>Ga0209599_10000768_pt1 | contig 18378 bp, 19 predicted proteins | sample Shrwel_input2_FT_FD_187534 | JGI IMG/M metagenome (GOLD analysis project Ga0209599, IMG submission 187534) | Subsurface microbial communities from deep shales in Ohio, USA - Utica-3 well 1 S input2 FT (SPAdes) (version 2) ... | reverse complement strand
TACCGCACCCTTTCACCCTTACCTCACGAATGAGGCGGTCTACTCTCTGCTGCACTTGCCGTCGGCTTTCGCCGCCCAGGCGTTACCTGGCACCCTGCCCTATGAAGCCCGGACTTTCCTCCCCTGTTTCAGTCACGGAGACCTCCACAGCAGCGACCGTCCAGCCCACTTCGCCGCGAATATTACCAAAGTTCGCCGTTAATTGCTCGTATTTTTTTGAGCAGTTAATTTTTTGAATTTATCCATCAGTTGATCATGGGATTCAACATGTTGGGGATCGAGCGGAATACAATCAACTGGACAAAATAACTGACACTGTGGCTGATCATGATGTCCAATACATTCTGTACAAAGTGATGGATTAATCTCATAGATCAGTTCTCCCATATAAATTGCTTCATTAGGGCACACAGGTTCACAGACATCGCAGTTAATGCATTCATCCGTTATATATAAAGACACACTACCAACCTTGTTGAGGTTTACGTTCAAATGCCTCAACGACAATTGCAGGCACGAACTTAGTTACATCACCTTTTAGTCGAGCAATTTCTCTCACCAATGTTGATGAGATAAATGAATATTGCTCAGAAGGTGTTAAAAAGACTGATTCAAAATGTGGATCAAGTTGACGGTTCATATTTGCCAACTGAAATTCATATTCAAAATCTGAAATTGCTCTTAAACCACGGAGTACTGCTGTTGCACGCTGTTCACGAAAAAAATTAACCAAAAGACCGTCAAAACCAACGAACTCAACATTAGTCAAATGGCTTAATGATGCTTTAGCTAATTGCACACGTTCTTCTAAACTAAACACTGGATTTTTATGATGACCAATCGCAATGGCTACCACAACTTCATCAAACATTTTTGATGCTCTAGCAACCAAATCGACATGTCCATTGGTAATTGGATCGAAAGTCCCCGGATAAATCACACGTGTTTTAGACATGCGTTGTACTCTAATGAATGAGATAAGGTGAGTATTTTAACAAAAAATACGTCTAAACGCGAAATTCCTAAATGATGGAAAAAGATTACGTTTTACGGCACAATAGGCATAATTGTGGAAGTTTGAATTATGGCGAAAGCAACTGTAGTTAAAAAAAATAATGGTGGAACGATTGCTCAAAACAAAAGAGCGCGTCACGATTACTTTATTGAAGAAAAAATTGAAGCTGGTATGTCTTTACAAGGCTGGGAAGTGAAGTCACTTCGTGCTGGTCGTATGACGTTGACTGAAAGTTATGTCATTTTTAAAAATGGTGAAGCTTTTTTACTAGGTTCACAAATTCAGCCTTTATTGTCAGCATCAAGTCATGTGGTTCCTGAGGCAACTCGTACACGCAAGTTACTACTTTCTCGCCGTGAGATAGATAGATTAATGGGCGCAGTGAATCAGAAAGGCTATTCGTGTGTTCCTCTAGCATGTTATTGGAAAGGTCCTTTGGTTAAGCTAGAAATTGCCATGGTTAAAGGTAAACAGTTACACGATAAACGTGCAACTGAAAAAGATCGTGACTGGCAACGAGATAAATCACGTATGTTGCATAAATAATAAAAAAACCTCCAATTAATGGAGGTTTTTTATTATTGAATCTTTATACGACCGAATGTTTGACTCTTAACTCTGCCAAATATTTTCCGAATTTACGTGCTGTTTCCAAATCGCCTTCTGGAGGTGTAATTTCGACACTCGCATTGTCAGATTGTGTCATTAAACCTAAAAAACTCGACATTCGATTAATATCCAATGGACTTCTTCCAGTCGGCATAAAGGGCAAACCTGCCCATAACATGCCATGCTGCATTGCAAATAAATTAATTTGCTGCAATACCGCAAGCTTATCACCGCTCAATCCACCACCATTTGTGAATCCAGCCGCCAGCTTACCTTGCCAAGTCCTTGCAAGCCAACGCTTAGAAGAATCTTCCATAAATTGTTTGAGCGCAGAGGTAAGGCTTCCCATATAGGTTGGGCACCCCATCACCAATACATCAGCTTGATCAAGTAAATCCCATTGTGGCGCAGCAACAGAAATCAAATGCACATCAGCACCCGCCTGCTCTGCACCTTGAGCGATATATTGTGCAACTTTAGCCGTGTGGCCATAAGGACTATGATAAACCACACAAACTTTAATAGGAGAAGTAACTTGCTCAATAACAGTCATGGAAAATTTTAAAAACCAATGAATTGAATCAAGTTTAACATTTTTAACAAAGACAAGGCGAATCCACAGCAGACAAGATGCAATTTATTGCATAAACACAAATGTTGCCATTCGTCCCGTCTTAGCATCACGGCGATAAGAGAAATAATCTTTGCCTTGTCGATAAGAACATTGATCTCCACCTAAAACAGTTTCAACACCCAAACGATTTAGAATAAAGCGAGCAATTGCATAAAGATCAGCATGATATTTACCCATCACTTGACCAGTAGTAAAAGCATTTTCTAACTCAGGATATTTTTCACAGAATATGGCTTTGACTTCTGCACCTATTTCAAAACAAGGTTGACTAATTGCAGCACCTAACCATGCCCAAGTCGGTTTAGATTTCATTTCAGCAACTGTATTTTCAATGATTCCATTGGCCAAGCCACGCCAACCTGCATGTAGATTAGCGACTTCAGTTCCCTCATGATTACCCAATACCACAGGCAGACAGTCTGCTGTCATCATCATTAAGGCATGACCTTTACGTTGGGTAACTAAACCATCGCCTTCAAGCGCAACAAATGAAGTTTGCTCGTTTACTGTATGGCAAATCGTGCTATGGGTTTGTGTCATCCATGTGAGCTTATTAACCCCAAAAGCAGACAACTGATTCAGCAAGATCATACGATGCTGTTGAACTCGTTGCGCCTCATCATTGACATGCAAAGCCAAATTAAAACCTGATAAGTTTTCATTTGCTGTTGCAATGGTTTGAGGATGTTCAATCCGCGTTTGTCCAACATAGATGCCTTTTGGCAAACCCTGCACAAATTCCATAAAATCCTTCCCAACACCCTTGTTTCAAGGGATGAGTTGAACAAATCCCCTTTATGATTAGGGATCATTACTTAATATGCTTTGTTCTCAGTGCGAAGCACTTCCACTAATTGAGTGAAGTCTTCTGGCCATGGCGCTTCGAACATCATCTCTTCGCCTGTTCGTGGGTGAACAAGACCCAACTTGGCAGCATGCAGTGCTTGACGTTTAAACCCACGTAACATATCCGTTAATACTTCTGAAGCACCTGCTGGAAAACGTACCCGATTCACATACACAGGGTCACCCACTAAACCATGCCCAAGATAGCTAAAGTGCACACGAATTTGGTGAGTGCGACCTGTTTCAAGTTGTGCCTGAATACGAGTAAAGTCACGGAAACGCTCTTTGACATTGTAGTGCGTTACAGCATCACGCCCACCGGGTAAGATTGCCATTTTAACGCGATCGACTGGATGACGTTTAATTGGCTCATCAATTGTTCCACCGGCAATAATATTGCCATAAGTCACAAGATCATAAACACGATAAACCGTTTTCTTTGCCAGTTGTTTACTTAATGAAAATTGGGCTTCTAAATTCTTCGCAACAACAAGCAGCCCGCTGGTGTCTTTATCAATACGATGAACTAAACCAGCACGAGATAACTCTGCTAATTTTGGTGCATGGTAAAGCAGTGCATTTACCAATGTTCCAGAAGGGTTACCCGCGCCTGGATGCACGACCATACCGACCTCTTTATTAATAACGATAATATCTTCGTCTTCATAAATAATATTGAGAGGAATATTTTCGGCTTGGCTCGTCGTTTGAGCTTCTAACTCGACGTTTAAAGTTAAAAGTTCATTACCTTCACAACGATACTTCGGTTTTACGATGTTACCATTTACCAACAGATGACCTTCTTTCATCCATTGCTTGAGTTTTTCACGAGAAAAATCGCTCCAAACCAATGCTGCAACCTGATCAATACGTTGACCTAAATAGTTTTCATCGAGTTGAATTTGCAACGATAAACGTGTTGCAGTTGAGTCAGAATTATGATTATCTGCATCCACAGAATCTTCGAGTAAGAAATCTGTTTCAGAGAAGTTTGAATTGGAAGATTGTGCTGAAGTCATTTGATGATCGGTACAAAAATGGTTTAATAGCACCATTGTAGCTCATTGCCCAGAATAACAGAGGAGTTTTTATGTCGCTACCACGTTATAAAATTACGGTGCTTGCACTTTCTTTAGGTGTAGCGTCTGCATTTGTGGGCTGTAGCAGCAATCCAAGTAAAAAAGATGTGGTTGATAAAGGACCACAATCAAGTGAGCAAGTCTATTTTGATAAAGCGCAAAAATCACTAGATCGCAATCAATACACCGATGCAGTGAAGTCACTTGAAGCTTTAGACACCTATTATCCAACGGGTCAATATACGCAACAAGCGCAACTTGAACTTCTTTATGCAAAATTCAAACAAAAAGATTATGAAGGCACAATAGCTCTTGCAGATCGTTTTATTCGTTTAAATCCACAGCACCCAAATGTCGATTATGCTTACTATGTTCGTGGCGTAGCCAACATGGAAATGAATTACGATAGCTTGATTCGTTATACCTCTTTACAGCAATCGCACCGTGATGTGAGCTATGTGAAGGTCGCGTATCAAAATTTTGTTGAGTTGATTCGTCGCTTCCCAAGTAGCCAGTATTCAGTTGATGCAGCGCAACGCATGAAGTTTATTGGTCAAGAGCTTGCTGAAAGTGAAATGAATGCAGCACGCTTCAATATTCAACGTAAAGCATGGCTTGCTGCTGCTGAACGTGCACAATGGGTGATTGAACATTATCCGCAAACACCGCAAACACCAGAAGCTTTAGCAACTTTAGCTTATAGCTATCAAAAACTCGGGGATCAAGCGACTTCACAACAATATGTTGAGATCCTAAAACTAAACTATCCAAATTTAGTTAAATCTAATGGTGAAGTTAATTTACGTGCAGCCCGTAAAGAAGGCAGTTGGGTCAACCGTGCAACTTTAGGTTTATTGGGTCGTGAATCTAAGACAGTACAAACGAAGGATGAAACAAGCAGCGAAACGGAACAACGTAGTTTAACCAACCGTTTAAGTTTTGGCTTATTTGATAAACCTGAAACAGAAAAAACTGCTGAGCCTACACCTACTGCGACTCCTGTAGCTCCTGCAACATCGGACAAACCAAGTTGGACAAATCGTCTGAGCTTTGGTCTATTAGACAAACTAGAAACAAAAGATAATGTAGAAGAAGATGCAGCAAATTAATTTGTAATCTTCTGATTCATAAAACAGGCAAGTCTCTCTTGCCTGTTTTTCATTTTATGCAACAATAATTCATAGCATTCTTACTTGTTGAAAATGTTCTACTCTCAGTTTAATACGGTTAAGCACTTATTATGGCAATTCCACAACATACGATTGATCAAATATTAGATCGAACCGATATTGTCGATTTGATCGGTCATCGTGTGAAGTTAAAAAAAACTGGTAGAACATACTCTGGTTGTTGCCCATTCCATCAAGAAAAAACACCTTCATTCCATGTATATCGTGATAAGCAGTATTATCATTGCTTTGGTTGTCAGGCAAATGGCAATGCAATTCGCTTCTTGATGGACATTGATAGTCGCAACTTTGTTGATGTCATGAAAGACTTATCAAGTCAGACTGGCATCGAATTACCTAAAGATAATCAGGATAATAAAAAACTCGCCTATAAGCGCAGTCCCCAAGTCGTTGCACCACAACCAACACAAATAAAAGAACAGCCAAACGCAGATACACCAGTAAACGATCCAGTTTTCGATGGTCATTTCATTGATATGGATCGTTATATGGATGACCCTTTTGCACAATTCGATCCTGCTTTTAATATTGATGAACACGTTCAAGAAGGCAATCTATACGATCTTTTAGAGAACGTTGCACAGTATTACGAGCGACAATTGCCGAACAGCCTGAAAGCACAAAATTATTTTAAGCAGCGTGGTTTGTCAGCTCAAACTATTCAATTTTGGCGTTTAGGCTATGCGCCTGAAGATTGGCAGCATTTAGAAAAAGCATTTCCACAAGATATTGAAGGTTTAAAAAAAATTGGTTTAATTCGCTCAAGTGATAGTGGGCGAGATTTTGATTTATTAAGAGAGCGAGTCATTTTTCCGATTCGTGATCATAAAGGTCGCGTGGTTGGTTTTGGCGGTCGTGCCTTAAATGATGAGATTAAACCCAAATATATTAACTCACCTGACTCAGAGGTTTTTCATAAAAATCAGTTGCTCTATGGTTTGTATGAAGGTCGCAAACTTAAAGCTAATGATTGGCTCATGGTCGAAGGTTACATGGATGTCATCGCTTTACAGCAATATGGTATCAATGGTGCTGTTGCAACGCTTGGCACAGCCAGTAACGAAGAGCATTTAAACACGCTATTTAAACAAAACTCTCGGATCACTATTGCTTTCGATGGTGATGCAGCTGGACAAAAAGCGGCGCGACGTACTTTAGAAATTGCACTTCCGCTGCTCAATGATGGTCGTGAGTTAAAATTCTTTGTATTGCCTAATGAGCATGATCCTGATTCTTTAATTCGTCGTGAAGGATTAGAAAACTTTCAAAAGTTATTACAACAAGCGCCATTATTATCTGACTTCGTTTTCGCTCATTTAACTGGACAACATGATATTAGTTCACCTGAGGGTAAAAGCTTGGTTATGGGTGAATTACGCGAGTTGACCGATTTATTACCTAAACATGGTTCATTTCGATACTTATTATCTCAATCTTTCCGTGAAAAACTGGGTCTCGGCAAACGCTTTACCCCACAAATTAGCCACGATGCTTCTTTATCTTTTAATATTCAAACCAAGGATGAAGATTTTTCTATTGCAATTTTGATAGCAAACCCTTTTCTATATACCCATTTTGAGATTTTAAGAGCTTATATAAATCAAGATGATATATTGGGGGATATTTTATTTAAGTTGGATCAAATTTTCGAAAGTTTACCCGAAGACCAAGAACAAGCTATTTATTATGTATTAGGTGCATGCAACTTATATTCTAATGAAATTGCTGCCCTTCTAAGTACTACCGATATCTTCTCTATGCTAACTTCTCCTGAAAAAGCATTTAATCATGCAAAGGAGTACTCTTTAGGACTACAAAATAAGTATTTAAGATTAAAACTTAAATCACCAAGCTCTCTAGCCGAAGCTCAAAATTTACGTCAACAGCTCAATGAGCTTACTAAGCAAATTAGTTTGAGGCTGTTATCTTAAGACAATCACTGCTTCGGCTTACGTTCGTGCTCAAACACATCTTGTAAATGCTGCTGCAACCATTCAAAGTAATCTGGATTTTCCGCTTTTGCTGCTTCTCTAAGTAAAATTGAAGTTGGGTGTAAAAGCTTTTGGGTCAAACGATGTGCGAACTCTTGCAGCACTTGTTCTGGTGCATGCCCATGCTCTAATGAATCTAATGCATGCTGTAGTTCAATTTGACTCATTTCTTCACTGTGCTGACGATAAGCTTGAATCGTGCCACTCGCCTCTTTTACTTTTTGATGAGTCATCAACTGTGTTGCAAGTTGATTGACCATAACCTCTGCTTCAACCGCGGCTTGACGACGTTGTGCTAAGTTTTCTTCAATGACACTTTGTAAATCATCCACACCATACAAATAAACGTTATCTAATGATTCAACTTTAGGATCAATATCACGAGGAACAGCCAAATCCACCATTAGCATTTGTTGATAACGTCGCTTTTTTAATGCAGCTTTGACATCAGAATAACTAATGACTTGATGTAAACTACCAGTACAACTCGAAATAACATCTGCACGATGTAAGTTTTGTGCAAGTTCTGCAAAAGGAATAATTTCAACATCAACTTGATGTGCAATTTCTTGACCTAGTGAATCCGCACGTTCACGGCTACGATTACAAATAATGATTTTGGCAACACCCATTTCAGCTAAATGTTTAGCCACTAAACTATTCATTTCACCAGCGGCAACAACCATGACCGTTAATTTTTCAGGTCGACTGAATACTTGTAATGCCAATTGAGCAACGGAATAACCCATTGAAACAGCATGACTACCAACAGAAGTTTCTGATCGCACCCGCTTAGCCGCATAAAAAGCGTATTCAAATACGCTATTCAGCTCAGGTGAAACTGCATCAGCATTTTTTGATAAAGCTAAAGCACTTTTTACTTGCCCTAAAATTTGTGGTTCACCCAACATCAATGAGTCTAAACCGCTAGCGACGCGCATTAGATGTGTAACTGCTTGGGCATTTTCGTAACGATAAACATGATGAATTAACTGTTTTACATCAATATTATTCACTTGGGCTAACCAATTGAGGACGCTATCCGCGTCTTCAGTCATGGCATAAACCTCAGTACGATTGCATGTAGAAACAACCACCATATCTTTTAAAGAAGGATTTTGCTGTTGTTCAAGCAATAGCGCAGCTAATCGCTCTGCATTAAAAGCGATTTGTTCGCGCAGTTCGACGGAAGCTGTTTGATGGTTGACACCCAATGCAAAGAAAGACATATCAGATCATCATTTCGCTAAATTTATGTTATTGTGCAACATCGGTGTCATAAAAAGCATTACTTGGATCAATAAAAATTGCGTCAGCTATATCGCCGTAACCATTTTAGCGGCAAGACGATTAGACGGTATTCTACCACAATCTTGTTGCTAGGTAGCATGAGCTCTTATGTCTCTGCACAAGCAATACACGACATGTATGCCGATCAAAGCTTTGAGCATGCTCTTCAACAAAGTATGGTCGCAGAATTTTCTCTTGCTTATGATGATATTCCGACAGCACTGCATAACTATACAGTACTGGCAATACGTAGCAATTCCACCACGATTAAACAGCGTGCCCTAGATGTTGCATTAGAATACAACGACTTACAAGCAGCACTTGATATCGCAACACACTGGGTCGAACAAGAGCCAACGGATGTCCCTGCTTTATTTTACTTATCACATATTGCGCTTAAAACACATGAATATGAGTTGGCAGCAAAAACACTCGATAAAATTTTAAATATCGACTCCACTGCTGATCTTGAGCAAATTTTGGCAGGTATTGCACCTGAAGAAGCCCGAGATCGTGAGATTTTGCTGAATGCCTTACGCACAAGTGAGGAACGAGATAATCCCTCAATTCTCGCTTTGATCGCAGGTTTAGAAGCACAAGATGGTTTGTATGAACAAGCACTCAACAATATCAATCGTGCTTTGCGTAAACGTTCGAAATCAACCAGCTTTATCTTAATGAAAGCGAACTTACTGATTGCTTTAAGAAATGAGGAAGAGACCAAAAAATGGTACGCAAAAGCCAGTCGGAAAAATAAAAATAATTTAGATATCAGACTCGCTGAAGCACGCTATTACATTCAAATTAATCAACAACAAGAAGCTTTTGAAAAGCTTGAAGATATTATCAAAGATCATCCCCACGCTGAAGAAGCTTTATTCATTGCGGGTCTAACCAGTATTGATCTAAAACAATATGAAAAAGCAGAACAATATTTGGTTGAATTACGTTCATCTGCAAAATACCAAAATGAAGCCTATTACTATCTTGCAATTAATGCTCAACGCAAACAGCATTATGAAACAGCCAAAGCTTATTATCGTCTTGTTGATGGCAGTCTATATATTGTATCTCGACGCAATATGATTACTATATTCGAGAAACAAGAACAATTAAATGATGCATTAAGGTTTTTAACCCAAGAACGTGTGAATTATCCACAACATGCCAGTTTCTTGTACCAAGCCCAAGCGGATATTCTCAAGAAAACCAATAATAAAAAGGCGGCTTTGGCTTTACTCGATGAAGCAATCAAAAATTTACCTGATGATCCTGAACTCATTTATGCAGAAGTTTTATTACTTGATCCATTTACGGATCGCGATAAGTTGGATAAAACCTTAAAGCAACTTTTAATCATTGAACCCAATAGCCCGACTTACTTAAATGCTTATGCCTACACGCTTGCACTGCAAAATCGACGTTTAAAAGAAGCACGGAAATATGCTGAGTTAGCGCTAAATTACGCTCCAGAACAAGCCTCTATTTTAGATACGTTAGGTTATATTGCTTTTTTACAAAATGATTTTGATACCGCTGTTGATGTTTTAGGACAAGCTTATGGACTTAGTCAAAATATTAATATTGGGGTTCGCTACGCAAAAGCTTTATACATGCAAGGTTCATTGACTGAATTTAGCGATGTGTTACAGCAATTGAAACAAAAACATGCAAATGCCCCACAATTACAACAACTTGATAGCTTAATCTTACCCATAACTGTAAAAAAGAGTTAAACGCATGCGTATGTTTCCAAAATTTTGCTTAGCTATTTGCAGCAGCAGTATGCTGATGATGGTAGGTTGTCAAAGTTTCACTCAACCCAATAAAAACATAGCAACACCACAAATCCAAGATGAAAATAATTTTAATCTACAAGGTAAAATTGGTGTACGTACACCACAACAATCTGGCAGCGCTTTTTTTACATGGGCACAACAACAAGATCAATTTGACATTGAACTAACAGGAATTTTAGGCGTTGGTAAAACCCAAATTGAAGGCAAACCAGGTCAAGTCACCTTAAATAGCGCTAAAACAGGGCTTATAGCAGCAGCAACTCCAGAAGAGTTATTAGAAAAAGCTACAGGTTGGCAAGCACCAATCATGCATTTAGCCTATTGGGTACAAGCTAAACCTGCAACTCAAAATGCCCAAATCAGCAAAGATGAAAATAATCGTTTAAAACAACTGGTTGAAGATGGTTGGACTGTTGATTTTAGTTATAACGCTGCACAACCTCTGCCAAACAAGCTTTTATTGAAGCAAGCCCTTGCTGATGATAAAGAAAATCGTATTACAATGGTGATTCAAAACCGATAGTTTAGATTCTATTTATGATTAAAGTGCCATCCCCTGCCAAATTGAATTTATTTCTTCATATCACAGGTCGACGTGAAAATGGTTATCATGAATTGCAAACTATTTTTCAATTAATTGATCTATATGATTGGATAATTTTTAAACAGACTACAGATGATGTTATTCACATCGAAGGATTAACAGAAGTCAAAATCGAACAAAATTTAATCTATAGAGCCGCACAATTATTACGTCCACATGCGCAAAAATTATGTGGATTGAATATTCGTATTGAAAAAAATATCCCTATGGGTGCGGGACTGGGGGGGGGCTCCTCGAATGCCGCAACCACGCTTATTGTACTCAATCAACTCTGGCAATGCGGACTAAATGAACAGCAATTGGCAGCGTATGGTGTGCAACTCGGTGCCGATGTTCCAATCTTTATTTTTGGTCGAAATGCATGGGCTGAAGGTATAGGTGAACATTTATCATTCATAGACTTAGCTCAAAAACAATTCATTATTTTGAAACCTGACTGTTTTATCAGCACTCAACAGCTTTTTTCACAAAAAACATTGACAAGAGACTCCAAGATCACTAAATTTTGCGCCTATCAGTTAGAACCTTCTAGCTTTGGAAATAACTTTGAACCTTTGGCTCGACAGTTATACCCTGAAGTTGAAGAAGCAATGCAATATTTAGATCAGTTTGGTCTAGCAAAGCTTACAGGTACAGGTGCTTGTGTTTTTATTGAAGTAACCAGTGAAATGGATATAAAGAAAATTTTGCAAAACGCACCTTGTAAATCTTACTTGGTAAACAGTCTAGCAGAATCTCCTTTAAGAAGTTTTTCAGTTACATGTTAGGGGCGTCGCCAAGTGGTAAGGCACCGGGTTTTGATCTCGGCATCCGTTGGTTCGAATCCAGCCGCCCCTGCCAATTTTCATCTGTAGATATATGTAATATTTAGGGGCGTCGCCAAGTGGTAAGGCACCGGGTTTTGATCTCGGCATCCGTTGGTTCGAATCCAGCCGCCCCTGCCATTACATATTATCAACTTTAGGGGCGTCGCCAAGTGGTAAGGCACCGGGTTTTGATCTCGGCATCCGTTGGTTCGAATCCAGCCGCCCCTGCCATATCTTAAGACAGAATGGTTTTATATTGATATCTGTTCAAATATATTGACAATATCATATAAAAATATTAAAGTTCTGCCGCATTAGGGGCGTCGCCAAGTGGTAAGGCACCGGGTTTTGATCTCGGCATCCGTTGGTTCGAATCCAGCCGCCCCTGCCATATAATAGATTGTTTCTAAATTACCCGTTGGAAAAACTTAACATTTTTCCCTTGCGCTCGGTCGAAGCAATGCTTCGCTTAACCCTCGCTCAGGTGCTTCATGCCCAATCTTGTCGTTTTCAGTGGAAGTGCTCATCCACAGTTCGCCCAAAAAGTCGTAAGCCATTTACATATCCCACTCGGTGCTTCTTCTGTAAGCAAGTTCTCTGATGGGGAAATTTCAGTTGAAATTACTGAAAATGTTCGTGGTAAAGACGTTTTTATCGTTCAATCTACTTGTGCGCCAACCAATGATAACCTGATGGAAATCTTGGTTATGGCTGATGCTTTACGTCGCGCAAGTGCTGGTCGTATCACAGCTGTCATTCCGTATTTCGGTTATGCACGTCAAGATCGTCGTCCACGTTCTGCTCGTGTACCAATTACAGCAAAAGTTGTAGCGGATATGCTTACAACTGTTGGTATCGACCGTGTGGTAATGATCGACTTACACGCAGACCAAATTCAAGGTTTCTTCGATATTCCAGTTGACAACATCTATGGTACGCCAGCGCTATTGGCTGACCTACGTCAACAACAACATGACAATCTTATGGTGGTTTCACCTGACGTTGGTGGTGTTGTTCGTGCACGTGCTGTTGCAAAACAATTGGGTGATATTGATTTAGCTATCATCGATAAACGTCGTCAAAAAGCAAATGAATCGCAAGTGATGCATTTGATTGGTGATGTTAAAGATCGTGACTGTGTCATCGTTGATGACATGGTAGATACAGCAGGTACGCTTTGCAAAGCCGCTGATGCACTAAAACAATTTGGTGCTCGTCGTGTAATTGCTTATGCAACTCACCCTGTTTTATCTGGCAAAGCGCTTGATAATCTTCGTAATTCTGTTATTGATGAATTGGTTGTAACTGACACAATTCCTCTTTCTGATGAAGCATTGAACTTAGGTAAAATTCGCCAAGTTTCTGTTGCTAGCATGGTTGCTGAAACAATTCGTCGTATTAACAACGAAGAATCTATTAGCGCGATGTTCGATAGTTATCTATAATAGCCCAGCTTTTTTCTTAAACCCTAGCTTAGCTAGGGTTTTTCTATCACTAAACTGGTCGCAAGTTTAGTTTCTTAATCTCAATGAGGATATGCCCATGGCAAACTTCGTATTAACAGCTCAAGCACGTGAAGCAGCACTACAAGGGAAAGGTGCGAGCCGCCGCCTTCGTCACGCTTCACAAATTCCAGCAATCATCTATGGTGGTAGCGCTGAGCCTGTAACAATCACTTTAGAACTTCGTGAAATCGTTAAAGCATTAGAAAACAATGCTTTCTTTGAAGAAGTAATCGAAATCAAAATCGGTGATAAAGTTGAAAGCGTTAAAATCCAAGCGTTACAACGTCACCCAGCTAAAAACACACCTATGCACGCTGACTTTAAACGCGCGTAAGTGTTAAAGGCGTAAATTAGTGTCAAATATTTCGCTAATTGTTGGTTTGGGTAATCCTGGAAAGGAATATGCCCAAACCCGCCATAATGCAGGCTTTTGGTTTGTTGAACAGCTTGCAGACCGTTATGGTATTTCATTAAAAGCAGAACCTAAATTTCATGGGTTTAGCGGTCGTGGTCAAATTGAAGGTCATGACGTACGCTTACTATTACCAACAACATTTATGAACCGTTCTGGTCAAAGTGTTGTACCTTTTGCCAAATTCTATCAAGTTGCACCAGAAGCAATTTTAATTGCTCATGATGAACTCGATATGGACCCAGGTATCATCCGATTAAAAACAGGTGGTGGACACGGCGGACATAATGGTCTACGTGATATCGTCCCACATATCGGACCAAACTTTCACCGCTTACGTATTGGAATTGGGCATCCCGGCTCCAAAGAACGTGTTTCTGGTCATGTGCTCGGCAAAGCTCCTAGCAGTGAACAAAATTTAATGGATTCAGCAATTGATCATGCCCTATCAAAAGTGAAAATGCTTGTTGATGGACAAGTCTCACAGGCTATGAATCAAATTAATGCTTATAAACCCGCTTAAATTTAAACTGAATTATTGATCAATCACGCTTGCCATATTGTGTTTTTAAGCGCAAAATGCGCATCAAACCGCCTATCGCCGCGGGAAACGTGACAAGTCAACCATAAGATATTCATCTTAGGTCTTACTCAGGAGACGCTAGCCATGCTATCTCGTTTATTAAAATGTAAAATTCACCGTGCAGTTGTCACTCATGCAGAACTTCATTATGAAGGTTCTTGTGCAATTGATGGTGCTTTGATGGATTTAGCAGGGATTCGTGAATACGAAGAAATCCATGTATGGAACGTAACCAACGGCAAACGCTTCACAACTTATGCAATTCGTGGTGAAGATGATTCAGGCATTATTTCAGTCAATGGCGGCGCAGCGCATCAAGCTGATGTTGGTGATTTAGTAATCATTGCAACATTTGGTGACTTTAGTGAAGTAGAAGCAAACCTTCACAAACCACGTTTAGTTTATGCAAATCCAGACAATACAGTAAATCACACAGCTAACTGTATTCCAGTACAAATCGCATAAACCAAAAGAGTTTTAAAAAACCAGTCAATATGAACTGGTTTTTTATTGCTTTCATTTCTAGAAGATGACATACAAAAAAACTGAACAATCTGCTTTTATTTTACTTAATCTTACTTGTACGTCAGCACTATAGTTTATTTAATAAATAGAAAATAAAGACAATTAAATAAATATGGACATTATTAAAACGCTGAGTAAAGTTACTGTTTTTTCTGACTTAGATGAAAAGGCTTTAAGGTCTTTAGCTCAAAATTGTGCTATCAAATATTTACCAGTTGGACAGCAACTTTATAATATCAATGATCCTGCTGATTACGTTTACGTTATTGTGTACGGAAGAATTAAACTCACGACCACATCTAATTTAATCACCTATTTAAGTCGCTATGAAATCTTGGGTGAGATGGGAGTTATATCAAAACAACCGCATCATGGTGGAGCTATAGCAATAAGAGATACAGCTTTATTGGAAATTCCCCAACACACATTTATTAATTTTCTTTATCAACAGCCTCAAACATTATTTGCATTATCACAATTAATTATTGCTCGATCACAACCTGACTTACAGCACACACATCCCATGAGTCAAAGTCGAACCTTAGCAATTGTTCCTGTTTCAGCCCAAATTCCATCGATACAACTCGCAGAAAAACTAACAGAACACTTACTGCGTTGGCCCCATGTCCGCTTAGTCACAGCCGCACATGTGGATGCATTATTTGGTATTGGATTTAGCCAAACTGCTCTTGATTATTCTTCAAATGATTTACAACTCAGGCAATGGTTGGCTAGTCTTGAGGAAAAACACTGTTATGTACTTTATGCAGCACATCGTCATGATGATGAATGGTCAAAACGTTGCTTACATCAAGCAGATCGTATTTTGATACTTGCTGAAGCAAATCAAACACCTCTTCCAAGCCCATTAGTTGAGCACTTAAATAAACATAATTGGCAAAGTCAGATTGAGTTAGTGTTATTACGTTCTGAAGGTGATCCATCTCCTTATACACTGGTGTTGAAACAACTTTACCATGCGCGAGCACATTACTTTATTCATCCTTGGGCGCAAGCAGATATCTGTGCAATTGCCCGACAGATTTCTAGTCAAGGTGTTGGCTTGGTTCTTGGTGGCGGTGGTGCACGCGGCTTCGCTCACATAGGCTTAATTCGTGCACTGGAGCAATTGCATATTCCAATTGATATTGTGGGCGGAACAAGTATGGGCGCATTTGTTGCAGCTCTAGTGGCATGTGGTTTTGATAGTGTCGAAATGACACATATTGCTTATGAAACCTTTGTAGCACGTAATTATTTAAATGATTACACCATGCCTAGGGTGTCCTTAATCAGAGGACAGCGCTTCCATTCTCGTTTACAAGCAATTTTTGGTCATCGAAGAATAGAAGAGTTAAAACGAACTTATTATTGTATTTCGACTAATCTCTCTACAGGACAGGCTGTAATACATGATCAAGGACAATTAGCCACTTGGGTTGGAACCAGTATGAGTGTCCCAGGTGTTGCGCCCCCCGTTGCATGGCATGAAAATCTACTCTGCGATGGTGGCGTAATTAACAATCTACCCACAGATGTCATGCAAAATTTAGAAAGAGGGACCATTATTGCTAGCAATGTCAGCCTCCATGATGATATTCGAGTTCCCGGAATTGGTTTAGATGAACCAGATCAAAGCGCCCTACTCAACTGGAATAAATTGATTAAAGACAAACTGCTGCATGCGCCACGCCTTGCCGAAATTCTCATGCGTACTGCGACCCTTGCCAGTGATACCATGATTCAAACCGCTGCCATTGAACGAGCAAATTTACATATTCGGATGCCGATCAATGGTATTGGTATGTTTGATTGGCACCGATTAGATGAATTGGTAGATCGCGGCTATGAACATGCACTTGCCACTCTACTTCCGATTAGAGATACACTTCCCAATGCTTAAACTTATCATGAAATTATAGGCGTATTAATTTGATAACGATTCAGTAAGTCATCTAAATATTGATAAGTTTCTTGATCGAGTTGCTGCATATAGATATTGAGGATTTCTTTACATTGTTGTTTTTTTTCTGATGGCATGCGCCTCACAATATCGAATGTTACCTCCCATTGCGAACGTAACAACGATGCATAAGCGATATGATGTAATACCTCCTCATTAATTTGAGCAATTGCTGTTGCTACAGCTTCTCTAGCATCATCCTGCATATAATTCACCACCACCAACATATCCGTCCATAAATCACATCGATCAGCGGCCTCCACAATACTCTGAATAATTTCAACCTGTCTTAAAGTAGGTAAATTTGCAACGTAACATTGCGCTTGAGCAGAAAGACAAGCAACAACTGGCAACATATCTTCCCAAAGTTGGTCTTCTTGCGCTGCATGAATAATCGCATTAATCACTAACTCGCCCTGCTGCACCGCTAAGTCACCGAGTTCCTGTTTTAATTCATATCCAATATGACTCATTAAAGCCAATAATTTAGGCCACACTAAACGTTGAGTAGGATCACTAATAATCAATAATGCCTTTCTAATCCGATCTTTGGGTAATACATGTACTAAATGATCAATTCGTTCTCTTGATTCAATATAAAATGCGATTTCAAGTAAATCACTTTCTTTATCGATAATCTGAGCAACGTCCTGTACCACTTCATCAGATAACATCCCAACGAATCTTCCCATAGTGACAAAATTTCGTTGTTCTAAAAGCACTTGTGCAATATCTATAATTTGATGAGTCGTCAAATATCCTAATAACTCTCTTGCCAACCGAGGATCTAAATACACAGAAATCGCAGCCAAAGTATCTGCGGACAAATGCTTTGCAATACGATAAAGATGTTCTGTTGATAGATGCACAGCAATTTGAGCCACAATAAATGGGTCAAAAAAACGTTTGACCATCATTGCTGTTAACCAATTCGGCAGCCAGTTGACCCAAGCTGCCAAGTTACGAAATCTTGTTTTTTGTTGATTTTGCAGTAACTCAATCATTGCAAAACGAAATTGTCTTAGGCTTTCTGGTGCTAAAGTCAGTAAAAAAGTGAGTTGCTGCTCCTGAACATTCAAAATCCGAGCAATTTTTATAATTTCGGCATGGACAGCGAGTCGAGTCATCAGACACTCCTATCAGATCTTTTTTGTTTTAAAAAGGAATCGCAAAAAGAATGGCATCTGAAATAGGCTTTTATTCATTTTTTGATTTTCCATTTCAACTGTTTGTTGTAATTGTTGATTAAGCCAATTTAGATCTTGCTGAGATAAATGGGAAAAATCCTTGAGACTCATCACTGGTCGATGAAGCTGCTGGGCGAGTTGCTCTAACTCAGTTTGATCTGCTCTTTCCATTTTTATTAAGTGCTCTTTTTTTGTTCTATGCTTTTCAGTTTATGCTCTATTTAAATCCATTACCAGTAAAGCGAAATACCGAGTCCAATCAAGTAGCGTTCATATTATTTTTTGATTTTTATAGAACGATACATTCTATAAAAATTATATTTTTCACACAAAATATAGC
>Ga0209599_10000767_pt1 | contig 18399 bp, 15 predicted proteins | sample Shrwel_input2_FT_FD_187534 | JGI IMG/M metagenome (GOLD analysis project Ga0209599, IMG submission 187534) | Subsurface microbial communities from deep shales in Ohio, USA - Utica-3 well 1 S input2 FT (SPAdes) (version 2) ... | reverse complement strand
TATTGATTTTGGCAGGATTACCTTCGCTGACAATACCCGCACTTTGCCATTCCCACGTTTCAATGCCCGCCAAACGGCGTTTAATTAAGTTGGGTAGAGCTAAATCTTCAAACAAAAAATTTAAAAATTCTTCTTGGGTTAAAGTAAAGTTAAACTCATCTTCGCCGTCACCTTGATTACTGGCCTTCCCATTACCTTTGCCACCTGCACCGCCTTGTGGCCGAGGGATTTTGTCGCCTGTCACAAACTCTTTATTACCCGGATGCACCATATCTCGTGCGCCACCTTGTCCATGATGAAAGGTAGGCTCGGAAATATCTTTGGTAGGCAAAGAGACCGACTCGCCGCGCTCCATATCGGTAATACTGCGTTTACTGGCGGCATCAGCCACCGATTCACGAATTTGAGTCTTATAACGATCTAAAAAGCGTTGACGATTGACCATGCTTTTATGACGGCCATTTAAACGACGGTCGATGATATAGCTCATGTGTTCTCCAGCTTTAACAACTCCTCCCCCTTAACAAGGGGGAGGCAGGGAGGGGGTCGAGATAAAACCCCACCCTAACCCTCCCCTAAATTAGGGGAGGGGATTATTGCGCTTTTCTAAAGCGTAAATACCATTCACAAAGTAAACGGACTTGTTTTTCGGTATAACCCCGTTCCACCATACGCCGTACAAAATCTTGATGTTTTTGTTGGTCGCCTTTGTTGGCTTTCGGATTAAACGAAATGACAGGTAACAAGTCCTCAGTGTTGGAGAACATTTTTTTCTCAATCACAGCACGAAGTTTTTCGTAAGACAACCATGATGGATTTTTGCCGTTATAGTTGGCTCGGGCGCGTAACACAAAGTTGACCACTTCATTTCTAAAGTCTTTAGGGTTAGAAATGCCCGCAGGTTTTTCGATTTTTTCCAGCTCTTCGTTAAGTGCTTGACGGTTAAAAATCTCGCCTGTGTCGGGGTCGCGGAACTCTTGGTCTTGAATCCAAAAATCGGCATATTGTACATAACGGTCAAATATATTTTGACCATATTCGGAGTAGGACTCCAAATAAGCGGTTTGAATTTCTTTGCCAATAAATTCAACATAACGCGGGGCTAAAAACTCCTTAATAAATCGTAAATAACGCGCTTGGGTTTCGTTGGCAAATTGCTCTTGTTCAATTTGGGTTTCTAAAACATGGAGCAAGTGAACAGGGTTGGCGGCCACTTCTGAATGGTCGTAGTTAAAGACTTTGGACAAAATTTTAAAGGCAAACCGCGTTGATAAGCCTGTCATGCCTTCGTCCACGCCTGCGGCATCTTTATATTCTTGATGCGATTTGGCGCGTGGGTCGGTATCTTTAAGATTTTCGCCATCATAAATACGCATTTTAGAGTAAATGCTAGAGTTTTCGGGGTCTTTTAAACGTGACAATACGGTAAATTGCGCTAACATTTTGAGCGTATCAGGCGCGCAAGGTGCTTTACTGAGTGAGGAGTTATCGACTAGCTTTTTGTAAATTTCGATTTCTTCACTAAAACGTAAACAATACGGTACTTTGACAATAAACACGCGGTCAATAAAGGCTTCGTTATGTTTGTTGTGTCTAAAGTTTTGCCATTCCGATTCGTTAGAGTGAGCTAAAATTACGCCATCAAAGGGAATGGGGCCAATCGCCTCAGTACCATTATAGTTACCTTCTTGGGTGGCGGTGAGGAGGGGATGTAGCACTTTAATCGGTGCTTTAAACATCTCAACAAACTCCATCAAGCCACGATTCGCTTTACACAAGCCCCCCGAAAATGAATAAGCATCGGCATCGTTTTGTGGAAAGTCTTCGAGTTTACGAATATCAACTTTACCGACTAAGGCCGAAATATCTTGGTTGTTTTCGTCACCGGGTTCGGTTTTGGATACGGCAAGTTGATGTAAAATGCTTGGGTACATTTTGACCACTTTAAACTTGCTAATATCACCGCCAAACTCTTGCAAACGCTTTACTGCCCACGGTGACATCACACCGCGTAAATAGCGTTTAGGAATGTTGTAGTCTTGTTCTAAAATATCGCCGTCTTCTTCAATGTTAAATAAACCTAAGGGAGATTCGTTAATCGGCGAGTCTTTAATGGCATAAAATGCCGATTTTTCCATCAATGATTTTAAGCGTTCGGCCAACGAGCTTTTACCGCCACCCACAGGGCCAAGCAAGTATAAAATTTGTTTTCTTTCTTCTAAACCTTGTGCCGCATGACGAAAATAAGCCACTATCTTTTCGACTGCTTCTTCCATGCCATAAAATTCGCTAAAAGCAGGATAGCGGCGAATCACTTTGTTAGAAAAAATCCGTGATAATCGCGCATCACGGCTCGTATCCACCACTTCGGGCTCACCAATTGCCATCAGTAAACGTTCGGCAGCCGTAGCATAGGCGGTTGGGTCGGTTTTACATAAGTTAAGATATTGTTCTAAGGTATATTCTTCGGGACGGCTGTGGTCAAAACGTGATTGATAATGATGAAACAAACTCATGGCAAAATCCTCAATGGCAAGCTCTTTTTAGCTTAGACAGGAAATATCAACAATGCCTGATATTTTTTGCGGTTTTTGTATGCCGATAGTTTGATTTATGTTTGGTAATGCAACTTGGATTAAGTTTTACCGCACAAATTGGCCGCTATCAGCATAATTAGAACTTACGCGGTTATCGCTGATTTGCTCACGCCCTCACCCTCCGCTATCGCTCCTCCCTCTCCCTGAGGGAGAGGGTTGGGGTGAGGGTGAAAACGCACTAATTTCGGTGGAATGCGTAAGTCCTGATAATAACCTAGTAGGAATTATGCAGAGTTTGTGCCAATAATTTTTATAATAGATAAGTGATAGGATTGGCCTAGCGTTATTCTAAACCACAATCGGTACAGGCTTGAGTGGCACTAAAAAACTGACCATCATCTAAACGATAGGCCAATAATTTACCGCCCCAGACACACCCACCATCTAAGGCAATAATTGGTGCTTGAGGGCCATTCCCTTCTAAAGCAGCCCAATGACCAAATAAAATGCGGGTATTTTTAAGACTAGGATTGGGCAAATTAAACCAAGGATAATAGCCTTCGGGAAGGTTATCTAAACCTTCTTTATGACTAAATTCTAATTCGCCTGCAAAGTCACATAAGCGCATACGGGTTAAATAATTGGTAATCACCCGCCAGCGTTTAGTGCCGCGTAATTGTTCGTGCCATAACGCAGGTGAATTGCCATACATACCATTTAAAAACTGATGGAGTTGTTGGTCATTTTGTAATACCTGAGACACTTCGGCCGACAAATTACGCGCTTGATTCAGATTCCAACAGGGAGGAATACCTGCATGAGAAATGACCGCATTTTGATGGGCAATATCTAAAAATAAAGGACGAGAGCGTAACCAACGAATCAATTCTTCGCCATCGGGCGCGCTTAAAATGTTAGCGGTTTTATCTTTCTTCTTGACGGGGCTATAACCATAAAAACAGGCAATTAAATGTAAGTCGTGATTGCCCAATACCACTCGCGCACAGTTGTCGCCTAGTGCTTTGACGCGGCGTAACACCCCCAAGGAGTCTGAGCCACGCGCAACCAAATCACCTGCAAACCACAGGCAATCGTGTTGTGGGTTAAAATCAATAACCGCTAACAGTTCTTCTAATGCGTCTGCACATCCTTGCACATCACCAATGGCATAATCCGCCATGCTTTTCTCACTATAATTAATGTAACATTCGTGGTACAGCTAAGCTAAAAGCACTAATTTTGGCTTCAAAAGGCTGACCTTCATCGTCAATCATGCCATAAGAGCCGTGCATACTGCCCACGGGCGTTTTTAAAATCGCTCCGCTACTGTAGGAGTAAGTTGCTCCTGCTGCAATATGGGGCTGCTCACCAATAACGCCATCACCACGCACTTCTTCGGTGCGTGCCTCACCATCAGTAATAATCCAGTGACGAGTGAGCAATTTAGCGGCTTGAGTGCCTTGATTACTAATGCTGATATGATAGGCAAAAACAAAACGATTATCACGCGGGCTAGATTGTTCGGCGAGATATTCGGTTTTAACATTAACGACAATACAAGGCTCGGTTTTAAACATGGTTATTCAATTGATTGCTAAGTTGGACAAATTGTTGAACGCTTAATACTTCGGCGCGTAAACTGGGGTTGATACCCACTGCTTCAAAGTCAACATCTTCGGCAAGCCCTTTTAAACAGTTGCGTAAGGTTTTGCGCCGTTGATTAAAAGCAGTGCTGACCACACGTTGTAATAAAGCTTCATTGGCGCAATTATACGGTGAATTTTGCCACGGTGTCAGTTTTACTACTGCCGATTGCACTTTGGGCGCAGGATTAAAGGCTTCAGGTGGCACAGCTAACAGCCAATCAACCTGACAACGATACTGTACCATGACGCTCAAACGACCATAATCCGCCGTATCTGGCTCTGCTCCCAAACGGTCAACCACTTCTTTTTGTAGCATAAACGCCATATCACTAATGATATGACTATGATTTAACAAATGAAAAATTAACGGCGTAGAAATGTTGTACGGTAAGTTGCCGACCACACGCAGTTTTTCGCCGTTGCTGACTAATTGGCTAAAATCAAAAGTGAGCGCGTCTGCTTGATGCAAATGTAATTCGCCTAAACCTGCTAAAGTGTGTGGTAAACGTGCCGCTAAGTCGCGGTCTAGCTCAACGACATGCAGCTTTTGCAATGCGGGTAGCAAATAACGCGTCAATGCGCCTAAACCCGGCCCAATTTCGACCACAGTTTGCCCAACTTGTGGGGCAATTGATTTAATAATATTTTGGATGACGTTGTCATCTTCTAAAAAATTTTGACCAAAGCGTTTACGCGCTTTATGGCCTTGTAATGAATCGGTCATGGTAATTTAATATATGCTTAATGAGGCGAGGATAGTAACAGGACTTAAGCCCATGACTTACGCATTTCACTGAAATTAGCGCGTTTTGCGAACTAAAAATCGTTTAATGCGATTATTTAGTGAGCAAATAAGCGATAACCGCGTAAGTCCTAAGCTAAAGCCTGTAAAAATTTTAGGTGCTGCTGATTTTTCCTTAGGCTTCGCTCAGAAAGCAAAGTCTAGTTACCATAAGCCATTTGTGCAGCCATCTGTAACGCGGCTACTAAGCTACCTGCATCTGCTTTGCCTGTTCCCGCCAATGACAGTGCTGTCCCATGATCAACCGAGGTGCGAATAATCGGTAAACCGAGCGTGATGTTGACCGCTTCGCCAAAACTTTTGGCTTTAAGTACAGGTAAACCTTGATCGTGATACATGGCTAATACGGCATCACAAGCCGCTAAATTTTGTGCAGTAAATAAGGTGTCAGCAGGCAAAGCATCGGATAAATTGATGCCTTCGGCGCGTAACGAGCCTAAAGTGGGATTGATAATGGTGATTTCTTCTGTACCTAAATAGCCATTTTCGCCCGCATGAGGGTTTAAACCTGTCACTAAAATCCGTGGCTTGCTAATACCAAATTTATGAATTAAATCATGGTGTAAAATATGCACAACTTGGCTCAGTGTGTCAGCCGTAATTGCATCGGCGACAGCGCGTAATGGCAAATGAGTCGTGACTAAAGCAACGCGCAAATCAGGGCAAGCTAACATCATCACCACTTTTTCAACGCCGCACAATGCTTGTAAAAACTCAGTATGACCACTAAAGGCAATACCCGCTTCATTAATCACCGATTTTTGTACAGGTGCAGTGACCATCCCTGCGGCCAAGCCATCTAAACAAGCATAGGTTGCACGCTCAAGCATTTCTAAAACATAATCACTATTGGCTACATTAAGCTGGCCTGTAATCACACGGTCGCGTAACGCAATTGGCCATACTTTTAAATGACCTTGAGCGGTGGCAGTCCATTCGTCACCAAGTTCATAATAATCTAATTCAACGTCTAAATTTAATTTAATCGCGCGTTGCGTGAGTAGGGTGGGGTCGGCTAGTACCACAAAAGGAATCGTCAGCCCTAAGTGTGCCAACTGCAAACATAAGTCAACACCAATGCCTGCAGGTTCGCCAGATGTCACAAGTAAGGGTTTCATGGCGTATTGCTCGATGCTTGATTTTTGATTTGCACAAAGGCATCGGCGCGTAGTTCGCGTGTCCAACTGGTTTTTTCTTCTTCAAACTGACGAGCATATAAGGCTTGACGAGCCAAGTTACGGCGATAAGCATCGGTCATGTCTTGTTCGCGTTCACCCAATACTTGCAAAATATGCCAACCAAACTGACTTTCAAACACAGGGCTGATTTGATTGATGGGTGTTTTGAGCATCATTTCTTCAAAACTAGGCACCATTTCGCCTGTTCCCACCCAATTTAAGTCGCCACCAAGCCGTGCCGAGCCAACATCTTCAGAATAAGTATTGGCTAATTCGGCAAAATCCGCGCCTTTAGTTAAACGCTCATATAAGTCATCGGCTTTTTGTTTGGCATCTTCAAGGCTCAAAATTTCTGAAGGTTTGATGAGAATATGACGGACGTGACGCTGTTTTACTAACATTTGTTGCGCACCACGTTTATCAATCACGGTGACAATATGATAACCCGCAGGACTTTTTAATAAGTCAGAAAATTGACCACGTTGTAATTTATCAGCCGCTTCTCTAAATAAATCGGGTAATTGCGCGGTTTTACGCCAGCCTAAATCCCCCCCTTGTAAGGCATCTTCGGCATTAGAAAATTCGGTCACTACGCTATAAAACGGTTTGCCTGTTTGTAGTTGTTGTAAAGCTGATTCAGCTTTGGTTTTGCTGTCTGCCCATTGTTGAGGTGAGGCTTCGCTCGGCACGTTAATGCTTAAATGGGCTAAACGATATTCGGTCTCAAGGGCAATGGTACTTTGAGGTGAAGCCAAAAAGTTATCAATATCTTGCTCAGTAATGCGAACACGGTCGCCAACGCGTTTATTGCGTAAACGGCTAATCATCATTTCTTGACGAATTTGTTCTCGCACTTGGTTGTAGCTGCCTTGTTGTTCGCTTTCAAGTTTGCTTCTAAAATCGGCTAAAGACAGTGCATTTTGACTAGCAATATCGTTTAAAGCACTATTGAGACTATTGTCATCAATTCTTACCCCTGCACGTTCCGCTTGTGACAGTTGAATGCGTTGTACAATCAGTTGTTCTAATACTTGATTGCGTAGAATATCTTCGGGGGGTAAGGTTTGTTGGCGTGCGCGGTATTGAAAGCGTATATCAGCTAAACGTTGATTGACTTCGCTAACTAACACGACATCTTCGTCAACGATGGCAGCAATGCCTTCAAGTGGGGTGGACGCAGCAAAACTGAGCGATAAAGGACAGCTCAACAACAAGGCAAGTAAGTAACGATACATAAGCGGTCATCATCTCTAAAACTTAGGACTTACGCGGTTATCGCTTATTTGCTCACTAAACAATCGTTTTTAACGATTTTTAGTTCACAAAACGCGCTAATTTCGGTGAAATGCGTAAGTCCTGAACTAAAATCTGGATTTTGCGGTTTTTTGACTCAATCGTTCGTAACCAAAGACGCGGTTTTTTAATAAATCACGCGCACCACTCGACAATCCTGCCAAGCCTTTGAGCGAAAACTCAATAAAAAAAGCACTTCGTCTGCGGTCAGAAGCAGTTACATTGTCAACATCGCTTAAAAACTCACGCCGATACAGTGACATTTGCCAGCAACAGGCTTCGTAAGTGACACCGAGTAGCGATTCGGGGCTTTCTTTGTTTAATAAATCGTATTGCCATAAACCAACCATTTGCCAATTGTCATTGATAGGCTGCAAAAAAGATAGATTGGTTTGGCGTAAGGCTTTTTGGTTAAGTGTAGCGACTTCACGTCTGAAACTATAGCCAACATTAAATAAGCGCGTGTAGGTATTCGGTAAATAATGCACTTGTAAGCCAAATTGTGAAATATCACCATCGGCAGTCCATAAGGCATCAGCAGAGCTAGACCAATCCTGATTCACGACAGCGGTTAATTCACTGGCTACCCCCGAAGTAGAGGCGATGGCTATGGGGTCGGTGGCATTGAGTTGAACTTTTCTATCTCGAAAATAAAAAACTTCACCAATAGATGCTCTAAATTGTTCTTCGCCTGTATTGGGATTGAGCCAACGTGAGGTTAAACCAACCGCCAATTGATTGGCATCTTCCAGACGGTCACCACCCGAAAAACGCCGTGTTCTAAACAGTTGGGCATAACTAAAGGTGGTGGTAGCGGTATCAAAGTTGGGTAAATGCGCTTGTTGATAATAGGGCGAAAAACTATACAAAATATGCGGTTCAAGCGTTTGTAGAAAAGTCGAACTTTCGCGCTCAAAAATCAATTGTGTGTCTAAGTTAAAGGTTGCGGCATTGATACTAGTTAAAGTATCGGTATCATCTTCCAAACGATAGGCTAATTGGCGCAAGCCAACACTGGGTTTAACAAAGCCCCAAGGACGATAAGCAGCATAGCTGATTTCGGGTTCAAAACGCCAACGTAAACCATTGACTTCCATACCACTATTGTCGTCAATAGTCCGCTGAAAGTGGGTGAGTTCACTTAGCACGGAGCTATTAATGTTTGGCCACGGGTTGGCAATTTGACTGGTGATTAACAGTTGTGGCAGACGTGCATAGGGCTTGTCTTTATCCAATAATTGTTTATCAATGGTTTGATAACTTTGTACGCGCATTAAGGCCGACCACGTTTGTCCCCAATAATTAAACTCTGCACTACGCTCTTGGTGTGTGGTATTACTTTGGGTTAAGTCGGTGCCTAAGTCGGTAAAATAGCTACTGTCAGAGACATAATTGACGTTGCTACTGAGTTGCCAATTGCTTGGCCGATAGCGATGTTGCCATGACGCACTTTTACGGTCTTGGTAGTCGTATAAATTATCGCTGGGTAAAAAGCTCCCTTTGATACTGCCTTCACCTGATACGCGGTTTAAGTATCTAAATTCACTTTCGGCCATTAAGCCCCGTTTAGATAACAAACGAGGAGTCAGTGTTGCATCGTAGTTGGGGGCGATATTCCAATAAATAGGTTGAGCAAAATCTAAACCCCCATCATTGGTTGAGCCAAAACGTGGCACTAATAAACCACTGATGCGGCGGTCATCAATAGGAAATTTAAAATAAGGCAAATATACAATTGGTACATTTTGAATATGCAGCGTGGCGTTTTTAATTGTACCTAAGCCTGTATTGGGGTCTAAACGTAAATCTTGCGCCGAAAAATGCCAAACCCGATGATTAGGTTCACAGGTGGAGTATTCGCCTGTCGCAATGGTAATGACATTATTTTCATCACGTTGGATGTGTTTGGCGCGACCATGAGCATTTAAAAAAGTCGAAACAAATTCGCTTTGTTCAATAAAGGCTTGTTTAGTGGCCAAATCAATTCGTGCTTTTTCACCCGTCATGACTAGGCCAGCTTCGGCGAGCAAAATGTTGCCACTAAATTGACCTGTACTTTTATCTTGTGCTAACTCGGCGTTATCGGCCAATACTAAGCGTCCTTTTTGGCTGATTTTAACATCACCATTTAAACGCGAATTACCTTCGGGATTGTAGTAAACCCATGCTGCCAATGCTTCAACAGGTGAATCTTCGAACTTGGTGGCTTGCTCTTGCGCCGAAATAGGCGTTAGCCACACACCATGACACGCTTTATTGGGGGTAGGGCGTTGCTCAACGGGCAGTTTATTGAGTGTTTCTTGGTCTGCCCAACCCAAACGCTGATAGTTAATAGCCTCTTCCCCATAACTAAGGCTTGGAAACAACAAAAAAACAGCTAATAAATAACGTACAGGCATGAGGATAACTTGGGTAAAAGATAAAGCTCGGCGATAATAAGAAAAATGACTCTTTTTAGCCACGAGATTTTAGTAATGGAACATTGCAAGCAACAAGATACACGCCGCCAAGCATTGTACGACTGGTCAGTGAATTATTTAACACAACACACTGACTTTCAAGCCCAACAGATCAGTGTTGTGTCTGGAGATGCCAGTTTTAGACGTTATTTTCGTTTACATCATACAGGCGGCACTTATATTGCCGTTGATGCTCCACCCGAAAAAGAAAACTCACGACCTTTTGTAGCGATTGCTCAGGCTTTATATGCTCATGGCGTACATGTACCAGAAACGATTGCTTACGATTTTGATTTAGGTTTTATGTTGTTAAGCGACTTAGGTGATACTTTGCTCCGTCCTCGTTTGAACGATGACACAGTGGATGGTTTATATCAACAAGCGATGCGTGAATTAGTGACTATTCAAGGTTGTCCCTCGCCACAGAATTATCCCTTACCGCCCTATGACCGCCCGCGTTTAATGACCGAAATGGCTTTATTTAAAGAGTGGTTTGTTGCTCAGTATTTGGCTTTAACGCTCAGTGATGAAGAAATAGCGTTGATTGATGACACTTGCCAACATATCGCCGAGAACGTTGCTCAACAGCCAAATGTATTTGTGCATCGGGATTATCATTCGCGTAACCTGATGTTGGTTAATGATGGCGTGTTGGGCGTGATTGATTTTCAAGATGCAGTGATAGGTGCAATTACTTATGATTTAGTGTCTTTATTGCGTGATGCCTATGTTGAATGGCCTCAACAGCGTGTCGTTGACTGGGTTGAAGACTTTAGGAACTTGTTGCAACAGCAAGGTCAAATTCCCCAAGTGAGTCAAGCACAATTTTTAGCATGGTTTGATTATATGGGCGTGCAACGTCATCTTAAAGTGGTGGGTATTTTTGCACGTTTGAGTTTGCGCGATGGGAAACACGGTTATTTAAACGATATTCCTTTGGTGTTTAAGTATTTGTTAAATGAAATCAAAGATTATCCTGCTTTAGACCGTTTTTATCAGTGGTTGTGTACCCGTATTGTGCCTGTTTATGTGGCCAAATATCCTCAAGCGAGCGATATGCTCAAGGCGTATCTATGAAAGCGATGATTTTAGCCGCAGGTTTGGGCAATCGCATGCGGCCACTAACGTTAACCACACCCAAACCCTTATTGTGTGTCGGTGGCAAACCGTTAATTGTCTGGCATATTGAAGCCTTAAAAGCAGCAGGTATCCAGCAGATTGTAATTAACACTGCATGGTTAGCACATAAATTACATGAAGTGCTTGGTGATGGTTCGGCCTATGGTGTGCAAATTTTATGGTCGGATGAACATGAGCCTTTAGAAACCGCAGGCGGCATTCGTCACGCTTTACCATTATTGGGTGATGAGCCATTTTTATTAGTCAATGGTGATATTTGGTTAGCTTATGATTTTCAAAAATTGACTGACAAAGATTTAGGACAAAATTTGGCGCATTTGGTCTTGGTTGATAATCCGCCACAACATCCCAATGGTGATTTTGCTTTTAATCGGGCATCGACTAACGCTATCATTACTGACTCAGGGTGTGAGCAATACACTTTTGCAGGCGTGAGTGTGTTATCACCACAGCTTTTTGCGGCTTTGCCCGTAGGTAAAGCTCCTCTTGCTCCTTTGTTGCGGCAAGCGATCGCGCAAGGTTTAGTCACTGCCGAGCATCATGCAGGGGCTTGGGTCGATGTAGGAACACCTGAGCGTTTGACTGAATTGGATTTAGCACTCAGCAGACGTGAAAGTGTATAAACCCTATGGGTTTTAGTTACTAATTAATAAACAGCATGGCAGTACAGGACTGCCATGCTTAAATCAGGACAGACGCATTAGTCCTAAAATGACGGAATGGAGCGTTATGGAAAATTCTATACAAACCGAAAGTGATTTTAAATTTATTGGTACAGGAAGCCAGTATTTTGGTATATGGATAGTTAATTTACTTCTGAGTATTTTAACGCTAGGCATTTATTCTGCGTGGGCGAAAGTGCGGCGGCAACAGTTCTTTTATCAACATACCTTCTTGAATAATCATCGTTTTGATTATACAGGCGACCCTATTCGTATTCTTATTGGTCGTATCATTGCTGTAACCATTTTAGTTTTTCAATCAGTGACACAAAGCTTTAGTCCGTTTATAGCAGGTTTGCTGGCGATAGCTCTTTTTATTGGCTTTCCTTGGCTCATTAAGCAAACTTATCTTTTTACAGCACGTAACAGTCGTTATCGTAATATTCGGTTTCATTTTGACGGCAAAATTGTTGGGGCTTATATCGTTTATTTAATGTGGCCATTATTAGCCATAGTTACATTGGGTTTATTAACTCCTCTAGCGCATTACGCACATAAAAAATACTTTTTTGACAGTATGCGTTTTGGAAAACATAAAGCACGTCTCAATATTGGTATTGCTCAGATGTATGCCGTATATTTAAAAGCCAGTTTATTATTTTTTGCAGTAATTGGTGGAGCAATCACCTTATTATGGTTTATGAATATGGGAACAAATATTTTATCAATGCCTGCTAACCAAACTAAAGGCATATTTTTTGTTCTACCTATGATGTTTTTTGGTCTTATTACCGCTTGGATGTTTTTTAATGCACAAATGACTAACTTAATTTGGTCAAACGTTAAAATTGCTAATAATTATTTTTACTCACGGATTACGACTTTAGGTCTATTGTGGATTACCGTCAGTAATTGGTTATTGTTATCATTAACGTTGGGCTTGTTTTTTCCTTGGGCTAAAGTGCGTATGGCCAAATATCGGCTCGAAAATATGGGCATATTATGGCAAGATGATCCAGATAATTTACTTGGCAGTAGTCAAGAAGATGTCTCCGCTACAGGGGAAGAAGTCGCAGATTTCTTAGGTTTTGATTTGTCATTATGAGTATTCATGTTCGCTATTATGATGGCATAACAGCCACTGCACATAGAGCCACCATAGAACCTCATGGAGAGCATATTGTGCTGTCTGTGCAAGGTAAACAGCAACAATATGCTGTTAAGCACATTAAAGTTCATCCGAGTTTAGGGCATGTTTATCCAACCATAGATTTGCCCGATGACGGTTATATTGAACTGTTACAGGCAGAAGTGCCAGAGTGGCTACATCCCTCCCAACAACGATTGTTTTGGCAGCGTTTATGGCAGTGGGAAAATAAACTGCATTATGTGCTTTTTAGTAGTATTGCTATTCTTGTTTTATTATTCGCCTTAGTCCGTTATGGAGTACCTGTTGCCGCCAAAACTATCGCCAATAACTTGCCAGCATCCACCGAACAAATACTCGGTCAACAAAGTTTAAAAGCCTTAGATAGCTTTTTGTTTAAACCGTCAACGATTACAACTCTAGAACAACAACGTCTGCACAAATTATTTCAAACTACCTTAAAGCCGCCTACTCATGTGCAATTAATGTTTAGAAATAGTGCTATTGGTGCTAACGCTTTAGCTTTGCCTAGTGGCATTATTATTTTAACAGACGATTTGGTACATTTGGCTGAGAATGACCAAGAGTTATTGGCGGTTTTAGCGCACGAATTGGGGCATATAGAGCAACGTCACGGTTTACGTTCTGCTTTATCGGCAGCAGGTGTGGGAGTCATTTTAGGTGCGCTAACAGGCGATATGGAAAGTTTAATATCTGCTATGCCTACCATTTTGATACAGCTACAGTACAGTCGTGATTTTGAGTTAGAAGCAGATTTGTACGCTCATCAAACCTTGATGAAACAAAATATTCCCCTACATCATTTTGCCGATATTTTGTTACGTTTATCTCAAGATACTAAAGAGACAGGCGATAAAAAACAAGCGTATTGGCAAACGCATCCAGATACCCACGAACGCATAAAGCCCTTTTTAGAGCCTAAATAGAGTCATAGATTATGTCCGATTATGTTATTGCACCTTCTATTTTATCAGCCGATTTTGCCCGTTTAGGGGCAGAAGTGGATGCTGTCCTCGCAGCAGGTGCGAATTGGGTTCATTTTGATGTCATGGATAATCATTATGTGCCTAATCTGACCATTGGGCCAATGGTATGTAAAGCTTTACGCAACTATGGTGTGACCGCACCGATTGATGTGCATTTAATGGTCAGTCCTGTTGATAGAATCATTGGTGATTTTATCGAAGCAGGAGCAAGTTATATTACCTTTCATCCTGAAGCGTCTGAGCATATTGACCGTTCTTTACAACTGATTAAAAGTGGTGGTTGTAAGGCGGGTTTGGTGTTTAATCCTGCCACCCCCTTGCATTATTTGGATTATGTGTTAGATAAGATAGATATGGTGTTATTAATGAGCGTCAATCCAGGTTTTGGCGGCCAACAATTTATCCCCAAAACCTTGGATAAAATAGCGCAAGTACGCGACATCATAGACCGCAGTGGTTTGGCAATTCGTTTAGAAGTAGATGGTGGCGTAACAACCAAAAATATTCGTCAAATCGCGCAAGCAGGGGCGGATAGTTTTGTGGCTGGGTCGGCGATTTTTGGCGCAGACAGTTATCAACAAGCAATCAGCACCATGCGTGAGGAATTAGCTAAGGTCAATTGTCAGCAAATTTAATCTTCATTTTAGGGCTTATGCTGTTATCGCTTATTTGTTCGCATTTTAACCGTTTTAAACGGTTTTATGCTCACAAAACGCGCTAATTGCAGTGCAATGCCTAAGTCCTGAGCTTCTTTGGCTCTAAAACGGTCATGCCACTGTTTAGGTTAAACTGGTCTTTATCTTTAAATTGAAAGGCCAGTATTTAATAACAAATAAGGAAGATAAATATGCAGTTTAGTAAAATCGGCTTTACACCCAAGTTAATTATTTGTGATTTGGATGGTACCTTGGTTGATTCGGCAAATGATATTCAACATGCGTTGAATGGTGCACTGAATGAGATGGGCTTAGAAACGGTCAGTGAGTATGAAGTGCGCCGTTGGGTAGGGCGGGGAGCTTCACGTTTAGTATCCTGTGTATTAGAAGCCAAACATTATCGTAAAGAGTTGCATGATGAATTATTAGCCGTTTTTATGCGTCATTATCAAGCGGAGGTTTGTCTCAATAGTCAATTATACGAGGGTGTCGCCGAGTTTATCGCTGCTTGTCAACAAGCACATATTCCCTTGGCCTGTGTGAGTAATAAACCTTACGCCCCTGCCAAAGACTTGTTAGCTGCGTTAAATATCTTACAACCCTTTCAATTATTAATTGGTGGCGATACCTTGCCGCACAAGAAACCGCATCCCGAACCGTTATTACATTGTTTGCGTTATTTTGGCGTAGCTGCCAAAGATGCCTTAGTGGTAGGTGACTCAAGTAACGATATTGAGGCAGCTTTAGCCGCGCACATTCCCTGTGTTGCCGTGAGTTATGGTTATAATCATGGCGAGCCGATTGAGGCCAGTAAACCCGAATGGATTGTTGATTCTTTAGCAGAATTTCTTTAATTTAAACTGAGCAGGGGAAATTTTAGTATTGACCCTGCTTATAACTTAATTTACTTTTAGCTATATAAATAATTTTCCTTGTTAATGGTCTGTAAAAAATGATGTTAGCCCTACGTTGGCGATGGCAAATCTGCCTTTAACCGTTTCTTAATATATCGCTAACTTAAATTAGGGTTCTATCATGTTGTCATTAGCACAAGTCACTGCCTTTGCTGCACAAGGCTATAATCGTATTCCTCTTGCTTTACAATTATTAGCCGACCTCGAAACACCACTTTCAGTGTATTGTAAATTAGCCAATCAGCCGTATAGCTATTTGTTTGAATCAGTACATGGTGGCGAAAGATGGGGACGTTATTCCATTATTGGCTTATCGTCAGCACACCGCCTCGAAGTACGCGCTCATCAAGTGCGTGTGTATCAAGATGAAACCATTGTTTTAGAACAACAAGTGGCTGATCCACTGGCATTTATTCAAGACTATCAAGCACAATTTAAAGTCCCGATGATTGAAGGATTGCCGCGTTTTACAGGCGGTTTAGTCGGTTATTTTGCTTATGACACGGTGCGTTTATTTGAAAAAAAACTTGCCACGACTGTTCAGCCTGATCCTTTAGATGTGCCTGATATTCAATTAATGCTTTCTCAAGAAGTGGTGGTGTTTGATAACCTCAAAGAAAGTGTATTTGTTATTACTCATATTGACCCAAGCCAAGCCAATGCCTATGAGCAAGGTCAAGCGCGTTTGCAGCAGCTTGCCCAAAAACTGCAAGACAATTATCAATTACCCCTCGAACCTGATGCATCCACTGTGACTGAGCAAGATTTTGTCTCAAGTTTTGGTCAAGACGCATTTAAGGCCAGCGTTGAGCAAATTAAAGATTATATTTTGGCAGGTGATGTGATGCAGGTTGTGCCGTCACAACGGATGACAGCCCCCTTTGTTCATTCGCCGTTAGCGTTATACCGCGCTTTACGTCATCTCAATCCGTCACCCTATATGTATTTTGTCCATTGTGGCGATACGCATATTGTTGGCTCAAGTCCCGAAATTTTAGCGCGTGTTCAAGAGGGTAAAGTCACGGTACGTCCGATTGCAGGGACACGGCCACGCGGCAAAACGCCAGAGCAAGATAATGCCTTGGCACAAGAGTTATTGGCCGACCCCAAAGAAATTGCTGAACACTTAATGCTCATCGATTTAGGCCGTAATGATGCAGGGCGCGTGAGTCAAATTGGACAGGTGCAAGTCACTGAGCAAATGGTGATTGAGCGTTATTCCCACGTCATGCACATTGTGTCTAATGTGGAGGGATTATTAAAAGAGGGAGTGACCGCGATTGATGTGTTAAAAGCGACTTTACCCGCAGGGACATTATCGGGCGCACCCAAAGTACGTGCTATGGAAATTATTGACAGCTTAGAACCTGTTAAGCGGGGTATTTACGGTGGGGCAGTGGGTTATTTAGGATGGAATGGTGAAATGGATACCGCGATTGCCATTCGTACCGCAGTGATTAAAAATCAAATAATGCACATTCAGGCAGGTGCTGGTGTCGTTGCTGACTCTGTACCTGAATCGGAATGGCAAGAAACGCTTAACAAATTGCGTGCGTTATTTAAAGCCGCCGAATTAGCTAGCCAACATTTAAACGTTAATTAGTTCTCCAACTTTATCCATGATTGCCTTAAAAATGGGCAACATGGATAAAAAAAGCACAATTAAAGCCTTTGAATGTAAAAACTTGATAAAAAACGTAATAAATGCTTGCGCTATCAGAAAAAATTGCTAGAATGCCCCCCACTTTCGCAATGCCGGTATAGCTCAGTTGGTAGAGCAACTGACTTGTAATCAGTAGGTCGTGAGTTCGAGTCCCACTGCCGGCACCATTTTTTAGCGAATTGAGAGTTTGTTTAATCATAGGCTCATATTGTAATACCGCGTTGGAGGAGTTGGGGAGCGGTCAAACCCATCAGACTGTAAATCTGCCGTCTTAGACTTCGAAGGTTCGAATCCTTCCTCCTCCACCATTTAAAAGATAAAAGCGCGGGTGTAGTTTAGTGGTAGAACTTCAGCCTTCCAAGCTGATAGTGCGGGTTCGATTCCCGCCACCCGCTCCAGACCGATTTCGGCATAAACATGCTCATATAGCTCAGTCGGTAGAGCACTTCCTTGGTAAGGAAGAGGTCACCGGTTCAAGTCCGGTTATGAGCTCCAGAATTTTTAAGCAGACGGCGACAGCTTTGTCTGCCTTTAGTGTTAATAATGGCTAAATCACCCATAAGGGAGACATAAAATGGCTAAGGCTAAGTTTGAACGTAGTAAGCCGCACGTAAACGTCGGCACGATTGGTCACGTTGACCACGGTAAAACCACATTAACAGCTGCAATCAGCTTTATTTGTGCTAAGACTTATGGTGGTGATGTTAAAGCTCTGAACGAGATTGACTCTGCACCCGAAGAAAAAGCGCGTGGTATTACCATTAACACCGCGCACGTAGAATACAACTCGCCAAGCCGTCACTATGCGCACGTTGACTGCCCAGGCCACGCTGACTATGTTAAAAACATGATTACAGGCGCGGCACAAATGGACGGCGCGATTTTGGTCTGTTCGGCTGCTGACGGCCCAATGCCACAAACACGCGAACACATCTTGTTGTCACGTCAAGTCGGCGTACCGTTCATTGTTGTATTCTTAAACAAATGCGACATGGTTGATGACGAAGAGTTATTAGAGTTGGTTGAGATGGAAGTACGTGACTTGTTAAGCAAGTACGATTTCCCTGGTGATGACACCCCGATTATTCGTGGTTCTGCATTGCAAGCATTGAATGGCGAAGAAGGTCCATTTGGCGTAGCTTCGGTATTAAAATTGGTTGAAACGCTTGATGCGTACATTCCAGATCCAGTACGTGCGATTGACCGTCCGTTCTTGTTACCGATTGAAGACGTATTCTCGATTTCGGGTCGTGGTACTGTGGTGACAGGTCGTGTTGAGCGCGGCATCATCAAAG
>Ga0209599_10000760_pt1 | contig 18669 bp, 20 predicted proteins | sample Shrwel_input2_FT_FD_187534 | JGI IMG/M metagenome (GOLD analysis project Ga0209599, IMG submission 187534) | Subsurface microbial communities from deep shales in Ohio, USA - Utica-3 well 1 S input2 FT (SPAdes) (version 2) ... | reverse complement strand
TAGCCCAAATAGGTATTGGCTTCCAGGGATTTTTCATTTTTTAAATTCGGATTCCCGATATGATCAAATCCATCAAAACTGTTGAATAAATAAAATCCATATCCTTCAGAAACCGATGGAGCTCTTTCTCCAAAGCCTATTCCAAGACCATATTCCCAATTGTTTTTGTCATAGTTATAATTGGCCGCCATACTTTTTAAAAAACGTGTTTTTTGAGCTTTCATGTTGGGATAAAAAATTTGCAAACTTTGCAACCCAAAATCACTAGCGATATGATTGGTATGATTCCCTATTGCTATAGATAATTTTACTCCAGAATGACAATTAAAAACCCATCTGTCTTCGACAAATAAACCGGTATACAAAGTTCTTACATCGGGCCAAGTATACATGAACATAGGATTTTCATTCGGATTTTCGGGATACATGGTCATTTCGGCTACTGATTTGTTGTAAAAGGAATTCAGATTACCCAAAAAATGATGGTTGTTTTTTACGGCTGTAATTTTAGAATACATCCCAAAAGTGTCGCTCCAGCCGGGCATATCCATGTGAACAGGAACAGATGGTCGGGTGGTATCGTCCATTTTGTGTGCAATGGTGTTGAAGTACAATTTGGTTTCCCAATCTTTTAACCACGTGTTTTTGGGAATAACTAAGTATTTAACCGAGGTAATTAAAGCTTCTGCCAAAGAAACATCCATGGGTAAAGCCGGATAACCTACATTTGTTGCTTTGTCATAAATTACAGAAGCTTCAACCAATTTGTTTTTAGAGAATTTAAAACCGCTAGTTACCGAAAAATTCAGTTTTCTAAATTGAGAAAAATGAATTTTTGTATCATTTCCCGCTTTATAGTTTTCGGCATCTCGAAACATAATGTCGCTATCTGCGTAAAACAAACTATCGGTATAACTTATAGAACCACCCACAATTTTCTGACGGTTATTGGATTCAAAACCACTGTTGAGTAATGTACTCCATTTTGGAGATCCAAATTTATTTTGGTTGCGTTTTAAATCAATTGAACCGCCTATTGTAGAGCCATAACAAGAACCTTGTTGGCCCGAATGTATTGTAGCTTCGGATAAGTTAGACACTTCAACATATGAAGTAATCGGATCCATTTTATCAGTGCAAGCCCCAAAAATCCTCATGCCATCAATGGTAATCAAAGTTCTTTCAGAAACCATATTATTTATAATAGGTTCCCATGCGTAAGCGCCGCGTTTTATCATGCCTATTTTTGCAGATTGTTGCAGGTATTCATCTAGTGTAGCTAGTGATTTGGTTTGTTTTTCAAAAAGTTGTTTTTTTTGACCGATAACAATCACCTCTTTTAAATGTTTGGGAACCAATGAGTCTTTTTGTTCTTGGGCAAAAATAAGCGTGCCGTAAAACAGCAGTAACAAGAATATATGTTTCATCGTATTTGAATTTTAAAAAAGTCTCATTAATTTGTTAATAAGACTTTTTTTGGATAAGGTTTTTTAGAATTCAATTTCAAAAAACAGACTGCTTTCTGTTGTGGTATCAGTTATAGCTTCTCCTTTTAAAACAGTGCCTTCGGCATTTAATAATTGCAGGTTGATCTTCCAATACCCTGTCATTGTTAGGGATAATTTACCTTCATAAAGACCATCGGTTATTTTTTGGGTCGCATCGACATTATTCGGCGAACTGTGGTTGTCCATACTGGGCATTCTTGGGTCTATTTTTAATGTGTAACCGTTTACTACTGGAAAGTTCATCATGTCTTGCATTTTCCATACCCCAAATGCCACATCATTAATGGTAGCTTTCGGATAATCTGGCGCTGCATACGCTACTATGTATTTGATGCCGTCGGTACCGGTAAAAGTATTTACTCTTCTTTTTGCTGAGGCAGGAACATTAATTACAGAGGTAGCGGTAAAATCCGTTTCGTTGATAGAATAATTTATTTTTAAATCCCAATATTCGGTAGTATTCTGAGGCATTTGAAAAACAATATAACCGTTATATAAAGTTCCATTAGCCGTTGTTTTTGTTACTGCTGATTTTGGACAGGAATGGTTCATCATGGTCATGTGCATAATTGGCATCCAATTAATTTCGGCATTTTTGACATAATTACCAGAGGTTTTATCTTTAATGCGCAGCGAAATGGTATTAAATCCTTGTTGCAAACTACCAGTATTGGTATATAACTCAATAGTGTGTGTGTCGTTTGAGAATTCTTTGAATTGAATGAGGTTGGCTAGCTCATTAGGAGTACTTTCGTTATCAGACGAACATGAAGTATAGGTCATTGTAGCTGCCAATAAAATAACGGCAAGGGTGTATTTTAATAAAGTGTTCATTTTAGTGAAATTTAGATAGTAAAGATTTTGTTGGAAAATTTTCCAATAAATTTTAGACATAAAGCGTCCTATCAATCTCTGTGAAATTGATAAAAATTAGCATTTAAGCCAATACTGGTGGCGGGTGGAAGACAGAACTGCTTTCTAAGTGAAAGTAATTATTAGAATAGTGGTCGTCAATATTGTTTTTGGGCAGTAAATACTTTTTTCTGAAAGTTAACCATTGTAACTCCTGAAAAAATAGCATTTCGGTTTCTTGAGATTGCACTTTTTTATGGGGCGAAATTGGTTTTTCCTCATCTGCTGCTTTGGCCAAATTTTTCATCAACTGACATTTTCCGTTGCATTTCATCTCAGGCTTGGCCTTGTTTTCGCAAAGCACCTTTGTAATGTAATCATAATTGATGATGTAGTCGACAACCGGAAGTATAGGTTTCAGTGACATTAAGAGGACTACTATGATTACAAATTGTTTCACTAGACAAATTTAGGATTGAAAAAGAGCTTTTTATATGACTATGGTCATATTTTTACTATTTTTATATAAATTATTTTTGTGATCTAAAGCAAAAATTATTTTCAACAAATGCGATTATAAGCTTAAAACATATGAAATCAAGATGCAAATAGACTTAGATTTACTATTCACCTGGGGAGCAATAGCTAAGGAATATAAAAAGGGCGAAATGATTTTTTATGAAGAGGAAGTGGCTAATTTTTATTTTCAAATTATAGAGGGAAGTATCAGAATGTATAATTCTAACGAAGAAGGAAAGGAGTTTACCCAAGGATATTTCTATGAAGGGCAAAGTTTTGGAGAACCCCCTTTGTTTATTAATGAAGTATATCCCTCAACAGCGGTAGCTTTTCACGATAGTGTTATTGTTAAATTGTCAAAGGAAAAATTTTTAAAAATTCTGGATGAGTATTCAAGCATACAAAAACAGTTTTTGAACTTGATGTGTCATCGCATTCATTCAAAAGCGATAACTTCCAAAGATATTATCAATCAAAAACCGGAATTTAGAATAATAGCTTTTTTAAATGCCCATAAAAAAGGCAAAAAAACGAATTTTAAAGAACAAGTTCCTTTTACCAGACAGGAAATCGCCAACTTTACCGGTTTGCGGGTTGAAACTGTAATCAGGGCTTTATGTAAAATGGCAAAAACTAAAAAAGTTGAAATTATCAACCACAAAATATATTACTGATGCGCTTTACCTCTAAGTTTTGGTTGAAATTTTCCCTAATTAATTTACTAATTGTTGCCTTGCTGGGGCTTTTAATGCGATACAAGATAGGCTTCGAATTCCCTTTTCTGGATCAGAAGAATTTGCAGCATTCCCACTCTCATTTTGCTTTTGCCGGATGGATTAGTCACACCCTAATGGTCTTGATGGTTTGGTTTTTAGAGAAAAGAGCAAAAAAGAAAGAGCAAAAAATCAACCGATTGTTTTCGTATAATATGCTTTTAACAAGCAATCTGATTTGTGCCTATGGGATGTTGATTTTTTTTATTTTCCAAGGTTATGCCGCGATGTCAATAATCTTTTCTACAGCTTCAATACTCGTGGCTTATGTTTTCGGATACCAATATTGGAAAGATTTGAAGATGGTTGACCAAACATTATTCTCTGTAAATTGGTTCAAAGCAGCTGTTTTTTTTAATATTATTTCTTCATTAGGTACTTTTGCATTGGCATACATGATGATTACTAAAAATATTCATCAAAAAGAATACTTGGCCTCTATTTATTACTACTTGCATTTTCAATATAACGGTTGGTTTTTCTTTGCATGCATGGGATTATTAGCTGATTTTTTTGATTTGAAAACCTCCGACCATCCATTTTATAAAAAATCGTTTTGGTTGTTTTTTATCGCTTGTATTCCTGCTTATTTTTTATCTACGTTGTGGTTAGATTTACCGCTTTGGATTTATATTTTAACTCTTATCGCCGCCTTTTTTCAAGTTTATGCCTGGTCTGTGTTTTTAATTGTTTTGCTTAAGACCAAGAAAACCATTCTTAAAAACTATCCTTTTTTTCTACGATACATTATAGTGTTTATAGCAGTCGCCTGTAGCGTCAAGTTGTTACTGCAATTGGGTTCTACTATTCCTGCGCTTAGTAAGTTGGCCTTCGGTTTTCGACCAATTGTAATCGCCTATTTGCATTTGGTTTTATTAGCGATCATCAGTTTGTTTTTGCTGTTTTATGTTTTTGCCAACCATTTCTTTTTCATTCAGAAACCGATAAAATTCGGAATTATTCTGTTTTCGATAGGTGTTTTTTTAAATGAAATGATCTTGGCAGTTCAAGGGGTTACCTCGTTTAGCTATACCATTATTCCTTTCGTAAACGAATTACTTTTTAGTGCTGCTGTGGTGCTGGTTTTAGGTATTGGGATTACCACTTTTTATTCGGTAAAAAAAAGTTAAAACTCCTGTAGTTTTATGAGTTCGGTCATAAAATAACTGCTTCATAATTAGGTACTTTGTAGGTATAAACCAAGTATTTGTTATTATGAAAAATCACATTAAAATTATGCTCTTGGCTTGCTTTTTTGCTACTGTAGGTTGTAAACAGAGCAATGATGCACCCACCGAAACCAATCAAAACACACCAGCCCAAAATGTAGGACAAGAAGGGGTGAAAGACGAAACATCGAATCCTAATATTGTTCAGGTGGCCTCAGGAAGTAAAGACCACTCGACATTGGTAACGGCAGTTAAAGCCGCCGACTTGGTTACTTCCTTAAGTAATGCTGGACCATTTACCGTTTTTGCACCAACCAACGCTGCTTTCGATAAATTACCGGCTGGAACTGTTGAAGGGTTACTAAAACCAGAAAAAAAATCCGATTTGCAAAATATTTTAGGATATCATACTTACGTAGGTACCTTAAAAGCAGAATACATGCAAGATGGTCAGGAGTTTGATATGGTATATGGTGGTAAAGTAAAAATTACCAAAAAAGATGAAAAGACTTTTGTGAACGGTGTTGAAATCATTGCTTCTATAGAAACTTCTAATGGCATCATCCATGTAATTGGTGATGTATTACTCCCAAAATAAGATAATTATTAATTCAAATCTTGTTTTTCTTTTGAAAGGGAAAAGGCGTAAAAACAAAGTTTACGCCTTTTTTGTGATCAATACCATAAAGACAAAGGACTCTTTTTTCAGCTATTAGTTGTTTGTGTTTTTTAGAATCCACATCATGCAGAGGCTTTACTTAACCGTCTTTGAATTGCTCAAAAATATTTAGAAAAAACAGCTCATTTACAAGTAGGTATGATATATGTCATGCTTTATGTGGAATGATTTTCCAAAATTCGCATTTTAAAAATACTATCAAATGACTACTCAAAAAAACATACACACTTTTCACATACCCGTTATGGGATTGGCTTTTACCATCGATAGTCCAATTCGCGTGGCACAATTTGGGATTTCCTCTGTAATATCCATTACTGATGATGAACTGATTGAAAAAATGCGTGCTTTTTATAGTAAAAAGTTCAGCCTTCCTTACCAGGAAATTACCCAAAAATGCCATGATTATCGGGCAGAACGCATCAAACATTATTTGAATTTGGTCGATACAATTGTCAAAGACAAATTCGAAAGTTTTAAAAACGACTTGGCTGAAAATAAAACGACTTTAGAAAATTATATCGCCATGTTGCCCAATACATCCGAATTGAAAAACGGATTGCAAAAATTGATTGATGAAGGATTGACCATCAAAGAAAATGTAAAAAAATATCTGACCGAACATTTTGCTCCAGGAAACATTGATGTGAACATCATGACTAAAGTTGACAAAGATAATTTTGATAAAAACAAACCACTCTCTGTCGAGTTCAATGATGCTCATGCTGCTTTGCGTGGTTTTGCCCAAAGTAATCTAACCTCATCTGTTGTACTTTCTGCGGGAATGAACCCTAGATTGTACAGCTATTTTGAGCAATTCCCGGTGTTTTATCCGGATGCAAATGGTTCGTTGCAAAAGAAAATCATTCTTAAAGTAAGTGATTTCCGTTCGGCAATGATTCAAGGGAATTTTTTAGCTAAAAAAGGACTTTGGGTTTCAGAATACCGTATTGAGTCAGGATTAAATTGTGGCGGACATGCTTTTGCGACCGATGGTTTTCTAATGGGACCCATTTTAGAAGAATTCAAAGCCAAAAAACAACAATTAATACAATCGGCACACGAGTTGATGGTAAAAGCTTTACAAGCTAAAAATTTGACGGTCCCCGATCAGCCATTCGGATTATCAATAACAGCCCAAGGCGGTGTGGGTACTGCTGAAGAGCACGAATTTTTATTGCATCATTTTGAAATGGATGCTGTGGGGTGGGGCTCGCCATTTTTGTTGGTTCCCGAAGCAACTTCGGTCGACGAAGAAACCAGAAAACTGTTAGCCCAAGCTCAAGAAAAAGATTTTTATTTGAGTGATATTTCACCACTCGGGGTTTTGTTTAATACGGTTAAGGGCATGAGTAATGATTTTTGGAAACAAAAAAGAATCAACGAAAATAAAGCAGGTAGTTCTTGTCCTAAAAAATTGTTGGCACTAAGCAAAGAACACGATCCAAAAGGAATGTGTACCGCTTCAAAGAAATACCAAGATATCAAATTGGCCGAATTGGAAGCACAAAAAGAGCAATTTTCTGATTTGGAAATTCTAAAAAAGCAAAACAAAATATTTGAAAAAGCATGCCTGTGTGTTGGCTTGGCCAATGCGTCTTATTTGGAAAATAATATCGAAGTAAAAGGCCAGCAACAAGGAGTTGTGATTTGTCCAGGACCAAACTTGGCATATTTTGACCGAGTAGTTTCTTTGGCTGACATGGTAAAACATATTTATGGGACTACCAATATTTTACCCGAAAACAGCCGTCCAAATATGTTTGTCAAAGAGTTAAAAATGTATGTGGATTACTTAAAAAATGAATTAGAACATTTTACCGACGAGTTGACATTAGTTCAATTGAAAAAATGGACTGCTTTTAAAAGCAATATGTTGAACGGAATTGATTATTATTTAGACTTGTTTTCAACGACCGACTTCTTTGCCAATGGAAGAAACACTATTCAAAATCAGTTTCAGTTTTACAAAGAACAAGTACATCAGATTGAAATTCCGGTTTTGGAACAAGTCTAAATATCCGATATTGATTTTAGTGTCAGGAAGAAAGGGGAGGTTGCTTTTTTAAATGGGTATAAGAATTAAGCAACTTTCCTAGGGTATTAACATCATTTCGGAAATATTGAATAGAGTATGTCCCCGTGTATTGGTTGTATGTAAGGTAATCAATCATGTCGTTCAATTCTTCGGTCGCAATTTGCTTAGAATGATACGTGGTACGCACTTCATATTGGATGTTGCTGTTCAAAAGAATTTGCAGGGATTTTTCAAATAGGTCAAATAAATCAGCCTGATGAATAAACTTAAGCGATGGGTAATTCACTTTAAAATCGAGAGTCACAAAGTCAATTAGTTTTTCGTCGATTAGTTGTTGTAACAATTCCGGATTGGTGCCATTGGTATCAATTTTGACCAAAAAGCCCATACTTTTCACTGCTTTGATTTCTTCTTTGATGTTTTTATGAATCAAGCATTCGACACCACTAAAAACCACTGCGTCGAGTATTTTTTTACGAGTTTGTAAGAAAGAAAGCATTTCAAGAAAGGGAAATTTACCTTTTCTCAAGATCATTTCTGGACTATAGCAATACAAACAACGTGTATTACAAGCGGAGTACCAAAAGATACAAGCCGACTTATTGGGATAATCCGACAAGGTAAAGGGGGTAATATTGTAAATAGATTTAGTCATTTAGTATTCTTTAAATTGGGACGTTACTTGTGCTCCTCTTTTTTACCAATGTTAAAACTTTCTACCGGACGATGACTCTACATTACTCTGATATAAACTAAATATTTTGGCTCTTAATTACTGATTTTGATTGAAAAACTCATCCGTTTTGGTTTTTAGAAAAGTGTTGGTTTAGAAATGTTCTGAATGGATTGCTTGGATTTCTTTGATCTCAATTCCGGAATAATTTTGTCAAAAACACGCTCATCTAGCGGAAGCGAAACGCGGGTAAAACTTTTGATTATGGCATCCTTGATTTTATAAGGTTCAAAGGTTTATCTTCTGCGTTTCTGTTAAGGTTATATTTTTCCATGATGCGCGTGTTATTTAGGGATCATTAATTATAAAACGTTAAATTTAGCTTCCAGAGTTCTTGCTTTAGGAAAAAGTATATTGTTTTCGAGATGGATGTGTTTGTGTAAATCTTGCTCGAATTCTTTTAGCATTGCAAAAGTGACTCGGTAGGTTTCACAGGCATCTGCAGGTGGATTGTATTCATTGGTTAATTGGGCTATTTTTTGAAACCGCTCACCTTCATTTTCATGTTCGTTCTGCATCATGGCAATCGGGTTATCTACTGATCCGAAATGCGGCTGCTCAAGGGTCGTGTTATCTCTCAGTGCCCACTCCATTTTTTTGACGAAAGGAAACAAAATCAACTCTTCTTTTTTCATGTGTTGCGCTAGTTCTCCGGCACAAATTTTAAAGTGAAGTGCAATTTCAAAAAGTTCCGGATGTCTTTCTCCGTGAACTTTGCAAAGTTTGTCGAGATAAAAAAGTAGTGCGGTAGATTTTTCTTCCACATAACGGTGGTGCGTTTTTTCTATGTAATCAATTAGTAAGTCGGTTGGCCAAGATTTAAAATCAATATGGTTCTCTGATTTCGATTCTAAAACGGTATTTAATTCGTTTTGAATGACGTTGCTATCCAACCCTTTTTTTTGGCAAACTTCCTCTAAAGTACGATTGCCTTTACAGCAAAAATCGATACCATATTTAGAAAAAATGGCGGCAGTTCTAAAATCACCCGCTACAAATTCTCCTATGGTTATTTGTTCTAAAGTATTCATTATGGTTATGTTTTTAATTTAATTTTGCAACTAACACTTCTCAAAAGTAACCCCAAAATGAGGTTCCGATATATGATTAAACTCATAGAAAAACCACTTTTTTTGATGGTTATTTTTGTGTTGTTTGAAGGTTTGAAAAATGGAAATTTTCCAGTTTAAAAAGACAAAAAGCGATGATTTTGGCTTATTATTAGGAGTTAGAAATAAGAACTTAGCGATAAAATAGCTCGTTATCGCTAGAGGCTAAAAAACCGTTAAATTATTAATTCTGAAGAAGGAGAAGGTTTTGTCGCCCGATTGTTTTTGCACTCGTTACAATTGTGGGCAATTACATCAATAAAAAACTGGTAGAAGATAATTTTTTCAGGACGCAACTTGTGTGTTTCGCGAAGCTTTTTCATTAAAACGATACGAAAGCAAAGACAATTTTACAAAAAGATTAAACTATAAGCCTCCAATTCTGACCAAACTTCCCAAAACCAACATTGCTACTCCAATTATGGTAATCGTCCAATTATAGTAATTGTAACAATTAGAAAGGCAACCGGAAACAAACGCTCGGATTTGATTTTCGGAAACACAAACAATTGGGCGTTAATAGCCATTATGACCGAAATGAAAAGTAGTGATAATTTCGTGGAAATTACTTTTTCTATGCCATTAGCGAACGAAAACCATTTGGTAAACGTCACGTCGTAATGATAGGCCATTAAAATGCCGGTTACAAGTAAAATAGCCAATGAAGGCAAACCAACCGGTTCAAATTTGTTTTTAAAATTTACTAACACCGAAACATCTTTCTTTTTAAAAGCTTCAGGTAAATAGCGAATGGATAAAACAAGATGACCCCCAACCCAAACGGATGCAGCCAATAAATGAAAAATTAAAATAAGATGATGTGTCATCAGCTCAAAGTTTTATACATCATAGCGGCAGATATATTCAACGCTCTATTTTTGATTTCTTCGGCTTTTACCCCTTCAAATAATTTGTCTACGGTTTCGGTGAAAAGCTTATTCCAATGTCCAAAATGTGTTGGGTTCATCGGACTTTTCTCGTGCAATTCTTTGTGTTTTGCCATTGGGTTTCCTTCATAATTTCCAGTGAAGAAAAGAATGTTTTCCCAAAAATTATACATTTTAGGCAAATGGTTTTCCCAATTTACATGGGCAACATCGTTAAATAAATAGCCTATTATTTTATCGGTTTTTACTTTTTCGTAAAAGGTATTGACCAATTTCTCGATGTCTTTACGGTTTCGGATATCGGTTTTCATGTTACAAATCTTTTTTGTTGAATTTTTTAAGTGAGATAAAAAACGGAATGATCGCCCATAGACAAAGCAACACAAATGAAATTACTAAGCCAACTGCCGTTCCGAAGAAATCTTTAAATATTGCTCCGGTATAACCCATCATTGCCGATACATCTAAATGCATCAGAATTTGAATACGTGCTAAATCAATTGGACTCAAGGCAGTTATCCCTACCATGGCATTTTCTATAGGATAATCTGACAATTGGAACAATAAAAAGAGTACAATACCATCAAACAATAAAGCAAAAAATAACCATGTCATGATGGCAATTCCGATGCCTTTTGCTTTGTCACGTGTTACTATTGAACTCAAAAAGGCCAAGGCTACAAAAATGATTGAAATGAGACAACCCACCACAATCATCATGAGCCCAAGACTATCGGGTGCATTGATTAACAACGGAATTCCGGCTCCAATGCCAAATGCCAGTACCATAGATAGGGATAATCCTAGGAACAAACTTGTCCAAATTTTTCTACGTTTGATAGGTTGACTGTACCATAGATAGGGATAATCCTAGGAACAAACTTGTCCAAATTTTTCTACGTTTGATAGGTTGACTAAGAAGTAATTCAATAAATTCAGAGCTGTTATACAAATAAATGGTGGCAAATAATATGGATACCAGCGGAACGGTGAATAGAATTACGTTGAGAATGGTAAGTAATCCTTTGGCAGAATTGTCTTCTAAGGCAAATGAACTCCAGGAAAGTGCGGCCAAAATTAAAGTGTACGCCAACACGATTTTGTTCTTTAGTATGTCGAGTAATATGATTTTAATGATGCGGTTCATGGCGGTTGTTTTTTAAGATTTTGGCAATCGCTTTAGAGATTCTGGTTTCATTGGTTTCAGCCTTTATAATTGCTATATTTTTGTGAAAATGAACTTTTCCATCTTGCATAAAAATAATTTCGGTAATCAAATCGTCCAATTCACTTAGTAAGTGAGATGTGATGAGAATTAGTTTGCCTTTTTCTTTTTCACGAATGATTTTTTCTTTTAAAATTTCGGAAGCTAACGGATCTAAACCAGCAGTAGGTTCATCTAAAATTAATACCTCAGGATTGAATAAGAAAGCCAAAACGGCGCTAACTTTTTGCGTAGTTCCTCCCGAAAGTGTTCGCATTTGTTTGTCGAACATTTTCTCTAATTCGAAAGCATGAATTAACTCTTCGTCTAAATTAGTTGAGGTATTGCGTACTTTTTTAATCATTTCAATGATTTGACCAATGGTCATATTGTCTGGATATCGACCAATTTGTGGCATGTAGCCAATATTTTCTCGGTACAAATATTCTCCTAGAATAGATTTTTTGTTGAAAGTAATAGCACCTGTGTCGGGTAAAACCATGCCTAAAATAGCCTTGATTAAAGTCGTTTTTCCGCAACCATTGGGGCCGATTAAGGCAATACATTGACCTTTTTGAAACGAAAGGTTAATGTCTTGAAGCGCGGCTAACTTGCCGAACTTTTTAGTAATATTTAGTATTTCAATCATAAGGGCAACGACTTCATTAGGGGCGTATTGTCTATAAAATTATCGGGTGTAATGCTAGGGAGTACTTTTTCAGATTTATCTAAAAGGGTAATCATAAAACTGCGATACAAGATCATGGCCGACGGATTGTTTTCGGTTAAAACAGCAAACAAACTCAGCGGATGATAAGGGACATCGCCAATGCCATCTTTGTTCAAGTCGTAGCCTTCATATTTGTCCCAGTAATTACTGTTGAAAGTATTGAGGACCAAACTTCCGTTGGTGCTAATGTCAAAAGTATTGCCAACATAATTATTGTTTACGATTTCATTTTCCATGCAACTGGCTTGTATTTTCATGCCCCATCCATTGGCTTCAAAAATATTTTTTTCGACTTTGATTCGAGAGGTGCCTTCCATGTAAATCCCTGAAGTGTTACGAGCAAAACGATTGTTGAAAATGTAACTGTCGGCTATTTCTTTTAATAATAATCCATAGGCAGAATCTCCCCAGTTTTCTTCAAAATAGTTGTTAAACATCTTTACATTTTTGGTAAACATTACGGCAACTCCAGCACCATTTCCTTTAAATACATTGGTGATATAGGAATCGTCATTAGAGAACATAAAATGCAAGCCATAACGAATATTATTATTAGAAATATTTCGCCAAATCACAGATTGGGTAACAAATTCAAAATAGATCCCATCGCGATGACCTGAAATTTTGTTACCAATGATTTGTAGGTTTTCACTTTTCCAACAGTGAATGCCGTTTCCTATGAGTTGTTCTTGTTTTCCATAAGCTTTAATCGTGTTGTTTTTAACGATACTGTTTTTGCAATTTTGAAGGTAAATACCAAAGAAATTATTATCTAAAAAATTATTTTCAAGATGAACAAAATTTCGATCATAGACTTTAATTCCGCAAGGATCATCCAGCGCAGCATAGCCTGAATTGATAATCTTGAATCCTTTGACGACCACGCTGTCGGCGGCTATAGATAAGACTTCAAATTTATTCTGTCCGTCGAGAGTTGGTTGATTTTTACCTAAAAAAGTGATTTTTTTGTTAATAATAATATTTCCTTCTTTATAAAGCCCTTGGGTAACGATTATCGTATCGCCATCATTTGCCAATGAAATTGCCTTTTTGATTGTTTTGACAGGAAAGGCTTTTCCAACAGTAATGATTTTGGCATTACTTATTGAGTAAAAAAAGAATAATATGTAAACTAATTTTTTCATTCATATGCGTTGTTAACTTCAGTCCAGCTAATGGTTTGTGCTTCGAGTTTTTTACCAAATTCGGTCTGTTCTTTGGCCGAACTGAAAGCGGCTATATTTCCTCTCATGGGCGAATTAATTTTTCCGCCTTTGATAAAATAAGCCGTTTCGGCTGGAATGAGGGTGTTATCTTTTAGGTAATCGCATACAAAAAAAGATTGATAAGGGATATTGGTATTAGATTTAGTAAATTGGATCATACAAGCTGTGTCATCAAACTTGTAATAGCGCCCTTTTTTGGTGCTCAATTCGGCTCCAAATTTGCCGTTGGCAATGGTCATTTTACAGAAATCACAAGCATCAGTGTTCAGTTTGATAGGCTTAGGCTCCTTAAAACTACAGGATACTGTGGTTAGCGTTAAAAAGCTGGCTATAATAAAAATTTTCATGACTCGGTATTTTTATTAAACTTGTACTCTTTTAGGACTACTAAAAATAATAAAACCCCTGCTGCAGTCATCATCCAGCCACCAGTATCCGGTATTGAATAGGCTCCGAAATTTAGCAACTGTTTGTATCCAATTAGAGGTGGCTGATAGGCCATCCCTGGTACTCTAATTGCGGCATTAGGATCAAGGTTGTGTCCGTATTCATAATTCCAACGGTAGAAGTCTACTGCAGCTAAAACAATAAAAACAGCATAGGTAATTAGGAAAATTAGAACTGCTTTTCTTTTGGCTACCCAAATCAGTACGATTGAAATAAGCGCAAAAGCACCGAAAACATAAGGTAAAACAGTGAATTCAAAAAAGTTTTCGGTATGTAAAGTTGCCATACCAATATAGTGATTTAATCCGTTGATGATTTCTACGTCACCACCTATTTTATTAGCGTGTAATCGTAGTGTAAGTCCTTCGGGATATTGTGGTGCTTCGAGTTGAATTTGCCACATTGGAACAAATAAAGCGCCGAAAAACAATAGCCCTGTTATCAAAAGAGCGATTTTTGATAAAGAGGATAGTTGCATTTTTTTCATTTTATAAGATAAAAAAAGGGAACAAATAAAATTTGTTCCCTTTGGTTAATTTTATTTGGTTGCCTTTGGTAAGTTGGTTCCCACGCTCCAAGTGAGCGGAACATTACTTCCGGCTGGAGAGACTCTTACATACCCTTGCATTTCTTGGTGTAAGGCACTACAGAAATCGGTACAGTACATAGGATACATTCCCGTCTTTTTAGGAAGCCATTTTAGGGTAGTAGTTTCACCTGGCATAATAAGTAACTCCCCATTATCGGCACCTTTGATAGCAAATCCGTGAGGTACATCCCAATCTTGTTCTAAATTGGTTACGTGGAAATAAACTTCGTCACCTACTTTAATTCCTTCAATATTATCGGGAGCAAAGTGAGAACGGATAGAGGTCATGTACACATCAACTCTGTTTCCTTTGCGTACTACTTTGGCTTCTTTTTCTCCTTTGGCTACAAAAGGATGGTTATTGTCGGCAATTTTATAGAATTTCAACTGACCGTTATTTCGGATTAATTCGGCTGGTGCGGCTTGAGCATAATGCGGCTCGCCAATCGTTGGGAAATCTAATATTAACTGCATCTTATCACCACTAATATCAAATATTTGAGCAGATTGAGCCAGTTCAGGACCCGTTGGTAAATAGCGATCTTTGGTAATTTTATTGTAAGCGATTAAGTATTTTCCAAATGGTTTTTTACTATCACCACCTGGGATACATAAGTGACCTACAGAATAGTAAGTTGGGACTCTGTCTAATACTTTCAATGATTTAATATCCCATTTCACCACTTCAGAAGACACAAAGAAAGTAGTGTAAGCATTTCCTTTACCGTCAAATTCGGTGTGTAAAGGACCTAAACCTGGTTTTTGAACTTCACCATGTAAAGCGGCTTCATATTTTACTACTGGAATTCCACCGTAATCGCCTTCAAATTTTTTGTCTTTGATAGCTCCCATCAATTTATCAAAACTGAATACTGGAATCAAAGCGGCCAATTTACCTGAACCCACAATGTATTCACCGGATGGATCTACGTCGCAACCGTGAGGTGATTTTGGACAAGGAATCATGTAACAAATGTCTTTTAAGGCAGCAGCATCTAACACTAATACTTCGTTTTTCATTACAGAAGTAGCGGTATGTGTTTTTTCATTCCACTTGTTGTGCGCATATTTTACAGTTTGTTTTTTACCTTTTCCGGCTTTGATATATTCTTCGGCTTTTTTCCAGTTTACGGCCATGATAAAGTCTTTATCGCGTTGGGACGCATTTACTTCTAGCAAAGTATTGGCTTGTTCGGTATTGTAACAAGAGAAGAAGAACCAACCGTGTGATTTTCCTTTTCCGGCATGTGAAAGGTCAAAATTTACCCCTGGCGTTACGATTTGAAACGCTAAGTCCATTTCACCTTCTTTGCCCACTTTTACAAAACTGATATGACCTTTGAAGTTTTCTTTATAGGTGTTGATGGCAACATCTCCATTGGCGTAATCAGGGGGTACACTAAAACGTGTTCCTGCTACTACATATTCGGTGTTTTCGGTAATGAACGGAGAAGAGTGATTACCACCACTGTTGGGTAACTCAATAATCTCGGCTGTTTTGAAGGTTTTCAAATCGATTCGAGCAATACGAGGAGTATTGTTGGCATTACCAAAAACCCAACGGCCGTCTACTTCTCCATTGGTTTGTGACATTTCGGTGTGATGTAAATCATCCCAAGGCACAAAACCATTGGATGTATTTAACATTGGTTTGGTTTCTTCGCTATATCCCCAGCCTTTTTCTGGGTCAACAGAGAACACCGGAATTACTCTGAATAGTCTTCCGCTCGGAAGCCCATAAACACTTAACTGTCCGCTAAATCCTCCAGATACGAAGTTATAAAACTCATCATATTTACCTGGAGCCACGTAGGCTTTCTGTGCAGCATCACCACTAACAGCGTCCCCGGAATTTTTTGGTTTACATGAAGTAAACAAAGCACTTCCTAAAGCAATCGCAAAAAGTACCTTTACAAACTTATTTTTCATTATAATTGATTTTAAATAAGATTGGTCAGCACTTTAGCGGGTCAACCAATCTTTGGTTTTGGTTTATTTTACACCGTCATTTTTGCGCATGTATTCTAAGATATGACGAGCATCATCATCGGTAAGTCCTTGATTAGGCATACGCACTAAACAGATTTCTAATTGCGCTTGAACTTCAGGATCTTTATCTATCATTGGATCTGGATTGGTAATGAAGTTCATAATCCATTCCGGTTTTCTTCTTTCGGTAACTCCTTTCCATCCTGGTCCCACTAATTTTTCATCGGTCATTTTATGACAAGAAGTACATTTTACACCAGCTACTTCTTCTCCTTTGGTTGCCATGGCTTGGTCGAGTGCTGCGCCCAATTCTACAGTTGTAAATTTACCTTCACCTCTTTTTGGGTCATAAGACGACGGGTCGGCAGCAGGTCCTTCTGTAACGGTAGGATCCGAAGCAGAACTAGATTCTTCTGTTTGATTTTCTTTTTTTCCACAAGCTACAACGAGTGATAAAAGGAGAGCAGTTAAAAATAATTTTTTCATGATGGATGTGTTAATAATTCATATCCAAATTTAAATATCAAATTGGTTAAAATTTATGATTGTAATCATATTCCTCTAAAATTCAGGAATTAATGCTGAGAAATTAATTAGTTGATTTGTCGTTTGTCTATTAGTGGAAGTGATTATTCTTTTGCTCAAAAAAAAGCACTTCAATTGAAGTGCTTTTTTTATTTTTCGTATTGTTCTTCGATTTGTTTTATCGCATCCATCATTTTTTGTATCCTGCCATACTCTTTTTGCTTTTGTTTTTTTCCAATGTAAAGGTAAGCGACAAGCATCCAACCGATGTATAGAATTAAAAAGATAGATTTTAACATTGTTGACATGGGTTGCATTACTTCTATAAAATAAAATCCGAAGGCAATGTTTAAAATGATAAAGTAGGCCAAACTGATTTTAGTGCTGACTATTTGTTGAAAAGCATAATATTTTTCCAGTTGATTTAAAGATACTGTTGGATTTTGCGTAAAATCTATTTCTCGTAGTGTTTTCATTTGAAATAATCTAACGATTGAAAATCCGGTAATGCAGACAAACATCAATCCTAATCCTATGTATGTGGATGTCATTTTAAAATTAATGGCAGTGCCTATCCAGATCAGAAACGGTAAGACTAATACTAATGTTGCAACTTGAACAAGTACTTTGTTGGTATAACTTGCTTTTTCTTTTTTAGCTTTGGCAATGATAAGTGAAACATCAGGAAGCGTAGTTTGCTTTTGTTGTTTCCAGATTTCTTGAAGGGTATTAAATTCTTTCATGTTTTGAATAAATAGTGCTAAGTTGTTGTTTGATGCGATGAATTTTAACTCTTAAATTTCCTTCCGATATGGAGGTTACTTCGGCGATTTCAGCATAAGGAACTTCTTCCAATAATAAGGTAATAATTAATCGGTCGGCCTCATTCAATTCGCTGATGCATTTGTATAAAAGTTGAATCTGGTTTTCGGTATCGTTGGTTTCTTCACTTATTTTTAATACGTTTTTTTCAAGATCTATTTTGGTTTGTTTTTTGTTAGCACGCAAGTAGAGTAGGCAAGTGTTGACTGTAATTCGATATATCCAAGTGCTTACTTGCGATTCGCCTCTGAATTTTTCTAAATTTTCCCACACTTTAATAAATACTTCTTGCAGTAAATCATCAGCCAGCATGCTATCACCGGTATATCCCAAGCACAACCGGTGTACTTTTTGCGAATAGTTAGAATACAAGTCTTTAAATTGATTTTCGGTAGAACTCACTGTGATAATTTATGATTTCGAGTTTAAAAATAAGTCAATTTCGTGATAAAACCATTCGGGTTGGTCGTACATGATAAAATGTTTACTGTCGGCTACTTTGATGGTTTTGTTTTTTAATAGGGCATATTGTTCGTTATATACTTTTTCGCTGACTTCTTTAGTACCAAATATACTTGCCATAATCAAGATAGGTGATTTTATACTGGCAATATCTTGTCGTAAATCGGTTGTAGACATTTCTACAATTGTACTTCCTAAAGTTGTACGATCACTTTTAAAACTCCATTCGGCAATTTGTTTGGCTCTAACGGTATCGTTGACCTGGTATAACATTGCTTTAGTCATGTTGTTCACATACCCTTCGTTGGGTAAGGCTCTAAAATTATTGATTACCATTTGTTTGTTAAATTGTGGATTGTTTTTCAAAGATTCTGCAGTAGCTGTTGGATTTGATATAGCCGAAATAAA
>Ga0209599_10000758_pt1 | contig 18697 bp, 15 predicted proteins | sample Shrwel_input2_FT_FD_187534 | JGI IMG/M metagenome (GOLD analysis project Ga0209599, IMG submission 187534) | Subsurface microbial communities from deep shales in Ohio, USA - Utica-3 well 1 S input2 FT (SPAdes) (version 2) ... | reverse complement strand
TATTGCCGTTTTTGTCTGTACTAGAAACACAATTTACGCGTTATAAATTAGAAGCAGTAGGTAAAATGACTAGTGTTTATGCAGTTCGCTTGTATGAACTGTTAATTCAATGGGGAGGCGTAGGCAAACGAGAAATAGAAATCGACTGGCTTAAGCAACGATTCCAAATTGAAGATAAATACTCAGCAATCAAAGATTTTAAAAAATATGTGATTGATGCGGCCTTAAATCAAATTAATAAGTACTCTGATATTAGTGTTACTTATAATCAACGTAAAACGGGTCGGGCTGTGACTCATTTTATCTTTAACTTTGAGTCAAAGAATAAAGTTGAGAACACCACTGAAAAGTCATCTAATTCTAAAAAGAAATTGACTGCATTAGAAAAAGACATGATCTTTGGAGTTTCAAAATCCGAGATAGAGAAACTAGCAAGGCCCGGTGAATCCTACGAAGATGCGGCTGCAAGAATCAAAAAAACTAACGTACTTTAGTTGAAAGTTAAAATATACTTTAACAATTTAAAGTATATTTTAATTTATTAAGGGAGGAAAATACGGTATTAAGGGTGTTTTTTGAAGCTACTCCCTAGTTAAGTAAGTTAAGTAAGTTAAGTAAGTTAAGTAAGTTAAGTAAGTTAAGTAAGTCGTGGTAGTATGATTATAAGAATTTGATTGAGTGGTTTAATAAAAAAATTGGAGGCATAAGTCATGATTTTATTAGTTGGTGGAGAAAAAGGCGGCTCTGGAAAAAGTTGTCTTGCTCAAAATATGGCTGTGTATCTTCAGCATCAAAAAAAAGATGTTTTATTGTTGGATGCTGATCCTCAAGGAACGACAACAGATTGGGCTAAAGAGCGTGAAGAAAATGAGAAATTGGCGAACTTACCTTGTGTGCAGGCATCAGGCAATATTCGTCAGATTTTAAAAGATTTAGTAAATCGCTATCAGGTAGTCGTGGTTGATGCTGGCGGCCAAGATTCAGAAGCTTTACGTTCGGCAATGACAGTTGCCACGCATATGCTGCTCCCCTTTAGACCAAAAAGACGTGACTTAAAGACGCTACTTAATGTTAGTCAACTAGTAAAATTGGCGAAGGCTGTCAATCCAGATATGCATGTAAGAGCAGTGATTACTCAATGCCCAACATTGCCTAGTCAGGTACAACGTATTTTAGATGCTAAAGATGCGTGTCAATCTTTTGGAATTGATCCGTTACATTCAATTACTTGTAATCGAAATGTTTATGATGATGCTGACGAAAATGGTTCCTCGGTATTAGAGGTAGAAACTGATTTTAAAGCAAAAGAAGAAATCGAATCTTTGGTAATTGAGTTTTTAGGGGCTTAAAATGGCTGGTTTAAAAGGCTTAAAAAAAGGTGATCGCCCTGATCTTGAGACCAAGGCAGAGAGCTTTATTAGTGGTGCCAAGGAAAGAGTTGATGCCTTATCTGTTATTCCTACTGAGATACAAGCGGAAACTAAAGAAAGGAGCCGTGTCTTTGAGCGTTACACATTTTCTTTAAATCCCACTGTTAGTGCAACTATAGATGCGATTTCTTTGGTGCCGCGCGATTTTAAAGTTAATCGCTCAGAAGTTGTGAGAGTGGCAATAGAGTACTTAGGTAATCTCCCAGAGTCTCAGCTTATTGAAGTTTTACAAAAAGCAAAATAATTGATTAGTTGATTGAACCTAATACTTTATTAGATTGAACAAAGGGTTGACATCTATGCTTTAGGTATCAAAATAAACTTGCATAACTTGCATAACTTGCATAACTTGCATAACTTGCATAACTTGCATAACTTGCATAACTTGCATAACTTGCATAACTTCTATTATTGAATTTATTGATAAGATGGACATGGGCTTTAAAAAAGACCTTTGTGAATCTATATTAAATGAACCAGTCTGCTAAAGTGATTCAGATGATAAAAGAACATCGCTTTTAGTGAAAAGCCATTTTTAGCAGTGATGTCGTAATAGATATAAAAAATTGAAAAACTTAATGAAAGAAGTAGAAGTAATTGATATAACACCTATAGTTATTTGACAGTTGCAACACCAACAATCTGATTTATATCTTTAGAATTCATAAAGGTGTTGTAGGTTCTTAAAACTTCTTATTTCTTATAAATCCAACTCAATTTTAATGGACTATTACGTTGTCATTATGAATAAAAAGAATATTTTGCTGTCATGGCTTGGTGACAATGACTTGAAAGATCCCCAAAAGAAAATAGGGGAAATACACAGTGCTATTACGTCTATTTTGACGTGTTCACAAATACACTTTCAAGAAGTTCATTTACTTAGTAATCGAAAAAATGAGCAGACACAATGTTTTGAAACTTGGTTGCGTAAATATCTCTCTCAAGAAAAATTTAACATACTAATAAAGATCTATTACCACACAGATAATAAAAATCCAACTGACTATAAATTTATTTATCGAGCGGCGGAAAAGTTAGTCACAGAAATTAATGATGAGAGTAACCAACTATATTTTAATGTGACATCTGGCACATCAGCAATGAGCGCAACATGGCTACTGCTAGGAACGGGTGTTTATGATGCTGTATTAATACAAAATTCGAAAGAACGAGGGATTGAATACCTAGATTTACCTTATCATATTTCACTAAAAGAAAAGAATGACCGAAACCTTATACATTTGCATGGTCAAATTCCATATATCACTACACATTTTGATCTTATTCCTGCTAAATCAGAACAAATGATGCAAGCAATTCGTTTGGCACAACTCGTAGCTCCTCGTAATGTCCCTGTAATAATACAAGGGCAGACAGGAACAGGAAAAGAGGTGTTGGCTAATGCAATTCACAAGGCAAGCTCTCGTTCTAAATCACCATTCATTGCAGTTAATTGTGGTGCAATTCCTGAATCTCTTATTGACTCAGAGTTGTTTGGCCATACTCAAGGGGCATTTACTGGTGCAATCAAAGAGCGACAAGGTTATTTTGAGATTGCAGACAATGGGACATTATTTCTTGATGAGCTTGGTGAGTTATCTTTATCAGCACAAGTTAAATTGTTACGTGTCTTACAGCAAGGTGAAGTTATACGAGTAGGTGATACAAAGCCAATTAGAGTGGATGTTAGAGTTATTGCTGCAACTCATAGAGACTTGTTGCAAATGGTTGATGATGGGTCATTTCGAGAAGATCTATTTTATCGCCTAGCTGTTGGAATAATTCAGTTACCCAGTCTTAAAGAGCGTAAAGAAGACATTTTGCCACTCGCAACAATACTGCTAGAAAAAGCTAATCAAGATATGAAGAGTGATCCAGATTTTACTTCTAAAGAGCTGTCAAATTCCGCTAAACGCTTTATACAGCAACAAACTTGGCTTGGTAACGTTCGTGAACTCGCCAATACGTTACTTCGGGCAATTGTATGGAATCCAAAAATTATTGAAATAACAGATGAACACTTACAACAAGCAATGATTCAACGTAATAAACCTGTCGTTAATCCTTTGACTAATAATATAAATTTAAATGAGCCAGTGGATATCTACCAAATTATTCAACAAACAAAGATGGCTTACATACAAGCCGCTTTGAATTATCACGATGGTAACAAAAGTGCAGCCGCAAAAATGTTAGGTTTATCTAATTCACAGACGCTTGATAACTGGTTTAAAGGTTAAATAAATTTGAATTAGTTAATTTTTTTTGAAATATATAGATTATGTATTTTTGTAACTATATGATTTTAAATTAAAAAATATTTGGCACGATTTGTGTAATATCTTTAGGGAATTCAACTGGAGATTTTGCCATGAGTAGTGATCTAACATCGGTATTAGAAGGTATTTATATTACCAAGCATGCAGAAGTTCGCATGAATAAACGTGGTATCACTCGACAAATGATTGAGCTGGTGTTGATGTTTGGTCGAAAAATTTATGCGCGTGGTGTCGTATTTTACGTCATTGGTAAAAAAGAAATTCAACGTTTTCATGATAAGGAAGCAGGTCTAAAAAATATGGAAGGAATACAAGTACTCACTTCAGTAGATGGTGTGATAATTACTACTTATCGCAATAGAGATTTACGCGCTATTCGCCCCGAAAGTCACAAGCACCGCCATTCACATTAAAAATATGTGATAAACACCAAGAAGCACACAAAGTTTACTCTAATTTAAGGTTGTTTATATGAAACAGTTTGCAGCAAAAACCGCCCGCCCATTACCTGTCATTATTTTGGCTGATGTTAGTGGAAGTATGGGTGAAAATGACAAAATTGGTATGCTCAATCGTGCTATCAAAGAAATGCTTCAAACGTTCACCAAAGAAAGCCGCCTCAATGCCGAAATTCAAGTGGCTTTAATTACCTTTGGAGGAAATGGAGCAATAGCTCATGTTCCTTTAGCTCCAGCCCATCAAATTCAAAGCTTTCAAGAACTAACAGCTGATGGTGGCACTCCAATGGGCGGTGCTTTTAAAGAGGTAACCAAGCTGTTGGAGGATAAAGACGTGATTCCTTCTCGTGCTTATCGCCCAACATTAGTTTTAATTTCTGATGGCCAGCCAGACCCAGGCTCTGACTGGGAAAGTGCACTTGAAGAACTTCGTAGATCAGATCGTGCGCAAAAAGCCACTCGAATGGCAATGGCAATTGGCGACGATGCCGATGAGCAAATGATGGCTAAGTTTATCAATAACCCCGAAATACCATTATTTAAAGCCCATAATGCGTTAGACGTGGTTCGTTTCTTCCGTGCAGTTAGTATGAGTGTCACAAGCCGATCTCGAAGTGCCACACCAAATCAGCCAATAGAAATTTCATATGAGGATATTCCTGATGATGACTTAGATCTCGACGATCTTGTCTTTAAAAAATGAAATTTGTCACTTATCACGCCTCAGTTCGAGGGCCTATACATCAACGTCTAGGCCAATCGAATCAAGATGCTGTTTTAACACGACGATGGCGAAGACAATGGCTAATGGTTGTATGTGATGGCATGGGCTCAAGACCTTATGCTGATGTAGGTTCAAAAATGGCTTGTTATGCTGTTCGTGATACTGTTTTACACAGCCATTTCGCTATCTCAGATCGGGATTTGATTCAGGCTGTTTACAGAAATTGGCTGGATAGACTTGGCAGCATTAAACCTAATGATGCCATTACTACTTGCTTGTTTGCCTGGGGACTATCAACTGGAGAAACACGATTATTTCAACTTGGAGATGGGGCAATAATGTATCAAACAGACCATCATGTACGGCTTAATAAACGGCCAACACAAAACTTTAGTAACGAAACGACAGGACTTGGACTTTCTAGAAAATATAGCGACTGGATTACAGAGCATATCTATTTGCAGAAACCAGACCAAGGTGTTGTATTGATGACTGATGGCATAAGTGATGATCTTGTTGGTGAAGAAAGCTTCTTAGCTGAGTTACAACCAAGTTTAGTAAAAAGAAGTGCCAGAATGAGTAAGCGGTGGTTGGTCAATCAACTCGTGAACTGGTCAACACCTCATCATACAGATGACAAAACCATAGCCTTTATCTATCGGACGGCCTGATGACCATGTCACAGCAAAATACAGCCAAAAATACACCTAAACGCCTAGTCGTTGATCGTCGAGGAACTGTTTACACTCTCACCAATAAAATTGGAGAGGGGGGGCAGGGGGTTGTTTGTGCAACAAACTTTCCAAATGTTTTGATTAAAATTAACCAGCACAAAGATCCTAAAAAACGCCAACAATGGGAGCAACATATCCATTGGTTAATGCGACAAGATTTAATAGGCTTACAAATTGCCAATCCTTTAGAGTTGATCGTTAAGCCTACCACTTGTAGTGGTTATGTTATGGAGCTTATGGATGGTTTAGATTCTTTAAATCTTATGTTAGATCGATCACACAATTCATTGATAAATCCTGAAAGCGATGAGTCACTGGCTGAGTATCGAGCAACGGGTGGACTTAGGCGCAGGATATTGATTCTGAGAGAGTTAGCAAAAATTTTGTCAGGCTTACATGGGCGCGGATTAGCGTATGGCGATTTATCCCCCAATAATATCTTTGTCTCAAAATCATTAGAAAACCATCAGGTTTGGTTGATTGACTGTGACAATATTTGTGTAAACGAGCGCCGTGGGTATGGCGATACCTATACTCCTGGCTATGCTGCACCTGAAATTATTCGTAGTGAGTCAGGGGTGAATATCGCGACAGATTGTTGGTCGTTTGCTGTCATTGCCATGCAATTGCTTACCCATACTCACCCATTTGATTCTGGTATAGCCGTTGAAGATGAAGATCCAGAAATTGCACAAGAGAAAGCGCATCGAGGTGAGCTGCCGTGGATATACGATCAAGAGGATGACAGTAATGCATGGGCTGGCGAAGGTTTGCCGCTGAGTGATTTTACAGCCAACTCTCAAATAACGGTATTACTTGACCGTTGCTTTGGGGCAGGCCGTTTAGATGCACAAGAGCGTCCAAGTATGATGGAATGGTTCGCAGCACTTGATACAGCTAGTGCTGTCATGTTGGTGTGTCAGAATACAAACTGCACGATGTCTTTTTTCTACAACAAGTCATATAAATGTCCGTTTTGTGATCATAGTCAGAACCAACAGCATTATTTGCTTTTAAGGCACTTTGTATATCTAAACCAACCTGAATTCCAAGAATCGCATTGGTTAAACTGTGCTGAAACAATGATTTTAAATATAAACGAACCACAACTTTTACGGCTCGAACCTATTGGTAGTACTTACCACTATGACTCTCCTCAGCTGTGTTCGCTAACTCTCCAAGAAAACGGACTATTGATTGAGCCAAGTATGGACTCGAAGATTCAGTTACAACAGGGTACAAAACTTATCAACATTTCTCATAAGCAACATTTAAGTATTGATAGCCGTTCAAATGTTAAATATGCGCTTCACTTGCGAAGTAAAGATGTCAATCATGATGCCTTTCATCCAGTTTGGCGTTTTATTTGGTAGGATGATTCGTTATGAAACTTGCTGAATTTCGTGAAATATCGAAAGAGATTATTGAGCTTCGGGCACTAGAAAAATCCATAGACCCAAATGTATTGATACTAAATGATGAGGTGCAACTAATTATCGAGGGGCGTTACTGCTATCTCACTCAAGGTCAATATTGTTTTTCGGTCGAACCCGTAGTCAATAAGGTGGCCATCGTACAACAGATTCAACGAGCAAAAAGCAACTGGATATTGATCAAATTCAAGAAGGATCACTTCCTGCTATCCGCTATTGAAACCCAGGGTGACGATATCCAAATATCTATTGATATCGGTGTTAGCGATTACTTTGTACAACAGTTATTTGAGGAAAAGAAGATAACTGAGGGTCTGACAAATCTTGCGCTAACATGGCTAAAAGAAGAGTTTTTAGTCGATAAGACGAATACGGAGTCTTTATTATTTGCAGCGATTTATTCAAACAACCCATCAAATAGCCTTGATATTTGTGGACGGGACTATATTGCGACTCTAAATCGGATAAATAATGTTTGGTCAATCTCAAGATTAACTCACACAAAACGTGCGAACATTGCATTTCGCCGACTGATAGGGAGCATTGAGTTTACTGATGCTTCTGTGGCAGCAAAGCTGAAAAGCTCCACACATCAGCAAGCACTGAATGATGCCATAAATACCCATGGTGGCTATATTCAATTATGGCAAAAATATAGTGACGTAGAGTGGGAGTTAGCAATTGAGAGCGCACGGCATTTGTCATTCTTAACATTAAATCGTTATGAAAAGCATCCAAGCAAAATGCGCCATTGGTATTTTTACGCTGAAGATTATGTCATTGATAACTTTAAAGAAAAGTGGATATCACTGAGTGAGAATCAGAAAGATAGAACAATACAAATTGCGTCATTTCAACCAGACTGGTTAAGTGATCAGAAAGAACTACGCACTACTGGATTATCAGAGGATTCTAGTCCATGGCTAGGTGATGTCATTAAAATTGAGAAGGATCGAGTTCTAGTCAAAATACAGTCTGATAGTGATCGCAAGCCTCCTTCAAGGTTGGGGCGTGCTTATCTGTTTCTAGCCGTTAATGGCAATATGAAGGTTCGCCAGCGACGCGAACATGCAGTTGATCAAATCAAACGCTCAATGAATCCCATGCCGCAGTTACATGCACTTTTAGAAGGTATTTCTACGCCATTTGAACGCAAAAAGACCTTAGACCCATTAAGTGTAGCGGCTCGGGGATATTTCGAGAATAGCAACCCAACAGACCGCCAAAAAGAAGCTTTAAAAATAGCACTAAATACACCAGATATCGCGATTATTATCGGACCTCCAGGCACAGGAAAAACAAAAGTAATTACAGCGCTACAACAACGATTGGCAGAAGAGTTAGGGGATTTGCCTCTACAGCACCAAGTGCTGCTGACAAGTTTTCAGCATGATGCCGTGGATAATGTCTTATTAAAAACAAAAGTATTAGGGTTGCCTGGAATTAAAATAGGTGGGAAATTGCATAAAAGTGCAAGCGAAAGCATCGACCCTATTGATAAATGGTGTCAGGAAAAAAAGAGCTATTTAGAACAACTTATTAATACAAAAACAGCATCTCATCCTGCTCTGTTATTGGTAAAGACGCTAAAAGAACAACTGATGACACTACGGTTAGGATGTGAAAGCACGCAACGAAGACAAGAAATGATTGGTGCAATAGAGCAAACATTAATATCACTCTCTAAAGACCATCGAATTACTCTTAGGCCTCAAACCACTGAGCAGTGGAGACAGTTAAAGCCTTTTGAGGATCACATTCCAGTACAATCTACATCACGCACAAAACTTCTGCGACATATTCGTGCCTTACGAACAACCGCATGTGGTTTTAATGATGATGGCGCACGGCGATGTTTGGATGTGATCGTTAGGCTAGAGCAAGCGAATACGCCTTTATATGGAGAGGAACTTCAGCTACTAGAAGAGTTGGCTTTATTGAATGTTACTTCAGTATTACCAACAGAGCTTCAGCTACAGCATCTTGCTGTTTTAAAAGACAAACTTCTGGATCAATTTATTCCTGATTTTCGCCCAATAATATTGCAAAAGGTTGTAAGTGAGACTGATTGTATATTGTTTGATGCGATGATCAACGAGGTAAATGAGCTAGTTAAATCATCAAATGCACTGGGTTATCTGATGGTGCTAGATGAATATTTATCGGCACTCAAGTACTCACCTGACACCTTAAAAAAAGCTGCGCAAGACTACACCACTGTTCTTGGTGCAACTTGTCAACAGTCTGCAAGTAATCCAATGTCTAATATCAAAAGTCTTAATGACACCCAAAACATTATTTTTAATACTGTGATTGTCGATGAAGCAGCACGAGCTAATCCATTAGATCTAATGATACCCATGTCAATGGGTAAAGAGCGTATCATTCTTGTTGGAGATCATAGACAGTTACCTCATTTACTCGAACCAAAAGTCGAGGAGCATTTAGCTGCTCAAGTTGAATTTGAAACAACTCAAAAAGAAATGCTCAAAGAAAGTCTTTTTCAGCGTTTAGTTAAGAACTTGAACGAGATTGGAAAAGAGCCGAATCAACCTAAACGAGTGGTGATGTTAGATACACAGTTTCGTATGCACCGCATCTTGGGAGAGTTTGTGAGTCAGCAATTTTATGTGGCTCATAATCTTCCAGCAGTCAAAACAGGTCGAAAAGACGAAGACTCCACTCATAACGTACCGCTCTATGAAAATTTAGTATGCGGCTGGATTGATGTTCCACTAAAAGAAGGCCGATCAAAGCCAGTTGATGGCAGTCTTGGGCGTGCAATTGAAGCTCAAAAAATTTCTCAAGAAGCCAAGCGTATATTAAATGGCTGCCCTAATCTTAGTGTGGGTGTGATTAGTTTTTATCGGGGGCAGGTTGATCTGATATTAGAAAGCCTTGTAGATCAAGGCATCGCTGAACGAGTGGATGGCGATATCAATATCAAAACCGAATATAGAACATTAGCATCGGGAGATGAGCGTTTACGGGTTGGGAGTGTGGATGCTTTCCAAGGCAAAGAATTTGATGTTGTTTTATTATCATTAGTTCGTACTGTCATACCAAATATAGATCCTGACGACGACGACTCCCTTACCCGTGCATATGGTTTCTTAAGGCTGGACAATCGCCTCAATGTCGCAATGAGCCGTCAACATCGACTATTAATTGTCGTAGGCGAATACGCCTTTGCTAAACATGTTGCAACAACCAAAGCAGTACCTGCACTTGCTGCATTTGCAGAGTTATGCGAAGGAGTACATGGTATTGTTTGCTAATCGATTTTTGAGTTTTTATGACTCTCGCGCTATCAAAGAAGCCTCTTACAAGCATACATTTTTTTTATGGCCTGTCTGGGTTTGGAAAGTTCTTTCGCCTGTTTCTGATCATCACAAGAGCCTGAATATTTTCCAACGTACAATCTTGGGGCTAATTCAAGCTGGTAAAACAGATGCACAAGAAATTGCTGACTGGATGGGTTTAGAAAAAGAGCTGGTCGTTTTTATTTATGCATCACAATTGCAGCCTAATGGTTGGGTTGATACAAAAGGGCTGTTAACTACAAATGGCCAAAATATTTTAGATAGTGAACTAGATAAGCGCCGCGAGCTAAAAACTTGCTTTATTTTTCAGGACGCAATTACTGGGCAATTATGGCCAAGAGTCATTACAGAGTTTCCCGATGTTGAGCCGACAGGATTTAATGATAAAGGGTTTCCAGAGTTTCAACGGGTTCGTGAGACGGGTAAAGCCATTACTCCGCTTGTTTTAGAACCTCAGCAAAGAACTGTATCTAATCAATCTCGACCCAATATTAGTTTATTTAAAGAAGCTATTCGGCAAGCGAATACTACAGTGCACAACATGGGCGCGCGGGCAGAACTAGAAGCTGGAGTTACAAAACTTAATTTGTCCGAGTTTGACCTGGTAGAGCAAGAACCATCTAAAGCCTTTGTATTGTCATGGATTAGCAAAGATCCAGATCAGTTCTACAATGTTGCTGATCCTGTTGCAGTGTCACAGATAGATGATTGGATTATTCAAGCCCCCAATCAACTGGCAACCCGTAACGTATTATTTGCTAATCAACTCAAGCGATTAATTGGCCACACTATCAATGAGTCTGAAACATGGGAGCAAATGCAAAAACGTCTCCAGGAACAGGCTAACTTTGAGGTATTAATTGATTATCCCAATATACAAATGGTCCCTAATCTAGAACGTTATCTTGGGGCAGTGATGCGCCGAAAAACATTACTGGAGGAACAGCGAGATGGAGAGTATGTCAATGCTGAAGATTGCGATGAGCTGATGGGATCATGCCAAAAAGCATTTGAATCGTGTTTTAAGTATTTGCTTAAAAAATGGCCAATTCAGCATAAAGCAGTTATCAATCAAAAATGGACTAAACAGGAGCTACAGCTGGCTTTAAAGAAGATTGTCAGCAATATCCTTGATGGCCAAACCTTAAAAGAGCTTGAGGGAGTCAAAGCAGGCTCTGTGTATTATGCAGCTAATAGCCAGGATCAGGGGGTTTCACTGCGTCCATTGATCGTAGCAACTTTATTTACATTACCTACTCACTCACAGCACCCTTTTGCCAACATGACACCAGATGAGCTTTCATTAAAATCCATTGTGGAGATATCTAAAGAAAGAGATCAAACATCTCATGCTTCAGGTCATCAAGTTGCTTTGGAACAGGCTATTACCCATGCACATTTTACCATCGCGTGGCTCAGGCAATTTACGGAAAAATTAGGTTAATTATAAATTGGAGAAACCTATAACATGGTTGAAATAACGGTCAAACAGCTAGCACAAGTTGTTAAGAGATCAGTAGAAACATTGCTCATCGTAATGAAAGAAGCGGGGTTACCTGAACGTAGTGCTGATAGCTTGATTTATGATGCCGAAAAAAAACAACTCCTAGACTATCTGAAGAGTAAGCCAATTATGAATAAAAAACAGCAAAAACCCATCCCTGCAGGAAGGCCGCCAGTGCAACAACCAGCTCGCAAACTTTCTGCGCTAACAAATAAGTTATTGCAGGAGAATCTTCCAGATACTCAGCTAGATACGGTGAGCGCAATTGAACAGAGCAATGAGCTCATTATTAAAGTTGAAAGTTTACTCAATGAATTGGAAAAACTAAAACGACAAGCCCAAGAGCAGAACGTAGCTGTCAACAATGAGCGATTGAAACTAGAGCAGGAACAAAAGGAGTTTCAAACTAAGCTACGTATTTTTAATGTAAAAAAACAAAGGCTTACGGCTGATAAAGATGAATATTTGAAATTGTTCACAGCGCTGCAAGAACAGCAAGATAACTTGTTGGAGTTGGAACAAAAGGCAAAATTTGGCTTTGTCCAAGAAAAACAAGCAGCTTTAGAAGAAAAACGGCTGGAGCTTGAAAAGTATGATCAAGACTATTTTCAACAGACAAAAAAACGCTTCGTTAAAATTGAACAATTAGAAAAAGAGTTAAATACAAAAGCTGAGTTAATCATTGAGCAAGAAGCCAAGGCGAATGCCGGCTTTATTGATCTAAAAAATCAACATCGAGCAGAAATAGATAATTATCGTCAAATTCAACAAAGCCAGCTATTGGCAGAGAAAGAAGTGCTTGAGAAAGAAAAGGACGATCTTGAGAAAGAAAGAACTCAGATAAAGAGTGAATGGGCACAAATTGCTTTGCAAAAACAACGGCAGATCTCTTGGGAGCAGGCCAAGGCTGATGATCTTAAACAAGAGTATGAGTATCAATTGCTCAATCTAAAGCAAGATGTAGATCGTGAAAAACGGGCAAAAGAAAGGGTCTTTCAAGAATTAACGGATAATAATAAAAAACTTGCACAGCTCGCAGACTTAGAACGTCAACTTGAAGGCGCGAACATCCATTCAGTTCAAGAAGAGCTAGAGAGTAGCCGCCGTACCATTCGCGACCTTAATGCTAAGCTCAAGGAGTATCGTACAGATGGTTTATTCGAAGAGAATGGGAAACTAAGTGATCAAGTACTACAGATGGAGGATGAAGTAAATAGTTTGCGTGAAGAAATCGCACAAAAGAGTGCAGAGCTACATCAGAATCGAATGGGTGTGCAAGACAAGTACTATCTTTCTCAAACCAATCGCAAGCTTAAAGTTCATAATGACACGCTGGATGCAAGCATTAAGCAGATGGAGATTCGTGTCCAAGATCTGGTCGAGTCACAACAAGGGATGACACCATTTCCAGCATTAACAATGATGGATCAGCGATACCTACACCCAGCAGCAAATCTACAGCCTGTACCCCTTAAGCTAAGTGATTTTGTCAAAGACCTACAAATCGGATTAGCTGCTCAGAAACTTATATATCAACCTAAAGATCTTCGTTTGTTTCTTGCAGGACTATCGATGAGTAACCTGCATATTTTACAGGGTATGTCGGGAACAGGTAAAACTAGCTTAGCTCGAGCCTTTGCCAAAGTGATTAATGGCGGTGATGAGAAGCAGCATTGTGAAGTGGTACGAGTCCAAGCGGGCTGGCGTGATCGTGATGACCTGCTTGGTCACTTCAATGCTTTTGAGAAAAAGTTCTACGAAAAAGAGACACTTAAAGCACTTTATAGAGCTCAACAACCAGCATTTGAAAATACAGTTCAGATTATTGTTTTGGATGAAATGAATCTTTCGCAGCCTGAACAATATTTTGCTGAGTTTCTCTCTGCCCTGGAGACTTCGGATCGAAGCGAGATAGAGCTAATTACTCATAGTATTGCTAATGCGCCAATATTTTTTGATACCAAAGAAGGATGTAAAATTCGTATCCCTCAAAATGTGTGGTTTATTGGTACAGCCAATCATGACGAAACCACAAAAGAGTTTGCTGATAAGACTTATGATCGCGCTCATGTTATGGAGCTAGGACGAGGAGATGACAAGTCGCCAGACACCTCTAATTACCAATCTAAACGTTATAGTTATAGTTCTTTAGTACAACGTTTTGAGGCAGCGTGCCAGAAAGACGAGGAAAAAATTGTCGAGCTATTATCAACATTAGCTGTTAGTGAACTTGCTACTATTCTTACTGATAAATTTAAAGTGGGTTGGGGTGAGCGGTTAGTACGTAATGCCAAACGATTTATTCCTGTATTGGTTGCAGCAGGTGGCACTTTTGAAGAAGGCCTAGATCACTTGCTTGCAACTAAATTATTTAGAGTGGGAAAAGTCACGGGGCGGTACAACACTTCTGTCGAAGATCTAGAGTTAGTTAAAGAAGCGTTGATTAAAACATGGGGTGATTTGAAGTTGAAAGAAAAACCTACCTCTTGTCTAAAACAAATCAATGACGACATCACACGCATAGGACGTGGTATATGAAGCTTGTTGACAGAGTGACACAGGAGGTTTTTGCCATCTCTGACCTTTCAGGAGGGGAAATTCTGCCACAGCGCTACCAATTATTGGATGATTGGATATATACAAAAACCTATATCTTGCCAGCAAAAGCGATACTGGCATCTGATAGCATGGGTTTCCTCAAAATAGATGGCATGACAATACATGATGCATCAAGTGACATTAGCCATAATGTGACTGAGGCTTTGATTCAAATTAGTGAAAACTACAATACGGCACTATCTGAAGACGACAATAGCTTGAGCTTACCATCGCCATTAATGCCATTACGCGTATTTGATGAAAATAGTGGTTTAAACGCATTAGAAGAAATGCTCGGGAAGGTCATAAATAAGGGTTATTTGCACGAAATTTGTAATAAACCTCGCATGGACATCCGATACGATGAAGAGCTACTTCCAATTAGCCGTGCAAAAAAACTAGCATCATCTGCTCATCGCCATCTATCCGCCCATTCGGAGTGTTGGCAGCAGCGTACATTACTTGGCATTCAACCAAAGAAAATCATGTCTATGGTTAGTGAGGATGAGGCTAATTTATATGAAAATAGAGTGTATGCACGATTACTGGATAAGTTGTACCTATTTTTATCTTTGCGTGAGAAAGAGCTGGTTGAGCTTCAAAAAAATATCGAAGATGCCTTAAACTTAAAAAGCGCAGAGGGCGTTTATTATAAGCTTAGTCGGTTTTTGTATCAGTTATGGGGTGAAACTTTTGAAGATGATGATATTGCCTGTAAGGCCTTAGATAAATTAGAGCAAACTATTGAAAATATTCGTGAGTTTAGTGAAAGCATACAAGGACTTAGGCAGCACGGACTATATCGTTTAATTCCTCGTGAGTCTAAAATTCCTGAGCGCATTCATATCACGAATATATTGAGTCATGATCAAAATTACCGTCATTTAGTTAGACTATGGAATGGTTTTTACGGACAATCGAGTAGAGTTTTTACGCCTTCCGAGACACTGGAGCGCAATATTAAGGTGCAAGACTGCTATTCGCACTATTGTGGCTTAATTTTACTTAGAGCATTAAAAGAGCTGAATTTTGAAATATTAGAAAAAAAACAGAATTATTTTGCATTACGACGTGAGAATCGCATTGTTAAACTCTCATTAGATGATCAGTTAAACTGGATCATTCAAGATGAGGCCGTAAAAAAAGAAGTATTGAAGTTTGTACCTTTGGCTACTTCGCATATCAAAGGCAACTCTGAACCTGCGACATTACATATTAATGGGCAAGTTATAATACCATGCTATATATCTAGTGATTGCATACTCAGCAATCCGATTGATATTTTTGAGAAGAACTGTACGTCTCCTCTTGTGTTAAGTCCTTTAGATTTTTATGGTGTTGAAAAAATAATTTCCATATTAAGTTATTGGTTATGGAAAAACATATTAAATTACTATGCAGTACCTATTGAAAAGATGCCGGATGAACTAATATCGTTTATAAAGTCATACCCATCATTTAAAGTCATAAACTCGCAACAGGCACAACTAGTTAAACCTTTAAGTGATGCAGAGTACTCTAGAATTGATATATTCTCAAAGAGTAAGGGTGCGGAGGCAACTTTAGAGAAGATTACCTTACAGCATAAGTTAATCAAAGAGCTAAGCTGTTGTCCCGTATGTCACCGTTCCGCAATTTTTACACCTTGGGATAATTACAAGTTTCAAGCAAAGTGTACTAACTCAGATTGCGGTGTTGAATGGAAAATTATTGATAATGAAAGTAAAGAGAAGAGCTTTTGTGTGTGTCTAACCAATCAAAACACTAACAAATTTGAGAACAATGGCAGATGGCGGACATCGTTCCGACTGTAAAGTATCAGGAATGGCGAGTAATGAGTCTCGCTCAATGACGGACAAAATGGAACGCCGTGGCAAAGCTTTCCCTAAGTACCGAAAATCTGCTCGAATACGTATTGGCACGTGACTTGTATCTGTTCTGGCGAGATCTTGCGATCTTGCGGAATACGTGCCGCCATTCGTATAGCCTCATTGACATTTGAGAATGTATCTTTGCTTACCATTACGATGGTATCGCTTAACTTCTTTCCTAAGGTCGGGCTAATTACAGTCTTCCATTTTTCATGAAATTCTTGCAGTAATGCCCCGAATAGTTCAATCGTGTCGTAAATGTAAAGTATGTCTTGAGCTTGTTTTTCTAAGGGTCGATACTTCTGGATGAGGAATTTCTGGACCATAAAGCAAAGCGGGTTGGCCACCTGAACATCCATTGGCAAAGGTAATGACATAACGATTTGGGGATCCAGTCTGCTAATCCAAGGATCAACAAGGAGGATATCGAGGTAACGTATCTTTTGGGCAGATATGCCTGCTACGGCCATGGTTGCGTCCTGTTCGCCGCTGCGCTTAAAGCCACTACCCGCCAAGGGGGTGAGGAATTCGGCATAGAAGCCACCGTCATTTTCCCCTAGAGTGTAATAGGCAACCGGTGGTTTGTACTCACCGGTCAACTCTTCCTTGAAGCCATGTTCAAGGAGAGCCCCTTTGATATCCCCATCTATCAGCTCTTTGTTGGCAAATGCCAAATCTGTGTCACGAGTGAATACGGGCTGGTAGGCTAGCTCGTTTGCTCTTGGATCGAATCTGTGGATACGATGCGCCCATCCACCGATAAAAACCAGTTGCCCACGCCATGGGGCTAAAGCCAAGGCCAGTTTTGCGAAAGCCTCTAAGTCGTTCATCTAGTTTCCGTTGTCGATTATGGGGCGAAGGAGTTTTTGATAAATAAGGTTGGCTTGCTCTTCGCCACGAGATGGGTGGTTAGCGACATCCAACCAAATCTGGATGACATCTGAGACTATCAAGCCGTCACGATGTACAGCTCCCCGCAATGTCGATTGGGGAGATAGTGCTTGCCGCAGGATTAAATGAGGAGCTTCTGAAGGCGAAGCCATCAACAACACCTTCCAATTCTTATCCCCCGGTTGGGGAAGCTTTGGTACATAAACAAACGGAGGAACGCCGCTTACGTGTCCTAGCTGTAATGCGTCAGCGGCGGCAAATAGCCCTAGGACGGCTTCTCCATCATGACTCGCGAATAGGCTGCGAATTTGCTGTTCTTGATTGCCTCTAATGAGGAAACGCATGGGGCGCTCTGGTGCAAAACGCATTGCAACCGACCGCCAACGGCGGAATAGCTCCGCACGGCGGACAAGAGTAACGTATCGCGAAGATTCGTCTAAAAAACCTTCATTGCGTAGCTGTTGTAAAAACCGGGAAGCGCTCATATTGGATACCTTGGCAGCTTCAGCGAGCTCGGAAACGCTTCGATACTTGAGTCTTGGCGCTTCTAGCAGATGATCTGGTATTTCAGGGGCCAACAGCACTTTTAGCATCCACTGATTGAGGTCGGAGAATATATTGATGGCTTGATTCGATATGCCACTTCCAAACGATCTTGGCAGTTCTGGCTCAGCATTCAGATCCTCAAGACCTCCTCCTTGGAAATATCTGAGTCCATGCTCTGAGATGATTCCAACGGCCACATTTGGGGCATATCTTTCGAAAAATAAGCTGACTTGTTTCAGCAGGGATTGTGACGCGTTCTCAACGCAAATCACCGCGAGAGGCTGTCCACAACCTACATCGCGCGTATTTGCTTGTGCTACCAAAATTGACTGCGACAGCAATGGTATAACTCGATCGGCCCGCCCTTCTGCGAGAGCTTTAATCTCTATGACGAAACATTGGGTGCCCCGTTGAACAATTAGATCGGGGCATCTATTTTTTTCTGCAGAAGAAGCTAGAACCTCCCAGCCATGGGACTCAAAGAGATCGGCAACGATAGCTTCTGCATGTTTTTCTCGGTTCTTGGAAGGGTGAGATGAGAGCATTGGGGAACCATGACTTAAATTATAATGGCCATTATATCAACCATGGCCATTATATCAACCATGGCCGTGTTATGGGGTAGTTACCAGGAGAGTGAACCAAAACGGGGGCTGGCGTTATTTTGATACCGATACCTCGCCCGTCACCCGCATAATCGTCGCTCTAGATACGCCATACGCACGAGACAATGAACTAATGGATGCACCGTTTTTTCGCAAATTGGGGTTATAAGTCCGAAACCGCGGAATCTTTTTGTAGGGATTGGCTTCTGCTAGTCACGCAGACGTTCGTTTGTGTGACATCACAAATATGGTCAGAAATCGCAAAAAAACAGTCACATTACCCGTCACCTAGACAATG
>Ga0209599_10000754_pt1 | contig 18759 bp, 18 predicted proteins | sample Shrwel_input2_FT_FD_187534 | JGI IMG/M metagenome (GOLD analysis project Ga0209599, IMG submission 187534) | Subsurface microbial communities from deep shales in Ohio, USA - Utica-3 well 1 S input2 FT (SPAdes) (version 2) ... | reverse complement strand
CCTCAGAAGGTTACAACCTCAGCATATATTTTGCTGTTGAACGTATGTTTAACCTTGATTTGCCTTTCATTGCACTATTAGAGGACATATTTGATTTTGAAAATAAACTGGAAAATAATGAAAATATTGTAAAACAATTTTGTGAGATGATTATCGAATGATTTTTTTGGTTTCTTTTCTAGATGGCAAAGGCACAAAGAATAGAAACAAATGTCCCAGTTCAAAGAGTAGAATTCGATCCAACGGTTAATCGTTTCTTACACCCATTACGAATGGTTATTTCTGGACCAACTCTGTGTGGAAAGGTATATTTTTGGCCAACTAAAACCATCCTTCAAGTAACTTTTTGACATATTTAAAATGTATTTTTTTATTCAAATAGTCCACCTTCCTGTTAAACCTTGTGAAGAATCGCAATGAGTTATTCTCAACCAACTTTATGAGAATACTGTACTGCGTGCCGCCAGACGCTGCTCATTTGCATGAGGAATACTTCGAAAAACTCAGGAGAGAATTCAAGGATATCGAGATCATCAAAGGGTTGCCGATTATGGGAACCCTCAGTGATGACACGTTGCCAAAGCTGATAATAATGGTGAAATACTTTGAATTTATAATTAGAGGCTTGTTTTTTTTCATTTATACTTTCTCTTATGACAGTTTTTTGACCAAACATGTTCACTCCCCCTAAATTCTTATTTTATTTACTCTTTTTAATTAAAAGGATGACCTAATGACGGAGATCTTTTCGGATGCCAGAATGATCAAACTATTCACACAAATATCTCACCATGCATCAATTAGCATAGGTAAAAATGCATAAGGCTTGAAATCTGTTACAAAATGTTTTATTTAATTTTAATGGAATAAAAATTTAATTTCAGTATTTACGATGCAAAATTATTTCGACACTGGACCAAGTAAAACTATCATGCGAAATACTACGTATAAAGTGTTTTTCCGTCACACTGATGAGGCCGGCATGCTTCGTAATATTGGCGCCAACATAACTCCAAACCAGGTGTTAAAATTTTATAAGCTCTGATACTTGACAACTAAATATTGTTTTGATAGATAATACAATCTGACAAAAAAAAAATTTTCTTAAGTAACGGAGCCTATAATTAATTTTACAGCCAAACTTTCTAATCAACTGCTTTGCCACTTTGGAGCATTATTTTCCAAACCAACGATATCCTTATTTGGTGGTTGATGGAATGGCCAATCACAATATGCAGTCAATGGTTGTCAGAACTCATATTTTCCCAGAGGAACAAGATTCTAAAATAAAACCCCTCTGCTTCTTTGTTAATCCTTGTTACAAAAAAAAGCGTTGAAAGTCTAAACATTTATTCATGATAAGTTTTTCCTTTACAATTAAATCCAAATGGATACGTTTTATAAAGTGGGTTTTCTGATGGCACATGCCTCTTCATTGTAAATACATTACTAAATGAGTAAGATGTCGATTCATACGAAACTTTTCTTGTCTTTTTATCTGTCTTTTTTTTAATTTGATTTAATAAAAGACATTCATAATTCTGATTAAAATTACTTTCAATAAATTTTTTATAAGTATTGTTGTCTATGATATTTTTGTTATTCAAAGATGTAAGGGAAAGACCCTTTACTTTAACAATGCTGCATAGTTCGTTATTACTGTTCAGATAGCTTATTGAGTAATTTCTCGGGCCTAGAGCATAAAAGCTTTGAATTTTTTGGGGGGGATAAACGTGTTTAAAATGTCCAATGGCTGGACTCATAGGTAGGGGATTTACAGTGTTTTTCTTTAAAGAAAATACAATTGAATCTGTGTCATAATACAATATTTTAGAATCAACTTTTTTTAGCGATAAAATGTAGTTTCTTAACACAACCATGGCTTGAGAGGCAATCTCGGCTCCGATGTAAATATTTGTACTTTTATTTGGGGGTACAGAATTGTCATTTAAAACATATTCCACTAGGCAGTGATCACGAAAAACATTTAAATCAGCAATTGCATATTTAAAACCCAGTTCTTCAAGCTCAAATTGAGTTGTACACTTTTTAGTCAAGAGATTATTGGTATTTCTACTGAACATTCCAAAAAGACAGTTCATTAAATCTTTAAAAAACTTTTTTAAGTTTGAATTATTTTTGCAATCAGACGGTTTTATTTTTAAGTGGTCTGGTAGACACATTGATTCATTAAGGTTATCACAGATGAGGTTTTGTTCTTCAACGGTTTTAGCATCTTGCAGTAAATTAGAGTTTTTTAATCTTTCAGTGCACAACAATTGAACGTAATCTTTTAAAATATAGTCTTTTTGAGGAAAATGATGTACTTCTAAAAATCTCACAACTGTATAGCCTTCTCTTGTTATTTGATTAATTGTTGACATCATCCAGCAGCCAGTAAAAACACGATTTTTTTCTTTATGATTGCAAGGCTCCGGACTACTCAATTTAGCACATGCAAGGCAAACAGCCATTACAGTAGTGTTGTTCAACTTAAACTTGAGAATTGGATCTTCAATATCCAATGGCACTAATATTGAACAGAATGCTGAACCACCCTGCAGTGATTCATCCTTGTAAAACCATTCTTCTGAAATTAAATTGTAGTAAATGTACTGAAGATCTTCACCCACAATTACAGTATATGGGCCAACACCAAATTTAGTATTCATAGAAACGTATGAATATAAAGAATTTATATCCACAACGTACAAATCACTGTCTGGATTCTCTTCTGCTGTATATTTTAAAGTAAGGACATCTAAAAGTCCCCCACGGACACACTCCCGAGGTATAAGTCTCTTTAAAGGTCGATCTTGCCAATAGTCCGGATTTTCTTTTTGATATTGTTTCCATAGTTCAATTTTTTTTCCATTAGAAGTAAATACTTTGCGTTTCTTAAATCTGTCCCATTCACATTCAAACACGTACTCCACACAAATGTCTGGATAGTTTGTTTCCATGAAGTCGAAGAATTTTTCATCCATTAATTTTAGTTCATTAAAAGAACGTCCAAAGCAATTCGGGGTGTCAGTAGTCCAGCCTTCAGGTTTCTCTAGTAAACAGTTTTCGTGAGCGTGAAATTTGCACCTGGAATTTGACATTTTAAAATATTTAAAATTGTTCTTGCATTTTTTCATTTACAAAACGAAAGCGCGTAATAAACGTTCAAATCAAATCAATTGATTATAAAAGGTCATTAATCACTTACCCATAAAACTGGATGACTTTTTTAAGTTTTGGTGAATATAAGTCAACATCGTAATGCCCAAAACGTTGCTGGCCTGTTGGAGTGTTGAAGGCTGTTACGTAATCTGCATCAGGCTCGGTAAAAGTTTTGTAAGATGTAAATTCATACTCTTTTCTTGAAACTCTTTTCATGTTACTCGTATTTTCAAACATTACACAATTTAAATCGTACTGATTAAGATAGTAGGCTTTGCACAGATTAAAGGTATAAGATGATTTTGAGGTAATTCCGACTGCAAATGGATGCAATACCAAACGAGTTTCAAGATTTTGATTTAATTTAATTTTTTCTTGCAATTCAAAGCTCTGTTTCAAAAAAGTCAAAATAGATTTTGCCAAAAGTTCAGTTGTGTGAATGCAGTTCTTAATAATTTCATCCTTAAAACACCAAGAGTCATTTTTGATGGATTCCCAAAATCTAAGTTTTTCGTCATGAAGTTGAGAGTTGTCTTGGATTTCAACAAAGTTCGAAAATTCTGGTACAGATCCATCATAGTTGTACATAGACCTTCGATTTAACCTGTAAAAAAACAGATTTAAAATGTTCTTTAGTAGCATATAGTAGGTAGATTGACAATAATGATTAGAAAAACACTTTGTTACTTATTCTAAATTTTATTTTTATATTGACTCTGGGTGCCATTTGACTACATATACTAATTTAATGTATAGTAGTTTAGTTACAAAGCTTGGCAATTTCTGCAATTGAGTTATATAAAAAACTTACTTTGCTGGAAAATAAAAGTTTTTGTGACTGATTTCATATTGATTGGCTAGATCATGAATTGTTCCATCGAAATAGTTGCATCCATTTAAAAATGTTAGGTTGTGGGTCTCCAAATGTACAGAGTAGATTTTTGATTTTCGGTTGAAGATTGATGGAGGAGCCCCGAGTTCATTTAGCGCATTATAAATGGTAACCTGTAAAAAAGAAAATCAGATGAAAAAAGCTTGAGGCATTTAAAATCTGTCAACAATCGTTACCAGGGGGCCAAATCTTGATCTTTTTTCGCTTAAACCCAAAAAGTTTTTTTGAAGGATTGAAAAAGTTAAGTAGACGGTGCATAAGAAACTTACTAAATGATTGTGGCCTTCATTCCAAGACAAAAACACAGAGTTGCGCCATTCTGGTAGAAGAATTAATTGCAGGAATTTCCAAATAGCTGAATTGTTCTTTTCTTTGCTTTTCTGCAAAACAACATTTTGCAAATGCGGTGCAAATTTCCGATTGTGATTGTAGCGAGCTTTAACTTTTGTGGTAGATGGTTGAACATTTTTGTCATTGTAGTATTCGAATTTATATTTTTCTTTCGGTTCACAACTAGGCACGTTAAATGAATCTTCAAGAATAATATGTTCTTCAAATAAACCTCGACTTTTTTCTCGCCACACGCAAATAACATTAGGCTCCTCTGTTTCATAATTTTGTTCGTGATATTCACAAAAAATATTTTGTGGTATATCATTTCTGGCTGTGTTCTTTTTTCTAAGCCGTTCACAAGCCTCACAATGTTCGCTTGTCAAATTTCTGTATTCAAAGTTGATAAAAACTAGATTAGGCCAATTTTGTGTTAATGGGGTTTTCTCAACTTTACAACTGTGTAAGCGGTCATACATGGGACACCAACAATGTTGACATTTTTTTAACTCTTCTTCAAAACAAACATGTTTTTCAATTATTTCTTTTGGAGTCATTCGTCCAAAGTTGAATCTAAGGTACTTGTTGCAGGTCTGACATAGCTGACCGCGACGACTGATTTCTTTTTTGGTTTTTCCATTTTTTGATATTTTACCACAGAAAGATGAGTGCAAATCAAAGCATTTTTTTGTAGCAAATGTGACTAAACAAAGTTCGCATTTAACATTTTCATCACTAGATATCTTGCTGTTGCAAAACTGAAATGGCAAATACTTTGGTTGCATTGTTTTTTCACTGGCAAAAAATAATAAACAGTTTTTACATGTTTCACGAACACATTTATGCCGGTAATGATGTGGAAAAGTTTTATGGCACTCTAGGCATATTTCTCGATTTTTTCTGAAAAAAGCTCTCAGATTATTGATGAACACAACATGATTTTCTGAGGTACGCAGCAAAAAGATTTGAGCCAAAGAATCGTCATATTGGTTTGGAAAACTTTCAACTTTACCGTTTTTTTCTTGCATGCCAATAATTACGTGAATTTGGCATTGATACTCAATAGCCAACTTTGGTAAAATTTCTCTGTAATCATGAGGCCCACAAGGAGAAATATTTAGCCTACGAGCACAGTCGTTAATACGTTCCAGAAGTTTTTCACCTGCCGCATTTTTTCGACCCCTTACGTTTTTTTTCTGATCTGTCAAATGTAATAAAAAATCGTATGTGGAGTCATTGTGGTTCGGATCAAACTTTCGTGATTGAAAGTAACCAAAAAAAAAACTTGTGAGTAAGCACTTATTGACAAATGCAAATTGATTACTTGGGAAGGAATCCGGTAAATCCAGTAAGCCTTCATTTGAATTCACTGCGTAATATCTGCCAGATCTGCACCCAACACGAGAAGAAGAATACTTTGTTTGTGGTATTGCTTTTCGCCTATGTTTTGAATAATTAACGTGATCCATGCTGAGAACTTTAAAATAACACTGAAAAGAATTGTCAAATATGTCAATTGTGCTGTCAGAGTTAACAAATCTTTCAAACATGTTCAAGACACTTTCAACCATTGATGAGGTTGTAACGGATTGTAAGACGTAACTCCCACTGTTAATTGATCTTGACATCCCATTTTGGTATATCGTGAGATATATAAGATTGGTGTCCTCCGCATTATAAAAAAGTTTCAGGTTGTTGATGATGTATGTAAAAGCATAGTTTAAAACATCTAGCAAAGAGTTAAGTAAGTAGTGTTGAGCCTTTTCTTTGCTTTGTTTCTTCAATTTAATTTTTAGACAGTAATTATGATCTTGAACGCGAAATATTTTTTGTCGCTTAAACATAGTTTTAACAACATAAACCTCAAGATCTTGATTTTCATATATTTTTGTCACTGTATCGAACAACTGAAGTTTGGAACCATCATTTTTTTCATAATCAGTCAATTCACTTATTTCTTCATCTTCAGTTGACCAATTTGGAGATGGAGGAGCGTTTTTGCTTGTGCTTGGGATTGGGCTTTTTGCCCTGCCACGTATTTTCTGTCGTTTTGCAAATCTTTCGACATCTTTGCGATTCCTTTTTTTCCCAACTTCAGGACTTTTATTTGCATTTGATGTAATGTTATCTGCTGCAGGTTTTATTCTTATAAACGTGCCGTCTTCTAGTCGAGTATATTTTGTTGGATACTTTCTTATTAACAATTCGTTTGCAATTTCTTGGCCGCTCATCTTATTCATCTTGTCCACTTGTTTGTTCACTTGCTTGTTCACTTGCTGAAAACTGGGTTAGGACTGTGGGTTAGTTGTGAATCCATATCCCGGAAAGGTTGTGTGAAAGGATTGTGACCTCAATAAAGCATCTGTGAGAAAAGCATCTGTTGCCCCATATTTCATAACAACACTCCTCTCTGGCCTCCCCCCAATTGTGTAAAAGGAACAAAGCACAAATCAATGTCCCCCCACCCTCTGGCCTCCCCCCAATTGTGTGAAAGGGTTGTAACCTCAACAAAGCGCACAAATCAATGCACTCCCCCCCCCCACCGCCCCACCGTTCGTAAGACTGTTGAATCGAAGATAACAAATCCATATTGAGAGCAAATCACTACCCCATGAAAGCTTGTGTGAAAGGATTGTGCATCTGTGAAAAAAGCATCTGTGCCCCATATTTCATAACCCCCCAATTGTGTGACCTAAATAAAGCACAAATCAATACCCTCTGGCCTCCCCCCCACAACACTAGGGATTTGTGTGTCTTTGCATACAGTTTGCTTCTTTTGCTTTCTAACAAAATCGTTGTTTATTTTTAAATTGATTGGTTTTAAATTGATTTGTGATTAAAAATGTTATCTGATGAACAAATATTAAATCTATATAAAGACACAGACTTTACCGGTGCCTGGAGTGGTGCTAGAACTTTTCAGTTGTTTTTAAAATTTGATAAAAATGAAAATGTGTCCCTACGTCGAATTTATAAAATTCTGAAACAAATTCCTTTATATGTCATGAATCAAAGGCGAATAAGAAGATTTCCAAGACGGCGGTAAGATTTCATAACAACTCTATCTCTATCTCTGTCTCTCTCTCTCTCTCTCTCTCTCTCTCTCTCTCTGCTCTGTCTTGATAGTCAATAAATATCAAAATTTATTTTCAGATATGTTGTTACTTCATTTGGTCAAGTTGTTCAGGGTGACTTAGCTGAAATGCCATCAAAATTTGGATTCCGATACTTTCTGCTTTTGGTGGATCTGTTTAGCCTTCACATGTATGCTGAACCTCTTAAGTCAAAAACTGGACCAGCAGTTCGAAGAGCATTCAAAAAAATATTGACAAAGTTTCATTCACCATTAATAAAGCTGGAAACTGACCAGGTAAATCAAATATTCAAATTCTTTTTTGGTTGCGTATGATTTGTTAATGTAAAAAATCATGAGAATTTATACAACACATATGTTTCTTAGGGAACCGAATTCATTTACAATGCAAAGTGGTTTAAAGAGAAGAAAATCATCTTCAAGAAAAAAATTGGAATCCACAAGTTAAGTTACATTTTTTTATAATTCCCTGGCGCAGTAGTCGCTCTCTGTCTTTCTCTCTCTCTCTCTCTCTCTCTCTCTCCTTCTCTTTCCATTCCATTAATTTTTTCAAGATTGTCCCAGTTTTGCTAATATATTTTATCTTTACATGCCTCGGTTGTCGAACACAGCATATTCTTGGTGAAAGTAAGAATATTAAAAAGTTGTTTAAAATATTTTATGGGAACTGAAACATTTCAAAGCTTGCTAGAAGTAATTCAGTTTATTCTCCATACTGCCAAAAACAACTCTTTAATTGTTACACACACAGAGAAGACTCTACATGTTTATGCAATCAGAATTAAGTGAAAACTGGCCAAAATTTTTGCCCATTGTTATTGCAAACTTGAACAACACGCCAGTACCTAAACTAGGGAATATTAAACCAATCGAAGTGAATTCGTATTTGGATGATTACAAAATTCGAGAAGCTCAGCTGGCACGAAATATAACACCAGTTTTGGCTCCAACGCTCCAAGAGAGGAACAAAAATGAAGAGAACTTCAACCAGGCAGATAGTTCATTTAAAACTGGTGACCTTGTATATTTGGATTTTAAAGAAAGTGCATTTTCAAAGCAGTATCTTAAAAAAGTAAGTAAAATTATAAAAATAATTATTAAATTGCTATACTTAAGATAGTTACTTCAAATGTTTTAGCTCTCTTCAAAACTACACATAGGAATGAAGCTACACATAGCAATGAAGTGAGTAAAAATATTGAGCACCCTTCAATAGTAAATAGCTATGAAGTAACTTTTTTGAGAACAACATTTTTTTCTGCTTCATCTTATTTACTGTTTTGAGCAAAAGTGTAAAAATATTGAGCACCCTTCGATAGTAAATAGCTATGAAGTAACTTTTTTGAGAAAAACATTTTTTTCTGCTTCATCTTATTTACTGTTTTGAGCAAAAGTGTAAAAATATTGAGCACCCTTCGATAGTAAATAGCTATGAAGTAACTTTTTTGAGAAAAACATTTTTTTCTGCTTCATCCTATTTACTGTTTTGAGCAAAAGTGTAAAAATATTGAGCACCCTTCGATAGTAAATAGCTATGAAGTAACTTTTTTTGGAAAAAAAATTTTTTTCTGCTTACGATAATGCGTAATATGGGAGAGAAAAGATTTGAGGGGAGTCTATTTTCTGCGTTTGCTCTTTGGTACTTTTTTCTGTTTGTGTTTTTTCTTTATATTTTTTGCCAGAAAAGGGGCTAGGTAAAGTAGGTCAAAAATAGTGGGATGCGCGCATTCGGATTGGCTAGAACTGCTTTCACTTTTTTCCAGAGAGGTCAGCTTTACAGGATTTCTGACATAGACAACCGAATAACTCCAGTCATGTACAAACTAACAGACCTTCTAAACACACCTCTCATTGGACGGTATTACGCAGCTCAACTACATTTGGCACCCACCAATGTCCTGTCGGATTTTTTCGAAATTGAAAAAATACTGTCAACAAAGAAAATTGATGGCCAAAAATGGGGCTTTGTGAAGTTTCAGTACTATCCAAATAAATTCAATCAGTGGGTATTGCTAGATGATGCCAAGTAACTGAGAGCAATGACTCAAATTTTACATGTTTCGTGTGTCAATAATCCAGTTAAAGTTATCACAGTTGAAGGTGTGTTGAAAGATGAAGAACTTTGCATAAAGCCATTTGCAATTGACAACGGAAATATACAGGCAGGTACTTGGGAAATTGCTTTGAAAAATTTTTGTTACGAAGTGAAAGAAGCAAGCACCAATTTTATTTTGAGTGTACGCACAAATGTGGTGACTGGCTTTCATCAAGCAAATAGAGACCGATCAAAACCTATATCACCTGAAATATGTTCAATTTTAATTCAGAGCTCCAAAGTAGGTGTGAATTTGTGCACTTTTTCAAATCCCGATTTTTTTTTGATAAATTCAAGCGATCAAACTCTAAAATTACATTTTGATTACTTTCCTTCATCTACTTCAGCACAGCAAAAAAACATTAACTTTAAGGCAACATTCTTGTATGTGAGACGACAGTGAACAATGGACATATTTGTTGACAAGATTCATTTAAGGCAATTAATTCTGAGAGACAAAATTTTTCTCTACAATTTGTATCAAGGACAAGGATCGCGCCTAAACAATGCTTCTGAAACACAAATGAACACATTGATTAAAATTTTACATTTAATTTTGAATGATTACATTGAATTGAGAGAACAACATTACAAAAATCTCGTTAGAGCTAAACGGCTAAAAATACTGAAAAACAATTTTGAAAAAAATTCTGACTTTGTTAAAGTACTAAGACTTGATATTGAAGACAAGCGAAAACTATTAAAACAAATGCAAACTTGTTACCCATGGCTGTTGCATTCTCTTTTTAATTTCTAATCAAAATGGAAAACAGACTTTTGCCTGAATTATGTAATCCAATATACAATGTGGGTTTGGTGCCAAATGTTCGAGCTTCAAAATTTCCGACTGGTTGGCTAATAAAATATTTTAAAAGTTTGACGTTATCATTAATCATATCAAAAAAAGAATTTAAAAGCTAATACTTTCCCACGTCATCCTCAAAATATTTTATTGTCATATTTATGTAGATGATTTTAATACCCCTGGAATTGGTTTTGCTGCTACTCCATTGTATCGTTTCTATGTACCCTTGCATTTAGGGTCCCGAGCGCCCTATAATACAAGCAAGGTGATCCAAGACAACAAAAACATTGACCAGACTGGCTTTGGACAAATAGATTCATCAGACAAAGAAGAACAAACTACTACATTGGATGAAGACAAAAAAGAACAAACCAAATTGGATGAAGACAAAGAAATCACATTTGATGTTATTCAAAAAGACAGAGAGTTGAAACGTAAGGCTTTGGGAGATGATATTTTTCGCTTAATGACATCATCAAAAGTTAAAGCTTCCAACGATCGGTACGAAGCACCAGCAAAAAAGGCAAAAGAACCGTCAAAGTCTTCAAAAGCATTAAACTTGGGCGGCATTCACAGATTTAAAAATAAGTGATTTCACAATGAGTAGTGAATCTAATTTGCGTGAGGCAAAAACAATACCTAGCATTTCTTATGTTGAACAGTTTTTCAAAGAAATACCAACTGATAATAGATTTGGTTCTGTCAACTGGAAAAAAATAGGTCCGAAAACAGGTGTAAGCACAGACACCAAACAATATGTTTTTGAACTTTCAAGACAGAGTGCACCTAATTGTTACCTGGTATTATTATCATTATATTAAAACCTTCCTTTCAATTGACCATAAAAATTTTACAGAATTAAATTTTAATTGTAAAACAATATAGCTTAAATTTCGTGTAAAATGAGAGAAAATGGAATGTTTTAATTTAATTTATGATAATGATAGCTCTCCAATGTTATGGTTGAAGTTGACGTCCGAATTCTCAAAGCAGACAGAGTCACACTGCCAGATGTTACTGCGTGCGTTGGTCCAATAAATAATGCATTGCACAGGAAAGTATCAAAATCTACTTTGTTTAAAATGTTCAAAATGTTAAGAAAGACGTGAAAATCGGACCAAAAATGGCAAAGTTAATAAAGATTTTTAAGAATGAAAGTAAATTTTGATATAATGATTTTTTTGCAGTTGTTTCTCAACGGTAAGACTCGCCATCAATGATGTTCCTCTTACTCAAAATCCAGGAAATTACCCATTTAAGTAAGTAACTATAGGTCCAATATAATTTACTATTTAAAATCAATATAAATTTTTTGTAAGTAAAATGTTGATGGAATTGACACCTGGCTTTTTGTTTCAGAGCTTACCTACTTAATCTTTTGTCTTTTGGCCAAGACAATAAAACATCATTCCTTGAATGTCAGGGTTGGAGAAACGACACCTCAAAATGCATGGAACCATTTTCTGGTGAGACAGGAAATAACGAAAATCTTGGGTTTGTTTCAAGAGGTGCTTGGTGGAGAGAAGACCAGGTTTCAGCTGGGCCTTGGAGAGCTGGTGTCAATTTCTCAAATTATTTCTAACAATGATTGTTCTGAAATGCTAGAGCGTCCTTAAATTTTCTAACAAAAATCAACTATCTAGCTTTTCACAAAGTTGTTAAAAATATTTTTGGTAAAATTAACCTCAGAGGGGTTTACGATGATTGGGCGACTACACCATGAGCTCATGGGATTGGGAAAATGTTTACCTCCTCAAACGTAATGCTCATAAGTTATTTTAAAAATGTTATATCTACCTTTTGATTGCTCTGATTTGCCGAATAAAGCAAATTGTAATTAATAAAATATTAATATTTAACATTTTTAATTTAAATCATGAGCATATTATGACAGGAAAATTGATTTCCAATTGGACAAATCTGCTGACAAGTTTTATATCATGAGAGGAAAAAAAAATCAAGGAGGTGTATATGTGGATGACAGTGAAGAATATACTTTTGTAATAAAGAGCATTGCCCTCTATGTCCAACAAGGAACACTTTCATTGCCTCTCTATGAAGAAATCATGAGGTCGTGGCCTTCAAATGACATTCTTTATCACTTTAGGCGATTTGATGTTATGCCTTTGTGTGTTACTAGTAACACCCGATGTTTTTATAGTGATAAATTGTGGTCAGAAGCAGATTCGCCAGGTTAATTTTATTAACATTGTTAAAACAAAAAAAATTACTTTTAATCTAAGTAGTTTCATACTGAAATATGATATTTCTACTTTCATTATGTCACTACTTATAACCGAGTTTGACTGTTTACCTTTGTTAAACAAATGTTAATAAATTGTTTTTAGTACGAATCTACTTTGTCCTTGTGTCAGCTAAAGCGGTCGCTGGCTGTTATGATCTAAATCCATTCAATTTTCAAAAAAGATGGATAAAAAAAGCAACATCACAAAGTTTGGGCAATGACATCCCTCAAGAATCAACTACAAGAATTGAACAAAAATTGGAAAAACTGGCAAAAGAGAACCAGGAGTACAAAGAAACCCAAATGAAGTTAATGTCGCAGTTGGCACAACTTGTAGAATATAGTAATGTTTCAAGTCAAAAAAATAAAGGTCGTGGAAAAAATACAAGAAATAACAGTGTTGCTGAAGAAGCCGCTGGGCCTTCAAACCTCCAAAGAGATGGACTTTATCAAACCTTCAAAAGAAACTTTTTGGGTGCAAGCGAAAATGCGGATCAAGCTTCGGAACTCTCATTTAGTATAATAGACGGATCCGACAATCCTCCTCCTCCTCCTTCTCCCATCCCCTCCCTCCCAGGATCGACCCGAAGCTTGCGTTCTGAAATTGAAGATCCAGTACAAAAAACAACAGTTTATGTAGTAAAACTGTCGTTGTTTCTGAATGGCGACATGGTCGATCAACTTGAATCAACTTGTACAAAAGATCAAGGAATGGCTGACTTTGTTAGGCTCTACAACACTTGTGGAATGGCTAACTCATTACATTCAATGCATATTAATTATGATGCATTTCTGAATGGGTGTTTCATTTGTGCTTACGACCTTTCAAGTTCAGGCATTTGTGGCAGCTCTTACGCTTTACCCACTGTTAAAACTGGTTAGTTTTTATTTTTAGCAAAACCTATTCAATTTCTGAAAGTATTGGTCCGTTCAAATAATTTTTGACTTTTATTTTGACTGATTTGCAGGTCAATTGAGAGTGAAAATTGAGTTCAGTGAAGGAATCCCAGAGGAATTATCTCTTATTGCTATTGGAGAATTCAGCTCGCTCCTTACCCTTGGTTACAAGGGAAGTACCGTCAAGGCATCTTACAGCACTAACCAACCCTAGGTGACTTTTAATGTCTTTGCTTTTTCAAGATTTATTTTCAGTGCAAAAAAATGTATAAACATTTATGAGAGTTTCAGAGAGAGAGAGAGAGAGAGAGAGAGAGAGAAAGAGGGTGTTGAGCGTCTGTTGTGTCATCTTATCTATTTTACAGCATGTTTTGTTAGTTACTTTAGTGCTTTGAAACTTTGCGAACATTTTTTGAGTTTCAAAAATGAATAATACATTCTTTTATGTTTTTGTGTCCCTTATCGGAGTTATTTATGCTCAAAATGAGCCAGACTATATTTTTCTGTGCAACCAATATTATGATTACGAAGTAGAGTGCAACCATTATCAGTTTGATGATAAAACGTGTTTCCCGTGGAGTTTGTTCAATTGCTCTATTACTAAAGTAGACTTCAACGAGTTCTGTTTAAAATATGATTGCACGGTAAAATCATTTATTTGACTAAAGTTAATAGAAATTTTTTTGGAGAAAAGATTTTTGTGATCTTTTTGATACTAATCAAATGTCTTAATCAGTACAAATATATTTTTAGAACTATCTCGTACGTTTAAAAGCAACAAGAACAACAACAACAACAACGGCAATAACAACAACAACAACGGCAATTACAACAACAACGACGACAACAACAACAACGACGACAACAACAACACCACCACCACCTCCAACAACAACAACTTCAACAACAACAACAACTTTGCTCTCTAAAATGCGGTAAGGGGCCATTTATAAGGACACTCAATTTCAGGCTCGACCAGGACTACTACTCTTTAAAATTGAAAAATTTATATTCTATAATATTTCATGTTATTATTTGTCTGTTGTGTTTATAAAAGCAAATATTTTTTTTCAGGTTTGAAGGCTGTGAGTCATATTCGTGTACGGTTGACGTTCAAATTGAAGATATGTGCATAACATATTTCAAGGGACAGTATGATGCCAATTGCTTCATTCCCTGTCACTTGTCAAATTGTTCGAAAACGTACGAGGAAATGGCTCTCTGCGCCGTGTATACCTGTAATCAAAAAATGGTCCCTATTCTCCCAGCCTATCCCGTCACACATCCTGGAGTAATTGCAGCAGTCTCTTGTCTAGCTATTCTTTCTTTCATATGCTTAATCATTTTGAGCATTTTGATAGTAAAGACAAGAAGGGTGCTACATCACTTTCGGCTGAGGGGGGACGACGACAACACAAACATCTCAAACGTGGACGCCGGTAAACTAATAATAATATTAAAATTTAAATATAAAGTGTTGTCTTGCTGCAATGTGAAATTTAAAAAGTACAAAAAGTTCAAAACTTGACATTAACACTGAGAATTACCTTAAAAACACTCCTAAATAAATATCTTATTTTTATTTTTAGACGTACTGACAGATCCGTTTCCATTTGAAAATGAGAGACAAACCACCGCCAGCGAAAGTCAGAACTCAACATTTGTAAGTGTGGACCTTAACACTGAAAGTGTGAGGTTTGCTAGAAAATCAAAAACTTACGAGTGTTTTGAGATGACAAAAACGGCAAATTCCGATACCGGAAGTGTTAATGTGCTTGTGTAAATAATGTGTTTGACGTTAAAAGTGGTCAAAAATGGAATTTTTAAAAGTGTTTTAAACATGGTATTGTAACAAATATTTTCGTCATATTTCTAAATTAATGCTTGTAGAATGTAATTAAAAATAATTTAATTGTAACAAATATTTGCGTCATATTTCTAATGCTTTGTAATTAAAAATAATTTAACTGCGTCATATTTCAAAATTAATGCTTTTATTGTGAAATATTTCAAATCTGTCTTCAAATAAACATTAGTGTGACCTTACAATTAGATCATTAAGATACAAAATAAAAAACATTTTATAAAATGAATGATTTGCGCTAGTTTTCGAGGGGAAATGCTTCTCTCTCTCTGTCTCTCTCTCTCTCTCTCTCTAGCTTCTCTCTCTATCTAGCTTCTCTCTCTCTTTCTTTCTCTCTCTCTCTCTCTCTCTCTCTCTCTCTCTAGCAATCAATAAATCAATAGCATCTTGAGCATAACAGAGTTTGTGGCGGGGGGTCATTTTTGCCAATGTGTATCGATTTTTGTTCGACCATTTGCAAAACATGCACTGCACAAGGGAGGGGTGGGAGCATTTTATTAGGGTCTGGTAAAAGCAATTCTAGCGTCATCAGTTGGCGAAGTTTAGCAAGAAGAACAAATGTCTCTCCCTCTTATTCGTCAAGATTTTTTAAACATCGCATTTTTATCTAATTATTGTGTTGCAAGCTATCCAGGTTATGTAGCAATTGGGGAACTTAACCCAACTCACGGTTTTAATGAAAACCAGTACATCAAAATACATTATGTGGACTTTGAAAGCTTTTTAGCAAGTGCAGAACAAATACATGTCTTTTTTAGTGGTGATACAGAGAGTGATGTAACTGAGGAGGGAGAAATACTACAAACAAAGTCTAAATACATTATTAAGTGGTCCGGTGAGAATCGAATTTCCTCAGACGAAACAAGAGTGGACATATTTGTTGAAGTTGAAAAGAGGAAAACATTTTCAATCCTGTTAAATTGCAAGGAATTTTTTAACCTGCTTGAATGCTTTTCAAATGTGGCACTTAATTCCTTTTTATTGACTCCTTATCACGTTGCTTGTCTACAAGAATTTTTGAACGATTTAAAAACTCAAAAGCGTGATATAGAATACGTGAGATCATTAAGCAATGAAGACTATTTAAAGGTTGCGAATGACCTGTGTAAACGACTGGAAATTCCATCTCTTAATTCATATTCTGTCAGAGATAAAATGATTTATCACCAAGTGGATATTATGTTGTTTATGGAATTTCAAAAACTTTTTCCATCTCGTAAAGATAAATCAGATGTTTACTTATCTTCACGACGTTAAATTTACCGCAATTTTCGCAATGGACTTCAAGCCGGTCTAAAGCACAGACATCTATGGAGAGTCTAGATCTCTATGCATCAACTTTCAAAACAAAGCACATCAACTTTCAAAACAAAGCATTCATTCAGATTTACTGAAAAATGAAACAAAACGTCGTTTCCGAAAATTCTGAAAAGCCACAAGAGTAAGTAAAAATTCATGTTCACTTAAAATGCACGGCAATTTGGAGTCATTTAGCAAAGATTTAGAGACGTTAGCCGTTTTCATGAGAAAGTTAGTTGAAATATTTTAATATTAGCAGTCAGTTTTCATAAAAGTCAATCATACAAAAGTACATTTATTTCTTTAAATTTATATTTTAGGGGCTACTGCGTTGAATGAGACGACTTGTCAGGGGTTGGGCCATGCCCCGTTTACGAAACGTCGGGTTGTCCTACCCCATCCTGGCCGCCCTATTGTCCTGGTAAAGTAATTAAGATTATTACAAATTAAGCTATATTTTTGCATTTCCCAATTTTCTACAATACTTGCAGCAAAACAATTTTTTATTTATTTTAACAGTCCTCTTTGAGTTTTCCGACGTTAGACCATGCAAAAAATATCAATGTTTTGGCATCGCGCCTGTTACGCCTTCCCCGCCTTCCCCAAGTCCTTGGCCTCCTAGTCCTACGCCAGGGCCGGGACCTTCACCAAGTCCTCCGCCAGAACCAGAACCAGAACCAGACGAAAATACGTTGTTACTTCAAGTAGGCTTAGGTGTAAATTTTATCAACCTCTTTAGCATCTGTTCAAAAAAGCTAGACTATTTGAATTATTTATAAATAGTTTACCTTTTTATGCAACAAATCTAAAAATAGTTGGTAAATTTTTTACTAGGACTTTCACTGACAATCCTTATCCTTGCGGTCATCGTTTTCAGTATTGTAAGTATCCGAGTCTGTTATAACAAACTTTATGTTAAAATGTTCAAATGGAAATAACAATCATGTTCTTAAAGATATTTTTTTCGTATTTTACAGTACAAAGCTTTCGACATATTTTTTGCCCGCGAGTGGCAAAACAGAAGGGAATGGTGGCAAAACAGAAGAGATTGGAGGCGTCGTTATAACAGTGATCGATTCGACAATCGTGGCTTTGATGAGCATTTTGAAAATCAGAGTTTAAGTCATCTTCGTAGTGTGGTCGTTCCCATTGATGCAATGAGTTCTAACGAAGACACTATTAACAGCGATGACGAAATTCGGGTAAATTACTGTAACGTAGTCAATTTTAAGTAGTCTTTAGACAATGTTGGGTCATAAGCTTAATAAAATTACTTTTTACAGACGCAAAATCAACAGTTATTTGACGAGATTGTTCGGAAAGCAGCTGAACAACGGGAGGCTCGACAAAGAGCTGCTGAACAACTGGCTCTTCAGCAACAAGGAGAGCTGGGAGAGCTGGATCATCAAGACAGCGGATTTGACGACCCAAATTTCAACCGTGGTGTCCTCGTCTATGATATCATGAGTTCCAACGAAGACGACAACGATAAAGGAATTAGGGTAAATTGTGTTGGCTAGATTCTTGAACAGGAACTACATAAAATTACAAATTTTAAGGAATTTTTAGACAATGTTGGGCCATAACCTTAATCAAATTACTTTTTACAGACACGAAAGAAACGGTTATGTCAAGAGCTTGCTCAGGCTCAGGCTGAACAACGTTATAAGGAGCTTGAGGCTCGACAGCAACAAAACATTTTAGCCGATCAACTTCAACAGCAGGCGGCAGCTTTTCGACTGCAACAAAAAACCTTAGGATTTCACCTGGCCTTAGTTGCGCAACAGCATCAACAACCACAGCAGCAACAACCCAATCAACAAGAGCCAGAGCCAGGTGTCAATTCCATCAACATTTTATGTATGAATTTTTGTATAAACGTCTTTTTATGTGTAGAAAAAGCTGCAAAAATGCAACGTGCAACGTTTATACGAAAAATTTTGTACGTTTAACGTTGTTCGGAGCTAGACCAGCGGCCAGATCAGCCAGAGCAGCAAATGCCAGATAACCCAGATCAGCCGCAACAGCCAGATGAGCCAGACCAGCCACTGCCAGATGAGCCAGACCAGCCAC
>Ga0209599_10000750_pt1 | contig 18814 bp, 21 predicted proteins | sample Shrwel_input2_FT_FD_187534 | JGI IMG/M metagenome (GOLD analysis project Ga0209599, IMG submission 187534) | Subsurface microbial communities from deep shales in Ohio, USA - Utica-3 well 1 S input2 FT (SPAdes) (version 2) ... | reverse complement strand
GTTACTGGATTCCTAGCGAGGAAACTAGTCATAGTTACGATGCCAAAGTAATGCTGTCATCAGGCTCAAAAGCTAATGTAGTTGCGGTGATGGCTTTACCGATGTACTGGTGGCGTTTACCCGAGCCAACAACAGGAGTTGTGGTTAATCCACCTGGTACGGAATCCGATAAGTAATATCGGGCACCGACTGTCAATCCTGACAAAGCTGTGTTGCGACCTTCGAAGTACACCAAAGCAGTTGCGCCGGAAGTAAATGAGCTGAGAACAAAAGCATCGGCATCTACGCCGCCAGAGGCAGCAGAAGCCTTGGCTACTTCGCCAGAGCTATTCACATATACACAATCACCAGCTGTCAACGCCTCTGCAGCAACGCCCGAATAGGTATCTGCAGCAACACCTACTGGCATAACGCTGGGATCTAATCGGCCTGTGCCATCTAAAGCAATAATGTCCCCAGCTTGGCCTACCGTGCCACCGGAAACGGTCGCTATAACTTCAGTAACTTTACCAGTTGCCTCGTTTCGCGTCATATATTTATCTGTCATGTTTGTCTACCTAAGCTAAATCTATCGGGGGTTCAATACTGACTAGTATTTTAGTCGAAGTAATTGCTATACCTATCTTCTGAGAAAACGTCATAGTAGGTAAGTTGGGTACAGTTTGAGTCAAAAATCCTAGAGGCCCGACGTAGATGTCTTGCTCTGGTATAAAGTTAAATCCTGCATTGTCCATAACACCTTGCGTAAGCACGGATATGGGTTGGCCTGCAGTGGCCGATTGCGTAGATATCCCAACGCAGGAGCTAGAAGTTACACAGGGAGTAAACCTGCCTAGGCTATCTCCCTCTACCGCTTGGCCGAGAATAACGGATGAGGCAGCTATGCCGCTCATTGTATTATTAGTCACGGAGCTGGATATGTCATTGACACCTACTGGCATAACCATAACAGGAACTTGTATAAGTCCAGACACTGGTCTATACGTTAGGCTAGTCACTGAGGTGGATACATAGAACTGTACCACACCTGAGTCGCTGGATCTGGTTGGGTTAGGTACTGCCGTGCCGTCTGCTGCGTATAGCGTGCAGAGAGTTACTCCATCACCCAGGTATATGGAGATATCCGTTGACCTCAACAAGATACCTGCGGCTGTTCTTACGTACTGCCTTACTAGTTTCATTGTTATACATTCCAAGTAGCTTCAGGGAATTGCCCGCTTTGCTCTAATAGCATATATCCATATTCTATAGGGTTATTGGACTGCAGCTCCAAGTCAGTAGTAAACTGTGGAGTGTCATTAAAGCCACCAGGTAGCCAAGAGTGCGGTACGGGTTGTCCACCGGCTTGACGACTGGCTTGACTAGTCCACACCTCAAGCTGCACTACTGTGCGTTGAGGGTTGCTGAGACGGATGCTTGCTCGTATATACGCAGCTGGTTGTTGCTCCCCATTGATAGTGAGCGGTGTTGTAAATGCCATGTATCATATCCCCATGTAATGACTTTCAATGTGTGCCATGATTACACCAGCCGTACCGTGTGTACCACTTGTGTCAGCCGCACGTATGCGCAGCAGAGCACCGCTAGTACCTACTAAATCTATCTGCAAGTCCAGCGTAATACCGTCTAGACTTATGTCTGCCGTAGGGGTATCTGTTTTCTCTATAACGCAGCTGTTCCCTGTGCTGCGTCTGCGAACCCAGACTACACGCTCGGCCATAACCTGTCTGTATGGCGCACCACCTCCGTTACCGCCCATAATTCTTATGCGGTGCATAGCAGCGAAGCCTACATTTCCTCCGTTGAGGATGTTACCCGCCGCAGAGCTTACCAGTGTGGCCGCACTTTCTGTGGCACTGCCATTCTCCGTCAACGTGCGTAGCGTACCGTCAAATGTAGTAAACACCTTACTCTGCACCTTTCGGATAGAGCTTAGAGCATTTAAGCCGCCGTGGACAACAGAGTTAGGCACTGGAGCAGTTACCAGCCTACCGCCAAGCAAGGTTAGACCACTAACACTGGCTGTTGTACTTACGGCATTGAATAGTGCAACATCCGATAAGCTGCCATTTATACTGCACCCGTAAGAGCTTATGATGGCAGAGCGTACAGTGCCTGCGCCTATGTCATTGGTTGCTGGGGCTGTAAACCCATCACCCACTGCGGAGGCTAATATCAAGTTGTTAGTACCAACTACGCTGGAGCTGTTACTGTTTATCACAGCATTGTCAGTGCCGCTTACAGTGTTGTTATTGCCGCCTACAATACGATTGCGCGTACCCGATAAGCTATTGCTGTCACTGGCCCCAACAAAGCTGGCAGCCTGTATGTTAACTTCCTTTAACCTTAAGACTCTGAATCCCACAGCTCCTATTGGTGTAACCCTTATTAGCTCTCCAGGAGTCACGTTAAGTACATATGAACTCGTACCCAGAGTAGCATCAGAAGAATCTTTGAACACTGCCCCTGTTTTCTGCAGCGTAGTCGCAGAGCTAGAAGTACTATTAATAGCGTGTTGTATTTCAATGAACCGTCTAGTAGAGGTGAAGCTGGTTAAGTCAAAAATCCTAGAGTCTACGGTAGCCAAAGAGTACCGAGTAGAGGGTTGGTTAGGGCCTATAGTGATAGTTGCTGCACCACTCAGCTCAATCTGAGAAACCGTACTATCTAGCAGACTCGCTGAGAAGGATGTCCCATCTAGGTTAGTCTGAGTTACGGTAGCAGTGCTCGCAGAAAAGGCCCATGAAGCAGAAATCTTACCCAAATCAGTATTAGTATCAGGTACAGTAATAGTCCTAGTACCTGTAGCACTCGGAGTAGCCCAACTTGTAATAGAATTGACGTTATTAGCATTTACCATCCGAGTTTGGGTGTCTAAGGTGGCAAACCGAGCATGACGGAATACTAGCCAAATGTTACCCTCTCTCACTAAAGTTAATTTGAAGTAGTCGTACACAGCTCCGTAGCTGACGCTCGTCACCCCTGCACTGCCGACAAAAGCAGAACCACTGCGCTGTAAAGTGATAGTACGGATGCTAGGTGCAGTAGAAAGTTCAATTTCAATCGCACTACCATCCGCAGCCGTAGAAGGTAGAGTTATCACCTGAGTAGTGATACTTGCCCCGTTCAAAAAGTACTTGCCATCTACCACTGCTGTAAAACTAGTCTCTTTTGGCTCGTATCCTCTCCCTAGCCTGACATCGTAGTCTGGTAATACTAAGGAACGACTGCCAGTGAGTGCACCAGTATTGAAGGTTACGACATCCGGACTATTGGTCAGTCTTTGGATAGCAAAATCAGAGGCAACTACCGTAGTCGATTTTCTTAAGTATAAGATATTACCTACTCTATGTACTACTACACTACCTTGACGTAGTAAAGAGTAAGAGGTTATGGTTGTGTTACTTTCACCCCTGTGAGAGGTAATAGGAGATACTACTGAGAGAGTGACAGTAATAGGGGCAACTGTGTATCCAGCCTGAATTTCTATTTGTTGTCCGGCTGCTAAGAAGTGGGCATCCAGCGTAAAGTCTCCCGTAGCTATGATTAAAAAGCTCTTCCCCGTATCTGGGATAACCAAAGTACCGGAGGCGACGGAGATTACTGTGATGCCACTATCGGGCACTTGCCAAGTACCATCACCACGCAGATATTTAGTAGTAGGGTCAGGCTCTGCACTAGGGAGGGCGTCTTGCTTTCCGTTAAACGTGCTCCAATCTACGGTAGACAGGTATCCATCTTCTGTTAGACTTGCTGGTTGGGTTACTTTAGCCAAATCAACATCGGAATCCGGTAGCGATACTGTCCTAGCAGAAGAAGCGTTGCTTACAAAAGAATGGGAGTTGGCCATACCATTGGTTTCGTTAGGGTTAGTTACTAATAGACTGGTCAGTATGGATACTGCGTTAGTGGTTAGGGTCCAGTTATCAGTAGATGAAGAGTATACCATGTCTATGACAGTAAATAGCTGAAGCTTAAAGAATGAGGTGTAATCAAATGATGCATTACCATACACGGTAGTGGGCGCAGTAGCCGATATGCCTACCGAGCCAGTAGCTTCTACAAAAGACTGGTCGCATATTATTTTTACCCATGTGCCGCCTGGTACGTTATCAGGTAGCTCCAGTAGAATATTACTGGTATATGTAGGCACTGCACCCCCAAAGATATGGATAGTATTCCCTGCTAACTGCGTAGTCGGTACATCAAGAATATATGCTACCTCTTTGTTAGAGGCACTAGCAGTTGTGGCGGTTACTACCCTACCATAACTATCCACTTCCACAATAGCATGCCTGTACTCGTCGCCGTAGGTGTCTGGGGCTACACCGGTCTCTGTAAGGGAAATAGTGGGATTATCATTATTGCCATCTGCTTCTGTTACTTCTACACCGTTGATGCCAACCAACTCTCTGCCTATAAAATCACCATCTACTGTACGCACCACAATACCCGACGTGGTTATTGCTGACAGACTATCCAATACAGCAGACTGGGTTTGTTTGGAGTCCAGCTCGCCCTGTAAAGAGTCTACATCGGAAATAGAGATGGATAGACTGGCCTTAAAGGTAGGAATATCAACATTAACCCATTGTCCAGCGACGTACTGAATAACGTCGCCTTCGTCAGCCAGCGCGATGTCTTCCAGATCACCAATGATAGCGGGTTTACCTGTAATACCAGACCAGGCAACGCTAGCAGCTACGCCTGCTGAGAAAGGTAGATATCCTGCACTGTTGTCTAAATTAGTGTCATCTACGACGTACCACATAGTCTCTGGTAGAGGGGTTTGCTGGTTGACAACGTCACCATTCTGCACATCCTCAATTGTAAGAGCGTATCGAGCAGCCTCATCCGCAACAACAATCACCCTTTCTATCACAGAGGGGTTCATCTGGGAGAGTTGTACATAGCCATCTGCATCCAATGTTGCTACGCCGAGTGCCTGACCTTTTTCAGTAGTAGGGATAGCGCCGATAGTGGTCGCACTGATCTCTACCCAATCTTTGTTACCGTTCCAGAACTTAATCTCAGGGTCTACTCCGGGAGGTGTCACCTCAGGCTCAAAACCTAATGTAGTAGGGTCTACTGGAATGACCTGTGAACCTACACCCGTTGCCACCAGTAGCCATGCTGCTGTGAAATTAGAACCAGTAGGTACGCTGGAGTCAATAACTACACGTCTAGGTAATTCATTAAAGACATAATTTTCTACTGCAGTTGGCATTATATGGTTTCCTCTATGGTGACTGGCAAGGTACCTGTGACATTACCCGCCGCCAATAATGTATCTCGTATATATACATTGCTACCACCTATGTGGGTCACTGGACTAGGTAAGTTAAGTACTCCACTAGGGCCTGTGATAGCATAATTCGTAGTCGCTGGATTACTTGGGGAAGTATACGTCACCAAGCTATTGGTAAATAAACCTGCAGACGACCCTATAGTGACTATTAGTTTAGAAGTATCCCGGGCTTCCGTTCCTATAAATGCCTCTCTCTCAGCCGCAGTCGACCCGTTAACCCAGGCATTGGCAGCTACCGTACGTTGTGTGAACCCTCCCACGATAAATTGCTTAATAGGAGAAGATATGGATGTCTGTGTAGTCACTATTCCTGCAAGATTCGTCATAGAGATAGTATCAAATTCATGCAGGTTCTTGCTATCAGAATCTAGGATTTTTATAGACCTAGTGTATGTAACCCCTGAATCTGTAGTAGACCACTGAGCACCAAGCAAAGTACCTACCGGAGACGTCATTGAAAATGCCGAGGTGCGCTGGGTTAGGGTGACACCCAGGGAGTGCGTTGCGCCATCGTGCACTACGCCCGCTGCGTCTGTACCCACATACCCGCTCCTCAACCGACTTGGTTTTGATATGGATACTATGGTGGCAGGGGTGTCAGCGATATTTACCACGCGGGTTGCTGTAAACGTAGTGGCGTTAGCTGCGCGTGTAACTACGCCACGCAGGTTAGGAGTGGTGACGTTGTACCCGCCAGAAGCACGCGTTACAGTAGGATCTGATATGGTCATCAGCGGGGCTATTGTCAGTTCTGAGTTCGGAGAGTCATATTCAACAGAGTCTACGTTGGTATACGATGCGGATACTACAGCAGACTCAGACGCCTTGAGAGCACTTTGACCGCCAGGATATGATACTGAGCCTAGCACCAGGCTTGGTCTAGTGTTGTTCAAGAATATTAAACCAGTGCCGTCAACGCCTGAGAACGTAGCAGAGCTAGTCTGCAGAGACCAAGTGCCGTTAGCATTTTGAACTCGTACTAGCGCCGGGAGAGCCTGCGTGGTGTTTCCTCTATCTGCAACAGCTACTGTCAGCGTCTTCGATGTTACACTTGGAAAACTTACCGTAGTGGCTGTCAACGCACTGCCCGAAGAATTCACGAACTCTATAGCCTGGAAAGGCGTGTCTGCCTCTACTGTCAGAAATAGAGCTTGACCTTGAGCATGCTCCGTCTGGCCCACACCCTGACCATATGCACCTGAGAAGTATGCATTGGTAATTACAGGTGTCTGCTCTGCGGTGACAACACACACGTCCTGACCACCCTCTGAGTGAATTGCGGTTACGTTATAAGGGGAAGTACCAGATAGCACTATAGACACTGTACCGCGCCATAAATCGGACAGTGCAGAAACTCTGTTCAATGTAACGGAAGAGCCATTAACGGTCACTGCAGGTTTAAACGCTACACTACCCGTAGAGGCTAGTACCTGCACGGTTACCGAGGTTGTATTACTTAGACATGACTGCAGTACGAAACCGTCGTCTGAAAATACTTTGTTAGATACGTTATTAGACCCCGAGGTAGGAGTGATGTCCTCTATAACGACAATACCAGCCCGTAACGGTATCTGCGCAGTAAAGTCACCGTTGTTTGTCTCTAGGGTTAACAATCCATTTGAATCGCAAGTGAGGTCCTCTATAACATCCCCACCGCCATCTATTACTGTGGTTAAGTAATCTACAGAGCCGTCAGAGTACATGCGCTCCAATATCAGCTGCTCAGTGTCTGGGTCGTAGGTAAGGTCGGATACGCCGGGAGGTATCTGAGGTAATTCACCTCCAGGTATGCGATTGATGATAAGATCGTCGGTGCCATTGTAGAAGGTTACAAAATCACCCAGCTGTAGGTCGTAGCCGTTATATTTACCCGAAGACGTTATCTTATATTGCCTACCTTCTTCTGCGTCTACGGGTAGGGTGGCAGAAGCCTCTACGGTAATGGGTAATTTGCCTAGATCAGCAGTACCGGGTTGAAACACCATGCTGCCCGCAGAGAATACAGGCGTACTGTTTGTAAACTGTAAACTTAAAGCCCAGAAAAAGGTCTCGTAGCTAGGCATACTTACTATGTTGAGCGGCGATGCCACTATCTCTGGGCCAGAGCTATGCTGGACTAATATGCGGTTGTTATCGTAGTCAATACCTACATAGATACTATCGCCAGCTGTTGGTGCTGTGCTGAAAGTATGCGTAATATTATTGGTTACTGCACTGCCTATCACAGAGAAGCTGGAAAAGCCTGTACTATTAAAGGTAACATAGGCACCCCATACGGAGTTGGAAGGTACGCCACCTGTGAGTAAAATTATTTGATCCAACAATGTTGAGCTAGAAGACCCGACATGGACTGTGTACGAGAACAGATTATCCCCGACACCTAGCAACGGTACTTCTATTTTGGACCATAATACACCGCTACCGGCAGTAGGTATACCATCGTCAGTAGCCACGATGCATGTAGAGCCTATTGTAGGTATCGTGATATCAGGCGTGATCTCATAGGGGTCGGTCCCTGAGAAGGTAGCGGATATGGCTCGCGTAGGGTACGCGGGCACTTGGGCACCGGACATATCCCATTCACCAGAGAGCTTATATACGTACTCGGATGGTACAAATATCTCCGTGGTAAGAACAGAGCCGTTGCTATTGGTTAAAGATAGCAGGTCTGTGTTCGCATCATAATCTATAGAGGTAACAGCTGGTGGTATCTGCACATAGCCAATATAGGGAAAATCATCAGAAAGTCTTCTGCCCACAGTAAATCTCCCTTAGGATGGAATGGCGCGCCAGCCAATGGATTCATCGATAAAAAGCAAATATACGCCCACAGAGATATCTAGGTCGTACCAGTCTGCTTGCCCCATAATGGGGTAGGCAGGGTTGACTACCTCTAGTCGCACAGCAAAATTTTCCCAAGTCAATTCAGCAGGAAGTATGTAGTGAGCATATCCTTTTTTGGGATTTGGATATAGTCGTATGCGTACGACGCCCAACGTCGTATCTACGGAGATGTTCTCATTTTTAGTTAATTGCCTATCGGTATTGGTTACCGGGAACGCTCCTCGGAACTTAACAGCCTCCGAGGCAGTTATCTCCACTACCTTATTATCTGAAATGGCATCCTGTACATCGGCCATAGCAAATTGACTGTCGGTAAGCCGTAACCGGTCATCTATAGACATAGTGATGGCGCCATCGAATAGCGTCACCTCGTTCTGAAGGGCTTTGATATAATGAGCCATGTTTAGTACCTAATCAATGATGATATTTTAACGAAATTCGTGGTATAAGCAAGTGTAGTAAAGATACTACATTCTAATCAACAACAATTTGTGGAAGAACAACATGTCAAATTCATTAGTAAAGGCTGCGGTTGAGGGTGTCATGGCGTTGCGTCGTGGCAGTGAGGCTAAAGATCTAGTACGTAGCAAGCGTGGCACAACGGGCAGTGAGACCAAACGCACGCGCCGTGAGTTTCAGGAGGAGTACGCCAAATACACCTCTGGGGAAGACCCTATTGACCGCGTAGACATGGAGGAGGTGCGCAACCTCTTCTACTAAAAATGATACTGGCGGACTATGTCCGCCTTTTAGGTGGTAGCCATGAATTTAATACGAAGTAATCTGCAATACCTTATAACGTATGTGAAAGGGGTAGGCGGTCCTATAGTCGTAGAACACTACGAGGGCCCATCAATCTACGGACTCAGGTGGAATGTGTTCAGGTCACACCCAGTAGCTATATACAGTGATAAGGTGGTACTAGGTACCTCCAGAGACTGTATGCCGGATACTATATCCCATGCTTGGAGGGATGACCTATGAACCTATTCAGAGCTAATCTGCAATACTTAGAAGCTTTCTGCACAAAACCCACTCCCCTACACATTTTAGCTAGCGGAGTGCAGTTGGTGTTTTTCCGTGGAACATATCAATCTACAGCCATATTATCCTCTCCAAACAAAGCACGTGTATGTATGAAGCTTCGCGGAGAGGCTAAACATCACTGGGAGAATGATCTATGAACATACTACGGGACAATATCCAGTACTTAACGAGATGCATAATGCCCTCTCGTTTTATGTACATAACTACGGATACTAGGTACGTAGTGTTTAATTGTGGAAATTCTAGCTCGACAGCCTTGGCTGTACAATATGGCGTAGTATATGTGATGGGATCTCCTCACAATAAGCACGCGTGGGGAGCGGACATATGAACCTGTTTAGACGTAATGTACACTACATTAACCTAAAACACCTAATGAATAATACTGCTACCCGTACGCAGACTTTACGTATGGGGTGCGACGCCTGGAGTTTGTATATATGGCAGTGTAGGGAATCGCGCACCATACCAATATCTGTATTAAGGCCTGATGTCATTGTCATTGGGGTCGTTGGTAACAGGGTATCGCCCGCTGAATTACATTCTTGGAGGGATGATCTATGAACCTGTTTAGACGTAACAAAGCAATACTTGGATAGATTTGTTGGTGTGGCCGACAAAATATGGGTGGATGTGGATAGGCATGCTTTAGTGTTCGTTCAAGGACACGGCTTTACCTCTACAGGCATACGTATAAATATTATCGGAGAAGTGATCGTAGGTAGCATCGGTCTCTCCCTACGCATCCATACTTCTCACCCGTGGAAGGATGATGATGTATGAACTTGATAAGAAGCAATCTGATGTATCTTGGTGGGTACCTACATAGGGATACCAGAGCCACCGCGTGTGCTGGATCCATATCAATTAACGTGAGCAGCGCTGTGTATTCTATATACTGGGGGAACTTTATGTCCATGGCGCTACAGGTACGTGCGCCTTGGGGAGAGGCCCCTTTCTCCTACACATCGTTCCGTGGTCTAGGAGCACCTCATGCCTGGAGAGAGGAGTATGACATCCCTGTCGTATAGTTAGGCTGCAATCTCAATGGGTTGATTGTCAGAAATCTTACCCGCTTTGAACGCAGCTAGCGCCTCTTCTTCAGTCTTGAACTTGATAACATTCTTGCCTGCATCTGGCTCCGTCAACCTCACTGAACCTAGAATAGCCTCATGTCCTGGTGCAAACATTGGAACGCCATGCCCTCTACGGGCATCGTTCAAATGATGCATTGGCAGGAGCTTTTCTTTAGCCTCATGTATTGCCTCTGGAGTCATCGGTACGTGAACGGTCATCGCATCACCATCGAAGTCCGCCGCGAAGCCTGGCAAATGAAGGATATTAAGACCAAGTGTTTTTCCTTGAACAGGGACAGGATACATGGCCATGATATTCGTACGCATCAAGGTAGGTGCGCGGTTAATAATCATAGGTATATCTTTGATGACCTTATTAAAGCTATTGGTGGAGTAAGGGTCTCTCTTCTCCCACGATGTCTTAGCCTGCGCTAAGGTATAGCCTTGGCGGGTCAAGTCTCGTATGATGTGCATCTTGTACATCATCCAAAGCTGATCTACAGGGAACTTAGCTTCGTTAAAGCCTACATCTGGAGCGGCATAGATAGTAGCCCGGCCAGAGAAGTCTTGTTTTTTAGATAAAAGCTTGTCGTGGAACACGCCTGTCTTAGGACCACCCTCACCTGCTATCTGCTTGATAAAACCTTTTAGAGTCTTCTTGGCACCGATAGGTTCTCCTAAGCCGACTACCGCAGAGGCCCCATCATACAACGCCTTACGCTCGTTGATTAAGTTCTCAGCTGGTAAGTCATGGATAGACTCTGACAGAGACTTGTTTAGGTTCATGTGATCGACATATAATTGGTTAGCGTCTGCAAAGCTGATGTTATTACCGCCTTGGTCAATTGCAGGGCGCATAACCGGAGGTATAACAGGCATATGCCGTATTGTATAGGCATCAGCTGGATTACTAAACCCAGTTGCTTTTAAGCCCATCAAATACTTAGCGCGATCTATCTCGTCATTGCGACGAGAGACAGACGTTGCTTTGACAGAGTTGTCTACGGCAGCTTTCAATGCCTTATCCGTATGTATCTCGCCTAGTAATGTCCTAAAGGCGTTACCACCAACCAATATCTTGTCTTCGTCATATTCGTCGGAGGATGCCTTCTTAACCCTGCCAATCATCGGGGTGTTAATGCCAGTCTCTCCGATATGGAGATCTCGCATCTTCTTCTTCGTAGATGTATCAAACAAAGTGTACACACCAGTGTCAGTCTTCTGTACGCCATGCGCGCCAGATACCAACCCGTCGTATTCACCTGCAGAGAGGCCTAGGATAGACTTCACGGGTGATTCAAACAATGGGTTTACGATAGGCTCCGCTAGCGTATAGTGAGACCATTTGTTACCTGTAGGGCCACCTGTAATTGCAATATCGTATAGGCCACCTTTATCAGGTTCCATATTACGTGCGTTGAAACGGAGAGGCTTGACTTCTCCATTGCTCATCTGCAATATCTTGTGATCCGTAGTAGGTGCCAACGAAATAGTATCGTGGTCTGTACGTACGTCAATACCGGACGCCTTTAAGTAATCGAAGAATTTTTGCGTCGCAAAGGTCATCTTAGGCTTAGGTAACGGTTGACCTGTCATGAACTTATGCCAGAAGTCGGTATTCTCTTCTGACTTGAGTGTAGCCATCTCTTTCAAGTTCTTACGAGCGTCCGAGCCTAATAGACCTAGGAACTCCATATATGCAGACCGCTTAGAACCTTCCTCGCCACCTTTCGTTGGCTGTTTCCAGGAGTCGTAGCCACCGATATTTCTAGCGGAGTAGTTTTGGTCAGTGGTCTTGTATAGCTTTAAGATATACTGAGGGCCACCTAAGACGCTCTTCATCTCGCTTCCAGTGACAGGATCTACGATAGTGTCAGAGTCTTGCAAGCCATGATGTGCTAACTCAGCGCGCAACGTTTTTAAGTTGTTATCATTGGAGAAGTTATTTACTTGATATTGCTTACCTGTTTTCTGCGCAATACGACCTGCTACGGTTTCCATTACCTGACCTAAGTTAATACGCGAGGTGACAGATGCTGGGTTAAGTAGCATGTCAACAGGTTTACCTGTCTCTTTATTGTACGGCATCTTAGAGTCTGGCAGTATCAAGGATACGATACCCTTGTTACCGTGCAATCCAGTAAGTTTATCGCCGATCTCTAGAGGCTTGACAGAACGACACACTACGCGGATATTCTTAGACTCCGTATGGATGTCAACTACTTCACCGGGCTCTTCATGCTCCCAATGCTCCACGACTTGATTGAATGGCTTCACTAAGCTCTTATGTAAACGGCCGTACATTTTATCTTCGGCAGTAGGGGTGCGTTTCTCAAGCAATGCCCATATAGGATCGCCCTTCATCAGTTTGGTGCCGGGTAGTACAAATCCACGGTCATCCAACTTGGTTAACTGCTGCGAGGTAAACGCATCAGGGAAGTACTTATGAAACAATGCCTTGGACGTAACCGTATCCATCTTCAAAGAATAGTCATATTTATAAGCGTGTAGGCTATCAAGGCCTTTAGCAGCGGAATGACTAATAACAAGACCGTCTTCATGGTTGTATCCTTTATAGGGTAGGTATGCTACGGTTAAGTTTTTACCTAAAGATAGTTCACCGTCGATAGTGTAGTTGTTATCCACCAAGCATTGACCCTTGGTAACGCGATCACCGACCTTAACAAGTATCTTCTCATCGTCCAGAAACCCTTTTTGGTTAAAAGGTAGGTTCTTAACAAAAGGTACGGTTACAGTATTACCAGTATCTGAGTCGTAGATCTTTATCTCTCTCGCATCTACGGCACGCACGATACCGTTTACAGAAGATTTGGTAGCTATCATGCTGCCAATGAACTTGGTATAGGTAGTGCGGTCTGATCCCTTGCCTTGTGAAGTGGATACCAGAGGTGCTTGACGCTCTTTAAGAGATAGCGCCTGGGTAATAGCTTTACCCGCCATGGTTAAACGGCCTGGGTGGTTGCTATTAAGGAATGGCACCAAGTTAGTGGTGATAGTGTAAGTATCCGATGGTGCCGGCAGCCAGTAATCGACGTCTTTGCGATGTACGTTTTTGAGTACGCCATGCGCCTGAGCCTGTACTTCCTCTTTGCCATCTTGGCCTGGGAACCCGATAATGGAGCTGATAATCTGGCGAGTGGAGATGTGCGTGAACTTACCTGCACGATCTATCACGCGCGCGTACATATTACCCTCTTCGTCGCGGGCAGCATTGATGGTAAACCGAAGGTCTACACCTGCGTTCTCGGACTCGGGCGTACGGCTAGGGTCTAGAATACCTAAGTGGGTAGGGTCAATGTTACGCGTCTTCACTGACCTGGCTTTCTTGATATCAATACCGCCTTCGCCTTGACCCAGTACGGTTGCCTTCGCTACGGTCTCGAGGCTGTCAATTGGATTTGTCTCAGATGGAGTGAATGATAGCGTAGAATCTGTTACAAACTTTTGAAACACTTTGTTGTAAGGCTTTGATACTACTGCGTTTTTTATTTTAGGGTTGTCGTGGTCCAAGAACTCCAAGTTACGCTTCATCTTACGACTGGCATCCGTGACGTTCTCATGTTCCTTACCTTGTTGGAATCTACGAGAGATGAAGTCTGGTAAGTTATGCACTTTCTTGAAAACCAAGGAGTCTCTGTTGTCTTCTTCGCGTTTGCCTTGGTGAATATCAATAAGGTTGCGCGCGGTGATAAGCAAAACCTCAGGAGATACGTGAGAGAATGACTTACCTAAAGTAATAGCGGTTGTGTCCACATCTAGAGTAGAGCGCTCTATGGCCGCCTTGATAAGGGCTAGCTTCTCTTGATACGATGGTGTTCCTGCTTTGGGACGCATGCGTAGAGGCACTACTTTGTTAAACAGGAGATTTATATAGCGCTCTTCTTTACCGGTAGACTCTGAAAGATTCAAATCCCATACCGATGAGGGGATATACTTCGCAGCCTGTGATTTGTCCACGTGAAACACTTCGCTCAGCACAAACAGCAATGGCACGTTGACATTGCCGATATTGAGAATGAATTGTTGGGTCTTAGGATATAGCTCTACGTTAAGATTGCTACCAACCTCTGTGTTTACTTGCGCCATGAGTTCATCGTTGCTTTTGTAGCGGTGATACACGCCTTGCTTCAATAGGAGCAAATTGGCGATAGCATAGTTATTACCGTTATACACCATGGTATGTTTGCCGGTCATGGCAAAGGAATCCATTAGCGCAAAGTTCTTCTCTTCGTCCAGTACCTTACCTGTAGCCTTGTCTTTCAAGATAAGGTCTCCCCGTATAGGGTAGGTAAGGCTCTTAGACTTTAAGATAGCTTCTTTCTCATCTTTCTTTGTGAAAGATTTCTTGTCTACAAATACATTCTTCAGCTCTAATATGTACCGCTTATCCTCAATGGGGAACTGACCTATGATGCCCTTGATGGCAGCTAGGTCTGTGCGATTAGATACATCATCGGGTGATGTGAAGATATAGTGAAGCTGCTTACCCTCTGCGCTAACTGGCATATTTTACTCCGGTCTTTTTTCCAAATAAAAAGCAATAGTCACAAACACACCCTCGTTAAAGTTGTCTTTGCGCTCTAGCAACCATGCAGTGTCATCCTTTGGATCTAAGCATCGACTAAGTAACGTCTCTAATGCTGTTAAGTCATCAGACATATCATCTATGACGTATCTCTCTACTCGAACCTTGTAGTTGGATAGATCCCTTCCTGTGGTCTTTATTTTAGACATTAATGGGGGAGGCAGGCCGTCCGTAGAGGGTGCTCTATCCACTTCTGTCATGGAGAATAGATCTTTGTTTGGATTCATTGTGGTGTACCTTCAGGTTGCTGAGAGGGGTCTCCTCTCTCTGGAGTAGTAGGCTCAGGTGCCTGGGCGACGAGTTTCTCCATCAACTCCCGCACAAGGCCTTCGAGCGATGGATCTTCTTGGTGCAATTGTAACATACAAGATTGCTGAGTCATAGGATCCATAGCAGACAACTGTAAGAAAAGATCAAAGGCTTTTGCTTTGGCTTCTTCTAAAGTAGAGTCTTTGTTAGCGTTATGCTGCTCTTTCTTAGCAGCATTAAACCGTGCCCTGGTCATAGCGGCATCTACTTCGACCTTCATACGCTCGCGAGCTTCTGCTTCGCGTTTTAGGTGATCAAGCTCTTTATTGAAGTCTATACCTACGGAGGCTAAAGCGGTAGTGTTGGATAGCATGTTACCATTCAATAAGGTTGGCATTAAGTTTTTCAACAAGTCATCATCCGTAAGCTGGAATGGTGTCAGGGCTACTTTGATACGCTCTATGCCTAGGAAGGAGGTGCTTTGATCAAAGATCCAATCCACAACTTCCATGATTTGGCGAACGTAGTTCTCCATAGTGTTGCGCAATAAGCGCAGGCCTACGGTAGAGCTAGTCCAGTTGGTAGTACCTGCCATAAGCTCCCTAGATACGCCTAACGACATAAGGATAGATTCCTCAGCCAGCTGTAACTCTTGTGCTACGAGCAGGTTTTTACCCTCACCACCAATTGCCTGATACCCCACAGGTATAGGGGAGATGACGGCGCGATTAGGGTCTTGCTTAAAGCGCTTGAGGTTATCCTCCATATTGGAGACGAAGTTACCCAAGCTGAGGGACACCATCGGGTCCCCATTACCGGTGCCGGCTTGCGGGAACAGTACCCTCATAGGGGTCATATGCTCAGTGGCGATGGCCTCGTTGGCCTTACGCAACATGGCTTGGTGGAATACCAAGGAGTAGATAGACATAATGGGTGGGATACATAGACCGTCTTCTAATCTACCGATAGATAGATTGGACATATGGAATATCTTACCCTCGTCGAACTTGAAATGCTTCTTGTCTTTGATGCATTGTATCATCGCAAGCGGCAGGCTGCTGGTGAACAGCGGGTCTCCCAACATTACCTTCTTACGCACAGAGGGGGGTACTTCGTAATAGTACTCTGATCTGCCAGTCACAGGGTTGTGATTAACGGTGATGTGGTTGGGATCCCATACAACGATATTCATCTCTGCTTCCGACTTAGAGAAGATGTCCTGTACTTCAAACTGACCTGTAAAGCTACAGCCTTCCCGCACACAGCTGCCCATGAACGTGAAATTCTTGAACTTAATATTGCCCGCGCGAGCCACGTTGTATGTAGTGCTACAATGAGGGCATTTACCCATACGTGTGAAGGGCATATACATGGATAGGAATACATTACCGCGCGTATAGAAGTCGAAGCCTATTGTATTCAGCATATGTTTCAAGCGTAAAGACTTTACGAGAGACTTATACTTGTTTTCTAATGCCGGGTTTGGCGTCTCAAAAGTGAAGTCTGTAATAGGGTAGGTAGCGTGCTTACGGATTACCTCGGCTGCCGTAGGAGATTGCGTAGTAATGTAGTCCGCCCAACGCAATACCTCTTTGAAATTCCTAGGCATGAATTGGTTGGCAATAGTGAAGAAGGGATTAGGTGTAAACCCTCTATTAAAAGAACCTAGTGGAAATGGTCCTGGTGCGACATCGTTAAACATCTATATCTCCGGTCGAGTACGTAGTATCTATTCTACACAAAATAGGCAAAGCGGGTACAAGTATTTTAGATACAAGTTTAGAGGAGATTAATGTGAACCCTTACCGAAATACTATACAGAGTAAAGCTGGTCTAGGACCCTCACTTAGGAGAGGGGTACCTGCCCTACAAGTAGGTGAGTGGTACGTCAAAGTAACCAGAGGGAGAGTGAAGCTACTCAGTATTACCCACCCCGCTACCTTCTTACCGCTCAGGCACTGCTCTATACACAATACTAGGGTAGATCACTCGTGGAGTACTGCATATGAACATAACTAGAATGGCCGTAACAGGTATAGCCCCTCGACTAGCTTCTTATACGAATAGTACTCCTTTTACGGACATAAGTTCACGCGGCATAATCCTACAAATCAATACTCAGTGTGCATGCCTTATATCTATAAGTGAGTACTATGCGTATTCGAGTAATGGGAAAATAGATATGGTCAATGATTGCAGGTGTGCGTGGAGTACTGTATATGAACTTAATTAGAATGTCATTGGGGCAAAGAGTGGGTGTTATCGACTCTTATAAAGCAGGAATCCCGTACGCGCGCCTTAGTGTAGAAAACAGCGTGCGGGTAATACTGGCTAATGGATATGGAGGGATCTTGAATATGTCTGCCAAGTGGGTAACTGCTTGGGGAGGCTCGTGCTACATCCATGAACATACGTGGGGAGTAGGGCATGAATAACATACGAAAGTCTATGCGGCAAATACTCAACATGCGAGATACCCCGGATGCATCTCTCTTAGTGGAACCCTCTAAGTATTCCGTATCATGTACGTTCTGCAGTAAGTCACGGTATGTGTATATAGTGTGGTGGTTCGACAGTACTCACGTTTCTCTGGACGCGTTCACCGTCTCAAAGAGTATAGTCGAAATAAAACATCTATGGGCTAACGATCATGAATAACGTACGAAGATCTATGGAGACCCTGATCCCTCTGATCCATACCCCGTATCGGGGGTTCCATGCTGGTCCGCTTAACACGATAGTGGGGGCCCATGTATCATGCCCTGGTTTTGGGCAAATTATGCTATGGGGGTTCAATAGTAGGGAGATAGTATTGTATAGGGGTGGGCCTATTCAAAAGACCGGTTCCGTAACTCACTGCTGGGTTGTTGATACAGATCTTGCATAATTGGGGTATAAGGCTATGTAGATGATCTTATCTACATCTCCCTTCAGGAGTCTATATGAACACATCTCAGGAGACATTCAATGTCATCTATCTCAACATTGCTTTACGAGGATATAACCCCTCCGGATAATCCTCCTTCCGGAAAATACAGCTGGCCTACTAAATCCAGCTATTGCGGTGAAGACCCTCCAGCCCATCTAAATGAGGCGGAGGTCATCAATTGGCTTGTTCAGAAAACGGAACGTAAGCCATGCTTAAGTACGCTGTCTGCAAGAGAAAACGAAGCGCGTATCAAGGAACGATGGGAGATGAGAATGCTCGCCATTCGACTTCGCCTAGCAAGGATCAAGGAGGCGTTTGCCTGATCAAAAAACAGCCTGACATAAAAAATCAGGCTATTTTTTAGCCAATTTCAGCATTTGGGACAGTATTACTGGCCACGGGACAGTTTGGTTTTTGAAACTGTCCCACGCCGAAGCCTTGGGGCTGTAGGGCTGGAGCCCATTTGGGACAGTTGGTCAGTATTTTTCGGGAAAATGCATACCCTGGGAAAAAAACATACTTTTACTTTTTTCTTCTCAGAACCAGGGACACTTGTATAGATATATATATATTAAATTTTTAAAATTATTATTTATTATTATATCTATAGAGGAGGCTCTGCTATCCCACCTCACTACATTTCCTCTTTTTACTGACCAACTGTCCCAAACATACCTGCAAGCCTTGCGGCTGTAAGGCCCAAGGCGCTTTTCAATACTGACCAGCTACTGACCATGGGACAGTAATATTGGCCA
>Ga0209599_10000749_pt1 | contig 18850 bp, 17 predicted proteins | sample Shrwel_input2_FT_FD_187534 | JGI IMG/M metagenome (GOLD analysis project Ga0209599, IMG submission 187534) | Subsurface microbial communities from deep shales in Ohio, USA - Utica-3 well 1 S input2 FT (SPAdes) (version 2) ... | reverse complement strand
CCTACAAAGATCAACAAGAAAAACTCAAAGAAAAAGATTTAGCAACCTATGGCTTTTTGGGTTATCCCTTATTACAAAGTGCCGATATTTTATTATATCGTGCGGGTTTAGTGCCTGTCGGTGCTGATCAAGTCGCACATATTGAACTCACGCGGGAAGTCGCGCGGCGCTTTAATCATTTGTATGGTCGTGAAGTCGGTTTTGAAGAACTGGTTGAAGCCGCTATTCATAAAATGGGCAAAAAAGCCAGCAAGATATACGTGGATTTGCGCAAAAAATATCAACAAACGGGTGATGACGAGGCTTTAGCAACGGCGCAGGCTTTAGTACAAAGTCAGCAAAATATCACATTGGGCGATAAAGAGCGTTTACTGGGCTCTTTAGAAGGTGGCGGTAAAATTATTCTGCCTGAACCACAGCCGTTATTAACACCGGCATCAAAAATGCCCGGTTTAGATGGCCAAAAAATGTCTAAGTCGTATGGCAATACGATTTCTTTACGTGAAGCGCCTGATAGCGTTGATCAAAAAATTCGCCGTATGCCAACTGATCCCGCACGTATTCGTCGTACCGATGCAGGTAATCCTGATGTTTGTCCTGTTTGGCAGTTACACGAGATTTATTCGGATGACAATACCAAACAATGGGTGCAGCAAGGATGTCGTTCGGCAGGTATTGGTTGTTTAGAGTGTAAAAAACCAATTATTGATGCCGTCAATGCCGAGTTAGAGCCGATGCGCATTCGTGCCCGTGAATATGAAGAGCAGCCAGAGTTGATTTATAGCTTACTGGCTGAGGGTGCAGAAAAGGCGGCTGACATTGCGAATGACACCCTAAAAGATGTTCGTACCGCAATGGGTTTGAATTATCGGTAGTTTAGTATGTCAGTATCCGTCATTCCTGAAAGTGTTTTGCCTATTGATGCCGTTAATGACGAAAACTTTGCGCGGGTCTATGGCGAGATACTGACAAAACTGCCCGAGGATTTATATATTCCTCCCGATGCACTCGCGGTGTTTTTAGATGATTTTGAAGGGCCATTGGATTTATTGTTATATCTGATTCGCAAACAAAATCTCGATATTTTGAATATCCCCGTCGCTGAAATTACCCGTCAATACATCACTTATATTGAACTGATGCAGGTGCTAAATATTGACTTGGCGGCTGAATACTTATTAATGGCAGCGTTATTGGCAGAGATTAAATCCCGTTTATTGTTGCCCAAACCTGCGGTGTCCAGTGATGAAGAGGAAGACCCACGCGCCGAGTTAATTCGGCGTTTGCAGGAGTATGAACGGTTCAAAAAAGCAGCCGAAGATATTGCAGAACTTCCGCAAGAAGGCCGTGATGTGTTTGAAGCACATGCCGAACCTCCCGTTCGAGATCTATTGCCAAGTCAGCCCTTTTTTGGCGATTTCGCGCTGTTGTTAGATGCGATGCGTGATGTGATGAAACGGACAGCCTTACAGCAGAGCCATGTGATTGGCCGTGAAGGATTAAGTTTGGAACAGCGTTTGCAAGAAATTATTGTGCGTTTGCGTTTGGGTGAGACCATCATTTTTCATGATTTATTTCCTGCCAGTGAAGGGCGTTTAGGGGTGGTGGTCACGTTTATGGCCATCCTAGAACTGTTAAAACAAAAGATGATTGAGTTATTGCAAGACAATTTTTTTGCACCGATTTATGTGCGCCAGTATCTTGAGGTTGCCGAATGAAGCTGAGTCGGCAATTAGTCAAGAATATTATTGAAGGGGCGGTTTTTGCCAGCCCAATGCCGTTAGGACTCGAAGAAATCGCTGTTTTGTTCGATGATGACGAAAAACTCAGCCGTAAAGAGCTACAAAGTCTGATTAAAGAGTTACAAACAGAGTATGCTTTACGCGCATTAGAGTTGGTGGAAGTGGCCTCGGGTTATCGTTTTCAGGTGCGTGCGCAATTTAGTCCGTGGATATCAAAAATGTGGCCAGAAAAACCGCCACGTTTATCACGCGCACTACTAGAAACCTTAGCGATTATTGCCTATCGTCAACCCGTCACACGTGCTGAAATCGAAGCGATTCGTGGTGTGGTGGTGAGTACGCAAATTATTAAAGCGTTGTTTGACCGCGATTGGATTGTTGTCGTTGGTCATCGTGAAGTGCCCGGTCGTCCCGCATTATTAGCAACAACACGATTATTTTTAGACTCTTTTAGCTTAAAGAGTTTGTCAGAATTGCCGCCTTTAGCGGCGATACGTGATTTAGAAAGTATTTCACGAGAAATGGAAAATACAACCGTAGAACAACAAAAAATATAGGACAGCACATAGTTAGAACTGACGCATTTCGTCGCAATAAGCGATAACCGTGTAATTTCAAAACGTGTGTAAATCCTACAGAGCTACGGTCAGAGGGTAAGTATCGGCTTGAAAAGTCCGATGAAAGTTAATACTGTTGGTTAAATAGTGAGAAGCCATGAGCGAAAAATTGCAAAAAGTCCTAGCCAGAGTTGGTTTAGGCTCTCGTCGTCACATGGAAGAAGCGATTATTCAAGGTCGTGTCAGCGTCAATGGCAAAATTGCTGAAATTGGCCAGCGCATCGAAGCAACGGATGAGTTACGTGTTGATGGTCGTCGAGTGGATTTTGCCCTCGAGGAAGAAACGCGTCGCCGTGTCATCATTTATTATAAGCCAGAAGGTGAGATTTGCTCTCGCCAAGATCCTGAAGGTCGGCCCACGGTATTTGATAACTTGCCGAATTTACGCGGTGAGCGTTGGGTCATGGTCGGGCGTTTAGACATTAACAGTAGCGGTTTATTATTGTTTACGAACGATGGTGAATTAGCTAATCGTTTAATGCATCCCTCCAATGAAGTGGAACGTGAGTACGCTGTCCGTGTCATGGGCGAAGTCACACCGACAGCACGTCAAGCGTTGTTAGATGGTGTCACCTTAGACGATGGGCCTGCCAAATTTGAATCATTCACCGAAGTGGGTGGTGAAGGCATTAATCGTTGGTATCAAGTTGTTGTTAAAGAAGGTCGTAACCGTGAAGTTCGTCGCCTGTTTGAGTCGCAGGGTTTACGTGTGAGTCGTTTGCTGCGTATTCGTTATGGTACGGTGTCATTACCGCGTCAGTTGCATACAGGTCGCTGGATTGAATTAGACAAAGACGAGATTGACGGCATCACTGCGCTAGTCAAACTCAAACCGCGTGTTGGCACAGGCTTATATGGTTTGGCTAAACGTCGTGCTGAAAAAATGCAAGATAATCCACTACCTGCGCGTCGTGGCGGTTTCTTACGTCAGCAAAAGCGTGATGTGCCAGATAAGCGTGGGCATAACGAGTAGTTACATTAACGATGTTTTGATGTTGAAAAAAGCAGCATAGGCTGCTTTTTTATTCCCTTAGTGCTGACGAACTGCTTTTGCCTCCATCACTGCATCAATGGATGGCGAGATCACGTACCTCCTTGAATCAAAAATGGTTTTTCCATGACATGGCCTATCACAGAAAGCCCACGAATTTTGTATGTTAGGTTAAGCGATTGCTAACCCAACATACAAAGATCTATGTTTTAACTTGGCTCATAGCCCAAATTGGGACTCAACCATTTCTCCGCCTTTAACATATCCCAATCCTTACGTTGTGCATAGCTTTGCACTTGGTCTTTATCAATCTTGCCAACATTAAAATAAGTGCTTTCAGGTAAGGAGTAATAAAAACCACTGACCACCGCCGCAGGCTACATGGCGTAATGTTCTGTCAGTGTAATGTCTGTGTTTTTCTCTGCATCCAATAAGGTAAACAATGTCGCTTTTTCGCTATGCTCAGGACAGCAGGGTAACTCGGTGCTGGACGAATGCCGACATATTTTTCTTTAATCAGCTCGTCATTATCCAATTGTTCATCGGGTTGATAGCCCCAAAATTCTTTACGCACGCGCTCATGCAAATGCTCGGCAAAGGCTTCGGCTAAACGGTCGGCCAGCGATTGCACCATTATGGTGTTGTAGTCGTCACCTGCATCACGATAGGCTTTGACGACATCTTCTGCACCTAAACCTGTTGTCACAGCAAAACCGCCAATATAGTCGTGGGCGGTACTGGTTTTCGGGGCAATAAAGTCAGAGTGTAGGGTGCGCATTGCGCACGGATTTTAAAGGTTATGGTGCGTGGTACGCACCCTACAAAACTGATTTCACAAACGTAACCTAAACCGATGAGGGTGGTGGTATTGGTTATGTCGAAGGAATAGGAGAAATAATATTGGCATCTCATCAGGGTAAAAAGATCATCGGTTATCCAAAATCATCTAAAACAAACATAAATGGATAATAGCTTCTCTTTATTTAAGCTAACTTGCTGGTATAAGATAAAATCTCATTTGTACGACACACGCTACAAGGATATTCATTTAACAGGAGAGTCCTCATGACAACCAACCAAATCCGTTTTGATGATGGCGCCGCTTACGAGCGTTATATGGGTATATGGAGTCAATTAGCAGGAAAGACTTTTTTAGAGTGGTTAGCCCCACAATCTGCTAAGCAATGGCTCGATATTGGTTGTGGTAACGGCGCATTTACTGAAATGTTGGTTGAAAGCTGCTCGCCAAGCGCGATACATGGCATTGATCCCTCAGAAGCGCAGTTAGTCTATGCCCGTACTCGACCGCTGTTAAAAGCTGTTCAGTTTCAACAAGGCGATGCGATGAGTTTGCCTTATGCCGACAATAGTTTTGATATTGCGGTCATGCCGTTAGTGATCTTTTTTGTGCCTGAGCCAGCCAAAGGTGTGGCGGAAATGGTGAGGGTTGTGCGGACAGGTGGCATTGTCACGGCGTATGCGTGGGATTTGTTGGGTGGCGGTTTTCCGTATGATGTGTTGCGTACGGAGTTAATTAGTCGGGGTATTCATGTGCCATCGCCACCGAGTCCAAATGCGGGTAATCGGCAAGTGTTGCACGATTTATGGCTGCAAGCAGGGTTACAAGAGGTTGAAACTTATGAAATTGTTGTGCAGCGGACGTTTAGTGATTTTGATGATTATTGGGCGACGGTGTTGGGTGCGCCAAGTTTAGGGGCGCAATTGGCGGCCATGCCTGTTGATGAATTGGTGGAGTTTAAAGAGGTGATTCGTTCGCGTTTGGTGGTTGATGCAACGGGTCGAGTTGTTTGTAGTGGGAGGGCTAATGGGGTGAAAGGTAGGGTGGGGTGAGTTTTTTTTTGTATAGTGCTCATTGTGTCAAGTTTTTACAGATGATGGTGTACGCACTCAACACTGTACCGCTTATAGTTGCCACCCGTCGCTATTGAAAATACCCTGCATCGGCGCGCTGGCGATAAATTTACCGAATCCCTCATCAAAGTCAAAACGTGTCAGCATCATCGTCGGTAAGCCATCCGTCGCAGTATTTGCCGTGATGACATTGAAAGAGTTGGGTGCGTTAGGCCGAGTTCGATGTGATACAGCCGTGCCAGCACCCACCAGTAAAAAATGCCTAGCGAGCGTCTGAAAAATGGCATGGGTTGTAGTCATCAGCGGCACATGCACATGGCCACTGAGTACAACATCCACCTTAAGCGCGGAAAACGCATGAGCTATTGCATCGCTATCAAGCAGAACATTGTCATGATCTTCAGGCCAAGCTGTGGACAAAGGCTGATGCACGCAAGCAATCAATAGCGCATCAACGCCTATTTTTTTTCTGATGTCATGGATTCGACGGGTCAGGTAATCAGGGTTTAGCAGACCTGTAGTGTGACGAAAACGACTGGTCGTATTAAAACCAATAATACCGACACCATCACCACACCAAGTAAACTCAAAGTCACCAAAAGCACGCTGGTAGGCAGCATAGGGGGTCAATAATCGAGCAAAGACATTAAATAAGGGGATGTCGTGATTTCCCGGAATCACTAGTCTGGTTTTACTCGCTAACTGATCCATAAAATCCCTAGCAGCTTGAAACTCCCGTCGACGCGCACGCTGGGTAATGTCGCCAGTCAGCAGCACTATATCAGGTTTCAACTCGGCTACTGCCTGCTTTAGCGCCGTGACAACTTCGGGTATTTCGGTGCCAAAATGGGTGTCTGACAAGTGCACGATTTGCATCATACCGTTGGCTCCTGTCTAGGGACGACCACTCGTAGGGCGTTGTGTTCGATGCGAAAAATCAGTGGTGTTTGACACTGAATCACTTCGCCGTCGACGACAACATCAATTTTTTTGCGCTTGCTGGCGACAACTAAGCTATCAGTACCAAACATCTCCAGACGTGTCTCATCATGCAGCTTTCCGAGTGCACCGAGTACTAGCAGACGCGCCATTTCAAAACGGGTTGTTGGCTTGAGAACAATCACCGCTAGTTTGTCTGCACGCGTACAATGGGCTATCTGCAAATCCATATTATTGAGCTGAAACGTATTATTGCCGACAAATACCATGGCCGTGCGATAGAGCCGCTCAACACCATTAATCGTCGTCTTAATAGCAAATGGTCGCTGACCACGCAGAAATGTTGCTATAGCAGACAGCACGGCAACGAGTCGAAAACGCCCGAAGCGCGACTTATCCGCTTCGCGGTTACGAATGATTCGAGTATATAGGCCAAAACTGGCATTATTGAGAAACAGATGCTGATTGACATGACCGACTCTAACCCGATTTATTTGCCCATTCAGTAGTAGCTGAGCGGCAGCGTTAACATCGAGAGGAATCATGAGTTCGCGGGCAAAATAATTGAATGTACCAAGAGGGATGATGCTCATGATGACACCGTGCTTGCAACAGAGTCCCGCTACCAGATTGACCGTGCCATCACCGCCTGCCACCACCACCACACCTTCTGTACGTTTCGCCTCTAATACCGCCTGCTCGCAGATACCATAAAAGTCGTCACTAGGCATCAGGGTAATAATTTTCGGTGTCTCACCTAAAGTATCCGTGATCTGTTGACGGATACGTTCTTCTTCGTTCACCCCAGAGCGTGGGTTCAAAATGATGGTAATAGAGTGATATGATAGTCGTGTCGCTTGCGCCTCCAACGAAGCGTGAATGTCGCTCATCAGCATGTCACCCTTAAAACATCAAAAAATCAATGCCATGGTCAGCAAGGACTTCTAGTGTAATATTATCAGAAACAATTGCTTATGGAGTTAAAGTTGAGGAAGCACCTTTTTACACGGCAACAACCGCGCATATTCATCTCTAACCACGCCGTAACACTCACACACGCGTAGTTCAAGTTTGGGGCGATCGATCACTGTAATGCGGCCACGCGCTCGAGTAATTAAACCATCTTTTAGCAGTTGCCCCATAGTTTGCGTTACACTTTCTCGGCGTACACCCAACAAATTGCTTAATGCTTCTTGCGTAATCAGCAAGGTATGACTATCCAATCTGTCTATACTCATCAATAGCCAACGGCACATTTGCTGGTCTAATGAATGGTGCTGGTTACATACCGCCGTTTGCGAAGTTTGAGAAATCAACGCTTGGGTAAAAAGCAGGGCTAAGTGTTGCAGTTGTCCACCTAAAGCAAACTCGTGTTTCATCACTTTGCGACTAAGCCGATAAGCCTGTCCGATGCTTTGTACTTCGGTGCTGGTGGGCATGCTTTCGCCACCCATAAAAATAGAAATACCCACCAAGCCCTCGCTACCCACCAGTGCTGTTTCGCTGGTAGAGCCATCTTCTAGGGCATACATGAGAGAGACAATGCCAGAGGTTGGAAAGTGCAGATAATTGACGTGGTCGCCAGATTCAGAAACTGTCCAGTTGAGTGGCATCTCAACAAACTGAAGGTTAGGTAGGATGCGTTCATAATCTTTAGTGGGCAGGGCGGCCAAAATGGCATTTTGCTTGGGGCTAGGCGGGGTTGTTACGATTGTCGATTTGGACATGTGTGGGTTCTTATAGTGTGCAAAGCATTATGTGAGGTGAAGCATGTTTGGTGATGATTTCTTCCAATAGTTATTATTAAGTTTGGTTAACTGGGTTGAGTGCACAACCCAGCATTACATCCTATACTAGCATTAACTCGGCTCATAGCCCAAATTCGGACTCAACCACTTCTCTGCCTTCAACATATCCCAACCCTTACGTTGGGCATAGCTTTGCACTTGGTCTTTATCAATTTTGCCCACATTAAAGTAACTGCATTCAGGCAAGGAGTAATAAAAACCACTGACCGCCGCCGCAGGCCACATGGCGTAATGTTCGGTCAGTGTAATGCCTGTGTTGTTCTCGGCATCCAATAAGGCAAACAAGGTCGCTTTTTCGCTATGCTCAGGACAAGCAGGGTAGCCCGGTGCAGGACGAATACCGACGTATTTCTCTTTAATCAGCGCGTCATTATCCAATTGCTCATCGGGTTGATAACCCCAAAACTCTTTACGCACGCGCTCATGCAAATGCTCGGCAAAGGCTTCGGCTAAACGGTCGGCCAGCGATTGCACCATAATGGCATTATAGTCATCACCTGCATCACGATAAGCTTTAACCACATCCTCTGCGCCTAAACCAGTCGTCACTGCAAAACCGCCAATATAGTCGTGGGCGGTACTGGTTTTCGGGGCAATAAAATCAGCGAGTGAATAATTGGGTTTGCCACTGACTTTATCGCTTTGTTGCCGTAAATGATGCAAGGTTTGAATCACAGTTTGTCGCGACTCATCGGCATAGACTTCAACATCGTCATCATTCACCTGAGCCGCAGGCCAAAAGCCAATGACGCCATTAGCGGTTAGGAGCTTCTCGCCAATCAATTTATCAAGCATGGCTTGAGCGTCAGCATATAAACGCGTGGCTTCTACACCCACAACGCTATCTTTTAGAATCGCAGGAAATTTACCCGCTAAACTCCATGTAATAAAGAACGGTGTCCAGTCAATGTACTTGCGGACTTCTTCTAGTGGATAGTCTTTTAATACCTCTACGCCCAATTTTTTTGGTTTAGGCGGGGTATAATTATCCCAATCTAAAGTGAATTTTTCGGCAATCGCTTGGGTATAACTGAGCTTGGCGGCTTTCGGTTGACGTTTGGCGTGACGCTCACGGACTTCTTCGTATTCCGCTTTACGTTCGGCCAAAAATAGCGGCTTCATTTCAGGCGAGAGTAGGGAAGTCGCCACACCCACTGCGCGTGAAGCATCGGTCACATAAACCACGCCATCATTATGATATTGCGGGTCAATTTTTACCGCCGTATGGGCTTTAGAGGTGGTCGCGCCGCCAATCATCAAGGGGATTTTAAAGCCTTGACGTTGCATTTCACGGGCGACATAGACCATTTCATCCAAACTTGGCGTAATCAGGCCCGACAAGCCAATAATATCGACTTTTTCACGAATCGCAGTTTCAAGGATTTTCTCGCAAGAAACCATCACCCCTAAATCGACAATGTCATAGCCGTTACAGCCTAACACCACGCCGACAATATTTTTGCCAATGTCATGAACGTCACCTTTCACGGTGGCCATTAAGATTTTGCCTTTGGTTTGACCCACGGTTTTTTCCGCTTCGATGTACGGGTTTAACCACGCTACGGCTTGTTTCATTACGCGCGCCGATTTAACGACTTGTGGCAAAAACATTTTGCCTTCGCCAAACAAATCGCCAACGACGTTCATACCCGCCATTAATGGCCCTTCAATGACATCAAGGGGGCGGGCGGATTGCAAACGGGCTTCTTCGGTATCCACTTCAATAAACGCAGTAATGCCTTTGACGAGGGAGTATTCCAAACGTTTAGCGACAGGCTGATTACGCCATTCTAAGTTTTCGGCTTGTTTAACCGCGCCGCCTTCGTGCCGATATTGTTCAGCAACATCTAATAAGCGTTCTGTGCCTTCGGGCGTGCGATTAAGAATCACATCTTCGACGCGCTCTTTTAAGTCGGCAGGAATATCGTCATAAATCGCTAATTGACCAGCGTTGACGATACCCATCGTCATACCTTGTTTAATACAGTGGTATAAAAACACGGCATGAATCGCTTCACGGACAGGCTCATTACCACGGAAGGAAAACGAGACGTTAGACACGCCACCTGAAATCATCGCATGGGGTAAGTTTTTCTTAATCCAGCCTGTCGCTTCAATAAAGTCAACGGCATAGTTATTGTGTTCTTCGATGCCTGTGGCCACGGCAAAAATGTTTGGGTCAAAAATAATGTCTTCGGCAGGAAAGCCAACATCATCCACCAACACACGGTAAGAACGCTCGCAAATTTCACGTTTACGCGCCGCCGTATCGGCTTGGCCTTGTTCGTCAAACGCCATAACAATAACGGCAGCACCATATTGACGACACAACCGCGCTTTATGAACAAATTCGTCATGGCCTTCTTTTAAGGAAATCGAGTTAACGACAGGTTTGCCTTGCACACATTTCAAACCTGCTTCAATAATTTCCCATTTTGAGGAATCAATCATAATCGGTACGCGGGAAATATCAGGCTCACAGGCAACCATGTTCAAAAACTTGACCATTGCTGCTTCCGAATCCAACATGCCTTCGTCCATGTTGATGTCGATAATCTGTGCACCGCCTTCGACTTGTTGACGAGCGATGTCTAAGGCTTCAGCGTAGTTTTGTTCACGAATTAAACGAGCGAACTTTTTTGAGCCAGTCACGTTCGTCCGTTCGCCAACATTAACAAATAACGATTCAGGCGTAATGTTAAACGGTTCTAAACCTGATAACCGACAGGCAGGCGCAATCTCTGGTACTTGGCGTGGTGGCAAATGTTTAACGGCGTTATAAATGGCGGCGATATGCTCTGGTGTTGTACCACAACAGCCACCGACAATATTTACTAAACCACTTTCGGCAAATTCGCCCACCATTGCGGCGGTTTGCTCAGGTGTTTCGTCGTATTCACCAAAGGCATTCGGTAAGCCTGCGTTTGGATGGGCACTGACAAAAGTATCGGCTTTTTCGCTAATTTCTTTAATGTAAGGGCGCATGGCATCTGCACCTAACGCACAGTTAAAACCAATACTTAACAAATTGCCATGACGCACCGAGTTCCAAAATGCTTCAGCCGTTTGGCCAGATAAAGTTCGGCCAGAGGCATCGGTAATTGTGCCTGAAATCATCACAGGTAAAATCTTGCCCGAACGCTGAAAAAATTCCTGCACGGCAAAAATAGCAGCTTTACAGTTGAGCGTGTCAAACACCGTTTCAATAAGCAGAATATCCGCGCCACCTTCGACCAAACCTTCTGCGGCTTGTAGATAGTTGGTCACCAACTCATCAAACGTCACATTACGATAAGACGGGTCATTAACATCAGGCGAAATCGAACAAGTACGCGAAGTAGGGCCGAGTACACCTGCCACAAAACGCGGCTTTTCAGGTGTTTTTGCTGTCCATGCGTTGGCGACTTTTTTAGCCAAACGTGCCGCTTCAACGTTTAACTCAAAAACCAATTCTTCCATGTGGTAATCGGCTTGCGACACTACCGTTGAATTGAACGAGTTAGTTTCTAAAATGTCTGCGCCCGCAGCACAATAAGCATCGTGAATGCCTGCAATAATGTCAGGTTGAGTTAACACTAATAAGTCGTTATTACCTTTAACGTCATGCGGCCAATCAGCAAAACGTGTACCGCGATAGTCTTCTTCTTGCAGTTTATGCCGTTGAATCATCGTTCCCATCGCACCGTCAATAATCAGGATACGTTGTTGCAGGGCGGCTTTTAATACATCGGAACGGGAAGAAGTCATGGCTTAAACATCAATAGCAAGAATCGGGGGTATATATTTTAGCAAAAATGTCGGCAGTTAGCATAAAACTATTGTTCAGAGCGAGTTACTAATCCCGACCACGATAGTAGGATATTATAAAAATAAGGTATAATCGCCAAAAGACCGTTTATTCACGAGAGAGTTATGAGCAATTTAAACATCACCATCACGGATACTGCCCAAGTTTATTTACGCGAATTATTAGCCAAACAAAACAGCGACGGCATTTCTGTGCGTATTTTTGTCGAAAATGCAGGCACACCAAAAGCAGAGTGCTGTATGGCCTACTGTACTCAGGGCGAAGAGCAAGCTGATGATATCCGCATTGGGATGGATGGTTTTTCGGCATATATCGACTTCAAAAGCTCGGCATATTTAGAAGATGCGGTTATTGATTACAACAAAGATCGTTTTGGTGGTCAGTTAACATTCAAAGCGCCGAAATCAAAAGTGCCACAGTTGGGCGAAAGTAGCAGCTTAGAAGAGCGCATTAATCATGTGCTGTTCAGTGAAATCAATCCGGGTTTGGCAGCACACAATGGCAATGTCAGCTTGTTAGAAGTGTATGAAGATGAAAAAGACGGTTTAACCGCCGTATTAAAATTTGGTGGCGGTTGCCAAGGTTGTTCAGCAGTGGATATGACTTTAAAGCAAGGCGTAGAAACCACGTTAAAAGCCAATATTCCTGAGTTGCAACGAGTGACCGATAGTACTGACCATTCGCATCGTGAAAATGCTTACTTTAAGTGAGCTTATCTGAACTTCGGTAGTGGGTTAAATTTAATTTTATAAGTTTATCATGCTGAGGGACGAAGCATCTCTAAAGCCTGTGCCGCAAAGAGATTCCTCGCTTTAGGCTCGGAATGACAAATCAGTAAAAATAAGTCTTTACTGGTTTGTCATTCCTACCCACTACTTCTTTTCGTCTTGCAGCAATTTTTTAGCCGTCAAAATTTCCGAAATACCCCCAATCCAACAAACGGCTAATAATCCCCACGGGCCTAACCATTCAAACAGCGCAGCCCCTTTTGCGCCAGTAGGTTCGGCTAAATCAATGCCTTCCGTTTTGGCATTCAGTCCAAAATAAAAGAGCATAGGACCCATCAGCATCAAAATAATGCCTAATATTATTCTAAATTTGGCCATGCTTATACTCCACTAACTGCTTGAAGAGATTCTTTGGGAAATGTGATGGTCACAGGTGTCGTCACTACAGGTGGTTTCGCCTTCACAGGATTAACAATAAAGTTTGTTCCTAACAACATTAACGTCACGCCTAATACTCGGCGAATTGCCCGCTCAGGTAAATGAGAGCTTAATAGTGTACCAATAACGATCGCAGGAATAGAGCCAATCAACAAGAAACCGAGCAAATGCATATCGACATTACCCGATTTCAAATGCCCTAAACCAGCCACCAACGTCAATAACACGGCATGAGCCACATCTGAGCCAATAATACGAATCATCGGTAATCGTGGAAACAATAATACCAATGCCATAATACCGAACGCGCCTGCACCGACCGAAGACAAAGTGACAAAAACGCCGAGCACTACTCCCATGAATAGAATCCATGCTTTATGCTTAATGATCACTTCGCTATGTTCATCGGCAGTTAACGCCTCACCAGCGACATCATGTTGATGACGATTAAAAAAAGCTTCAATACGTGTTCTAAAGACAATAGAAGCCCCTGTTAAAATCAACATTCCACCTAAGACGATGGTCAAAAGTTTCTTATATTCTTTTGCGCCGCCCATAAAATGGTCTAATGCCCAGGTGGTGCCTAATGATGCGGGAATGCTACCTAGCGATAACCAAAACACAATTGGCCAAACAATATTGAGTTTTTTTGCATGAACTAACGAGCCACAAAACTTAGAAATAGCGGCATAAAGTAAGTCTGTACCAATAGCAATGTGAGGTTCAATTTTCAAAAAACTGATTAAAATCGGCGTCATCAGCGAGCCACCGCCAACGCCAGTCACACCCACGCAAAAACCCACTAATGCGCCAGCGAAAATAAAGTGAAAATCAGTCAACATGACAAAGCCATCATTTATAAAAAATAGTGGCGTAATGTAGCGGATTCTTTATGTATATATCTGATTTTTTTGGTATATGATTATAACTTAAAAGAATATGAGTGAATGGCAATGAAGTTACAACAGTTGCGCTATATCTGCGAAGTAGCCAGTAATAATTTGAATGTGTCAACGGCGGCACAAAACCTTTATACCTCACAACCGGGTGTAAGCAAACAGATTCGTCTATTAGAAGATGAATTAGGTGTCGAAGTTTTTACTCGAAACGGCAAACATCTCACTCAAATAACCCCAGCAGGACAAGAAATTCTTAATATTGCCCGTGAAATGTTGCGCCAAGCTGAAAATATTCGTCAAGTCGGTGAAGAATACAGTAATCCTAAAAGCGGTAAATTGGCCATTGCCACCACACATACCCAAGCGCGTTATCGACTACCTCCTGTGATTGATGCCTTTCGTAAACACTATCCTGATGTGACTTTACATTTACAGCAAGGCACACCGCAACAAATTGCGCAAATGGCCTCCAACGGTACAGTTGATTTTGCTATTGCTACAGAAGCGATGGAGCATTTTAGTAATTTGATTTTGTTACCGTGTTATCGTTGGAATCGCTCAGTAGTTGTGCCTAAAAATCATCCCTTAACAAGACTTCCAAAGTTGACCTTAGAAGCAATTGCCGATTATCCCTTAGTGACTTATGTTTTTGGTTTTACAGGCCGTTCGCGTTTAGATGAAGCGTTTCAGGCACGGGGTTTAAACCCAAAAGTCGTATTCACCGCGACGGATGCGGACGTGATTAAAACTTACGTCAAATTGGGTATGGGCGTTGGTATTATTGCCCACATGGCCTATGAGCCTGCAATAGATACCGATTTAGTCGCATTAGAAGCGGGGCATTTATTTGAATCAAGTACCACCAAAATTGCTTTTAGAAAAGGCATGTGGTTACGTAGCTTTATGTTTGATTTTATGAAAGATTTTGCCCCACATTTAACCAGAGCGAGAGTAGAAGCAGCGATTTTAGCGGAAACACCCGAAGATTTAGAGCGTGTCTTTCATCAAGTGGAATTGCCAGTTTTGTAAGGTGACAAAAGGAGGGGAGGCGATGTGACAATCGCCTGCTCTTACAAAAAGTCCAAATCAGGGCTATTTTGCAATAACTCTTGCAGTTCTTCTTTTTCGGACACGACTTTGTTCAACACGTCTTTCACAAATTTCAAATACACGGTGTAAACAGTTTGTGTGCCATCGTCTTGAGTCACAACAAAAAATGGTGCGCGTTCTACGCCGAGTTTTTTCGCCAACAGCATACCTGCCGACTCCGCATCGCGCTCGTCAGCAATTAACACGTCATTGATATATTTCAGTTGGTCGTCGGCTTCCATTTTGGCTAACACTTCACCACATTTTTTACACGGTGAACCATCGGCTAAAATCTTTTTTACCATAATAATGTGCATAACGTATTCCTCAAGTAGGGGCGAACCCAAGTGTTCGCCCCAAACCGTGTTACTTCAAATTCACCACATGCAAACCGCATTCTTTTTTCGTGGCTTCTTCCCACCACCAACGGCCTTCGCGCTCATGCTGGTTGGGTAGAATGGCACGAGTACAAGGCTCACAGCCAATGCTGGTAAAGCCTTTACCGTGTAACTCGTTGTAAGGCACTTCGTTAGCGCGAATGTATTCCCATACCTCTGCCGATGTCCAATTAGACAAGGGGTTAAACTTAACCAGTTGCTTGCCTGCACCACTAAATGCAGCATCTGCTTGTACAACAGGCACAGCCAAACGTGTACCTGGACTTTGGTCTTTACGTTGACCTGTCACCCATGCATCTAAAGTCGCCAATTTTTTCTTTAATGGCGCAACTTTACGCACGGTACAGCATTCTTTGTGGTCATCGACATAAAAGCTAAACATGCCTTTAGCGTTAACCATTTCTTGTACTTGTGCCGACTCAGGAAAACAAATCTCAATCGCGACTTTGTAGTGATTACGCACTTTCTCAATAAATTGATAGGTTTCGGCGTGCAAACGACCTGTGTCTAAAGAAAACACACGAAATGGTTTGCCCAATTTAGCCGCCATATCAATTAACACCACATCTTCAGCACCACTAAAAGAAATAGCGGCATTTTCAAAGTTATCAAGCACTAAAGCTAAAATTTCTTGCGGTGTTTTTTCGTCGTAATCTGTTGCCCATTGTTGAGCATTGGCATGGTTAATGGTCATGGCTGTTCCTTGTTTGGAAATGGCTGAAATGTAAGATATTGCACGTTAAGTGAGAGCGAGCAGCACGGGTTTAACAACACAAACGCTGAACACGTCTCATTAAAGGTGGGTAATTCTAGCAGTATTTAGTCAACAGATTGCACGTCTAGGCCAAAATCGGTACAGTTCGCGCCAGTATTTTTCTTATTATCTTGTGGAGTGAGTCATGGAAATTGTCTGTTTAGATTTGGAAGGTGTGTTAGTGCCCGAAATTTGGATTAACTTTGCCAAAAAAACAGGCATTAAAGCCTTAGAAGCCACCACGCGTGATATTCCCGATTACGACGTATTAATGAAGCAACGTTTAGCGATTTTGCGTGAACATAATTTGGGTTTGCCAGATATTCAAGCGGTCATCGCCGAGATGGGGCCATTAGAAGGTGCGTTTGACTTTTTGGCTTGGGTGCGTGAACACTTTCAATTGATTATTTTATCTGACACGTTTTATGAGTTTGCTGATCCATTAATGAAGCAACTCAATCGGCCTACACTGTTTTGTCATAAATTAGAAACCGATGCAAATGGCATGATTACCAATTATGTTCTCCGTCAACCCGACCAAAAACGGGCAGCGGTTCAAGCTTTACACGGTTTAAACTATCGTGTGATTGCTGCAGGTGACTCGTATAACGACATTGCGATGTTAGGCGAAGCCAACAAAGGCATTTTGTTTGATGCGCCTGATAATGTGATTCGTGAATTCCCACACTTTCCTGTGACCAAAACTTATGAAGCGTTAAAAACTGAAATTATTAGCGGTTCGTTGCGAAATATTCCGCGTTAATAAAATAGGGTTTGTTGATGTAGGGGCGCATGATTGCGCCCTGATTTTTGTAGGGGTGCAATCATGCACCCCTACAAAAATCTTCTTCCAAAGCCTTCAACATCGCCCCAATCTTGCTAAAACATTCCTCATATTCCGACTCACACATAGAGTCAGCGACAATGCCGCCACCAGCCCAAGCATAAATATCATTTTCTACCCGTAATAAAGTACGAATCGCAATATTCCATTGACCTCGACCTTTGGTCGTTAAATAGCCAATCGTGCCGCAATAAATAGCACGATCACAGTTTTCCAACTCATCAATAATTTCCATCGCCCTTTTTTTAGGCGCACCCGTAATAGAACCACCCGGAAAGGCATCAAACAATAAATCTAAAGGGCTAGAATCTTTTTTGAGTCTGCAACTGACATCACTAATCAAATGATGCACTTGCGGAAATGACTCCACACTAAATAATTTAGGGACTTTTACTGAGCCAATAGCCGCATGTTTGCCTAAATCATGGCGGAGTAAATCCACAATCATCACGTTTTCAGCATGGTCTTTAGGATGAGTGGCTAAATCATTAAATTGGGCTAAATCTTCAACTTCATCTTGTTTACGTGGCCGTGTGCCTTTAATAGGGCGCGTTAATACCTGACCATTTTCGTTAAACTGCAAAAACAACTCAGGCGACAAACTTAAAATATCACCAAAAGGACAACTCACATACGCAGCATACGGCGGTTGGCTTAACGCCAATAATCGCTGAAAAGCATCAATACTTTGGCCTGAACAGCGCGCTTTAAATGCCTGTGCTAAATTTACCTGATAACAATCACCACTATGAAGGTAATCTTGAACACGCGCAAAAGCAGATTGATAGTCACTTTTAGACATTAGTGCTTGAAAAGGTTTAGTTAATGTAAATGAAAGCGGTGTTGGTGAGGTCTGTAGTTGCGCTAATACCATTTCAGCTAATGATACGGTGGGAGCATATAGATGAACTTGCCCTTCATCATTAGGACGAATAAAAACATCATAAAAGCCAAAACATGCGAGTGGCAAATTAATCGCTTTTTTATGAGGGTGATGATTAGTCGATGGTGGATAATCGTAATTCATCCAACCAATGAGTCCACCTTCAAAACCTGCTTTAAAAGAATTATTGACGCTTGTTTGAGAAAGAGACTCTTTTAATAACGTCAATAAGTCTGTAGTAAGTGTTGCTTCCAGATAGCTGCAATCCGTTTGCCGCTGATAGCAATGTAATGTATGACGATATTGTACCAATACCCACAGTGGCAATGTTGCGGCACACCACTGAGTGCCATCTTTAAACCATGTTGGCCAATTTTTTTTCTGGCTTAACATGCCATGTAAAGAAGGACATAGCTCATTTGATGTCGATATATTGAGAGTCACGGCAACAGACAATGGCAAGATACCTAAGTTAAAAAAATAGATGTCTATTCTAAAGGAATTAAACGGCGACAACCTCAACATCGTTCAATGTAATTAAATACTGTATTATGGTACTACAGTGCTTGAATTGTATGATTAGTGTGATATATTAGCCAAAAATGCGTACTTCTTGTGCAAAAAATAGAGTAAAAGCTCTAAAAAAGTTTGGATACTGAGTGCATCGCATTATAAATATAACGCCGGCAGCATAACTACAATTTGACGATCCAAGGAATTAACCGTGTCCACACTTAAACAACTCGCTATAGCAGCAGCCGTTGCATTGATATCTTCCAGTGCTTTTGCAATGAATATTATTGACGACGAAGATTTGGCAGAAGTTACAGGTCAAGACGGTATCTCTGTGGGTATTACTTTACCTGTCAGTGGTTTGTCTTTCTCTACTATTATTCATGACAGTAATGGATACACAGGCGCAACGTCAGCAGGTGCTTTGATTTTAGGTGATCCGCGTGCTGCGGGTGGTAGTTACGTCAAAACGAAATTGGCCTCTGCGGGCGAAATCATGTTGAACATTGATTCAACAGGAGATGTTG
>Ga0209599_10000744_pt1 | contig 18906 bp, 15 predicted proteins | sample Shrwel_input2_FT_FD_187534 | JGI IMG/M metagenome (GOLD analysis project Ga0209599, IMG submission 187534) | Subsurface microbial communities from deep shales in Ohio, USA - Utica-3 well 1 S input2 FT (SPAdes) (version 2) ... | reverse complement strand
ATACAAATGAGATTATTTATATGTTTTTCAAATAATATAAGTTATTACTAATCAATTTTCAAGAAATTAAAATAATTATATAATATGAAAAAAAGTATTCTACTGCTTTCAGCATTAGTTTCATTCACATCATTTGCACAAGTAGGAATTGATACAGAAACACCAAAAGCAACTTTAGATGTTGCGGGAAAACCATCACAGGTAGACAAAGTTGACGGAATTATTGCTCCAAGAATTACAGGAGATCAATTAAAAGTAAAAACAGGATACGGACTTCCACAGGAAGGAACGTTAATATATGTAACAGCTGCGGTTACGGGTACACCTGCAGGGCAAACTGTTAATGTAACTTCACCAGGATATTACTATTTTGATGGTGCAGTTTGGGTAAAACAACTTTCAGGTGTTCTACCTTCTTCTGGTGGAAGCGGTACTGTCACAAATTTTTCTGCTGGTGATTTATCTCCATTATTTACAACGAGCGAAGCCACCACCACCACTACACCCGCTTTATCTTTTACGCTGACGAATGCGGGAGCAAACACTTTTTTTGGCAACACTACAGGTTCTGCAACTGCGCCATCATATAACACGGCTTCAAATTTATCTTCTGTTGCAGGTTCTGCATCTGCAACTGCACCTGTAACAATTTCAGGAGGTAACAACGCATTAGTAAATGCTGCGGGAGCAACTGTTGCCGTAAATAACTCCGCACCGCTTTGGAACGCCAACCAATTGAATGGTAATAGCGTAGCAAACACAACTCCAACAAATGGACAGGTATTAACTTACAATGGTACTTCTTGGGTGCCATCTACAGTGGCAACAGCAAGTGTTGATTGGCATGTCGTAGGAAATGCTGATGCCGAAATTTCTACTGCTACTGAAACTTTAGACGCAGCAGTAGTTTCTACAAATTATCTTGGAACAAGAGGCCTTACAGATGATTTAGTGATTGCAACAGCGGGAAAAACGCATGCTGTAATTAATGTTACTGGCACCCTTACTGGCGGAGGAAACGACGCGTCAAGTTTATCATGGGGTAAAGGAAATACTTTAGATACTGATACAAATTCTATTGCATTGGGGCGAGATAATACCGCTTCGGGAGATTTTTCTATGGCGATAGGAAGAAATAACTCTGCCAGTTCTACAGCGGCAATAGCAATCGGAGGACAGGCGGTTACAGGAGCAGGAGCAGGTACAATTGTACCCAATACCAATAGCGGAACATACTCTTCATCTATAGGATTTGGAAATACAGTATCAGGAAACAAAAATCAGGTTTTTGGGATTAGAAATATTGTATCAGCAGCAAATACGGCTATCAATTTTCTTGGTGGTACAAATGTTATAGGAAATGATAACGAAATAAACTCTAGAAATTCGGTAATAATAGGGAATACTAATAAAACAGATGTTGCTGCTTCCGGCACACCAAATTCTGTAATAGTTGTAGGAAACTCAAATGGAAACAGCAGTAAATTAGGTGGTTTCATATTGGGAAGTCAAAATGATTCGGTTTCAGGATATGTTTTTGGAGGTAGAAATAAAAACACAACCACCAATCCTACTGCAGTTACAAATACTATGGTTTTAGGATTTGATTTTGATAATACTTCTATTTCAGAAAGAACAAACTCTTATGCTAATAACCAACATTATTTTGCTCCTTCAAATGCTGCAAAAACTAATGTTGGTATTAATACTAATCCTAATACTCTTACAGCAACACAACTGGAAAGTGATCTTACAGTAAATACACAGATAAGAATTTTGCCTCAAGCGGCGACAACTACATGTAACAGTACTACATTGGGTGCTATTCGTTTTAATTCTTCGACAAGTAAACACGAAGGCTGTGGAAATGGAGGAGCGGGTAACCCAGCTTGGCAACCTTTATACTAACACTAATAATAAACAATTTAAATTTTTGAAACAATGGTGAAACTATTTTCTTTTTTAGCAACAATTTTGTTGGCTATCAATGTCGTGGCACAAGGCTACGTCCCGATTCGAGGAGCGGGAATTAAAGCTTATCCTACTCAGAGTGGGGTAGTGTGTATTGGTTGTGCATCTGGTAATGTGAAAAATATTGTAGATTCAGATCTCAACAATTTTACCAATATGGGCAATTTACTTTCCGCAATCGGAGGTAATGGTGTATCGGTAATCAACACATTTACAACATATCCGGCGGGATATATTACAGGATTTAATGTAGATCTTGGAAACAGCCCTATTACAGCATCATTATTAAGTACTACTACCATTGCTACTTATAAAAATGGGGTTTTGCAAGAAGCGTCTAGTTCTGGTACATTACTTTCTGTGCCTGCATTTGGAGGACAAAAATCGAGAGTGTTTTTGAATTTTAGAACAACCAAAGAGTTTAATGAAGTAAGACTATACAAATCTAATGGTATAGCTGTTTTCGATGCTCTTAATGTATACTACGCATTTGCTTTCGATCCTGCAAAAATGCAGCAGGAGAATAATGGTATTTGTGATGATTTAATTGGAGGTTCTGTAGCAGATGTAGATACAAATGTATCTAGTAGCAGCAATTTTATTGCTCCTTTGTCTTATTTAATAGACAGAAATAATATTACAGATGGAGACAAAAATTCTTACGGACAGATTTTTATGCCTGCAGGTTTACTAGGTAGCTACAGCATTGGCGTTTTAGATAAAAATCAGATTTATCCGGCAGGTAATAAAGCAGGATTTGTAATTTCTCCGGCAGACCAAAATACATTGTTTACTGCACAAACTCTAAATAATATGGTTATCGAAACCTATTTGTTTGGTAAATTACAAGATTCACAAGTATACAATAATGGTAATGGTTTAATTAATATTTCAGTCTTAGGGTTTGGAAGCAATAAGCAGAAATTATCAGTAACCGCTACTAAACCATTTAACGAGGTTAGGTTAAAAATAAACCAGGTTTTAGGAGTAAATGTAGGAACGGTTAAAGTATATTATGCATTTGAAGAACCTCAAAATTGTGATTGTAAACAATTTTTACAGACAGATAGACCTTCTCCTTTTAAAGCAAAACTTTTAACGGGGAACTTACCATACGGAGGATGGACTTTATTTGGAGGTAGAGAGCAATGGACCGGAGTTTGGAATAATGTTACAGGAAATGTGAATGTATCTAAAGTTTTTAATCCGGAAAAAGTAATAGATTCTGATCCTAATAACTCAGGATATTATTTTACATCTCCACTTACTTTAGGAACTGCAGGAAGTGTTGCGGTAGAATCTGATGGGGCTTCTTACCCTCCCGGAACTTTTGCAGGATTTATTATTGATAAAAGTGGCTCTCTTACAGACTGGAGTATTTTGAGCAACATTAGAATTCAACTTTATAACGGTAACAATTTGGTTGCTCAGCAAGATAATGGAAACAATGGCTTAATCAATATTAAAGTTTTGACATTGCCTTCAGGTAAAACAATTGTAGGAATGAAATCTCCTGCAACATTCAACAGAATAAGAATTTCTATCAAACAAGGACTTTCACTAAATCTTGGGATGAATTACAATATCTACAATGTATTCGTAGAAGGAGATATTGACGGTGACGGAACACCAGATTGCTATGATATTTGTCCTAACGGCGACGATTCTATTGATACAGATGGTGATGGAACTCCAGATGCTTGTGATACAACTAATTGTATTGATTCTGACAAAAGTTCAGTGATAGATACAGATAGTGACGGCGTTACAGACGCATGTGATTTAGATTCTGATAACGATGGTATTTTAGATTCTATAGAAAACAGAGATGGAGATGATTCTTATGAGAATGATGACAAAGAAGGTTTATTAGGAATTATAGATCAATTAGGAGATAGTGTAGCAAATTATTTAGATCTAGATTCTGATAATGATGGAATTCTTGATCTTCACGAATCTGGTATTCCTACTTCTATCATCAACCAGCTTGATGCAGACCAAAATGGTGTGATTGATACAAATGTTGCAAAAGGTAAAAACGGAATTGCAGACATCTTAGAAACAGCACCAGATTCTGGAATTGCTAAATATCCTATAAAAGATACTGACGGAGACGGTATACCAGATTTCTTAGATCTTAAGAGTAACGGATCTGAATTTGATTTGTATGCAATCGGGAAAAGTAATTTAGATAATTATGGTGAAGGATTTATTGATAGAAGCCCAGATAAAGATTTGGACGGTATACAAACTCCGGTAGACACAGATCTTGATAATAGAGGTGCACCAAATTCACCATTATCTCCCTATTTAACTTCTGGAAGGTTTGCTCTTACTACAGAAGTAAAAGTAGATGATGTGAAAGTTTATCCTAATCCTGTAAAAGTTGGGGAAGCTGTTAATGTAAGATTAGGCAGCGATACAGATGCAACTTATATTTTGGTAGATGCTACAGGTAAAAATGTTGCTACAGGTAGCTTTAAAAATACTGCATCTATTGAAACAGGTAGATTATTACCTGGCTTATATTTGTTGAAAGTAAGCTCAAGTAAATCTGATAATGTTTATAAAATAATTGTCAAATAATATCTTTTAACCCATATTTTAAGCACCTCGATTTCTTCGGGGTGCTTTTTCTCAATTATAGAAGTTGATGTTACATCGACCTATTATACATAATGTACATTTGCATGATAAGATTGCAATTATATAAGTTTATTTATATTATTATGAAGCAAAATGACTTAAAATATTGTTTTTTGAAAAAGTACCTTATAATATTATTTTTTTTCCCTGCTTATTATTCCATATACGCAAAAATCACAATAACAACGGAGGTTGATAATAAAGATTCTTTAAGAAAATATTCCATAGGCGATCTTATCAGAAAATCATATGCTGAAAAGAATATGAAAATATATTGTGATGAAATTGGTAAAAGAAAACTTTCAGACTATCATAAATCAGTGTATTACAGAATATACGGAGAAAAATATTACTTCGAAATAGTAAATGATTTTGATAAAGCTATAACATTGCTCAAGATTTCTAATTACTATGCCAAAAAAGCAAATGATCTTACAATTTTTGCCAGTAATCTAAATATTATTGCTTTAATATATGCTGTACAGAATAAAAAAGAACAGGCGTTGTTTTTTTTAAAAGAAAAAAAGAAATTCAATTCTCAAGAAAAACCAAATTATCAGGAGTTGCTTTTTGGTGGGGATGATGCACTTACTTATGGTGTATTCGGAGATTTTGACAAAAAAAATAAAGCTTATTTAAAAGCAGTAAAAGATCTTGATGATTATTTAGAAAGCGAAAAAAAACTACCTCCGGAATTGATTTTAGAAATCAACAGGTCTAAGCGAGACAAATACAGCAATATAGTAGAAAGTTATCTGCTTCAGAAAAAACTAGACTCAGCTTCTTTTATCATAAAGAAAATTCAAAATCTGCCTCTGTCTAAAAGAGATCTTGATACCTATAATATACGCGAAAATGAAATTCATCTTGCTATTTTGCAAGGTAATTTAAATGATGCAATACAGAAAGCGAAAAAAGATCTAAAGGAGTTTAGAAACAATAAAATATCTGTTTTTTACGACTCGTATTATTTGGCAAAAGCGTACAATCTGAAAAAGAATTTTAAGACTTCATTATACTATTGTGAGCAGGCTCTTTTATCAAAGACGATAAGTTTGGGTTTTATTAACCACGAGCTTGAACTCTATAAACTTGCAATGGATAATGCAGATAAATTAGGAGACGATAGTTCTTATATTAAATATTCTAAACTTTATCACAAGGTTAATAAAAATTTCGATTACAATGCTAAAGCTTCTTTTATAACCAGACTTTATAATCAGGATCAGATAAAGCCTTTGCAATATGAGTTGAATCAACGTAAAAATAAAAACTATTATCTTTTGGGAATTGTATTATTTCTGTTGTTAACTGGTTATTTTTTGTGGAGGTTAATCAAATCCAAAGAATACAAAAAGAAATTTCTGGAAATAACAGAGCGTTTTAGGCAAAAAGAAAACAAAGATCAATATCTAGAAACCGATTCTACTGATAAAGAAATTGTCGATCAGCATTTGGAAATTGATAGTTCTGTTTCCACCAATAAAGAGAATACAAATCAAAATTTGGAGGTCGATCGTGTAGAAACCGACTCCATCAGTAAAGAAAGTGCAATTACTTTAGCTCCGGAAAAAGAACAGGAGATACTTAAAAAACTCGCAAAATTTGAAAATAAAGAACAGTTCTTGTCGCCCAATATATCTTTAAGCGTTTTAGCAGCAAGTTTAAATGTCAACTCAAATTATTTATCTGTTACGATAAAAAAGCATAAAAAAACAAATTTCAATGGATATATTAATCAGCTTAGGATAGACTACATCATTCAAAAAATGACACAACATCCGGAATATCTTACTTATAAAATTAGTTATCTTGCAGAAGAATGCGGCTTTGCTTCACACACTACATTCACCAGAATATTTATTGAGAAAACAAGTATTTCTCCATCAAAGTTTATCAGTTATCTTCAATCACCACCTAAATAAATTGTTGAAATTAAACTGATTATCGTAATTTATAATGATTTAAAAACTTTACGTTTAAATTTAACATTATCAATAAAAGCCGGCAATAATTAAATAAATGGTTGATAATATTACAGGTAAAAGATATAAAAGCTTTAAATATATGTTTTAAAGCTTTTTTCTTATTAATTTAAGTTCAAAAATTTTAACTTGAAATAAATTGTCCATAACGACAAAATATAATTATCACCAATTATAACTATATTTGAGAATGGATATTAACAAAATATCAGATCCGCAATTCAGAAAAGAACTTCTCTCAAAAGATTCTCTCAAATTCTTTCCGACAGGTACTGTCATGTTGGATATCAATTCCTACATCAATTATATTCCGCTGGTAATTTCTGGCAGCATAAAAGTGATCCGTACAGAAGAAGACGGCAGGGAGATTTTGCTTTATTACCTTACTCCCGGCGAAAGCTGTATTTCTTCTATACTTTCTGGGCTTACTCAGGATACCTCAAAAGTAAAAGTAGTGGTAGAAGAAGATGCCGAGATTCTTATAATTTCGCTTCAGCAGGCAAAAGAATGGCTTCGTAAATATCCGGAATGGACAGATTTTATCTTCAGTTTGTATCAAAGAAGATTCGAAGATTTATTAGAAGTCGTAAATTCTGTGGCTTTTCAGAAAGTTGATGCCAGAATATTACATTTGCTCAGTCAGAAATCGCAGCTTTACAAATCCAAAGAACTCTCTGTTACGCACCAACAGCTTGCAGACGAGCTTGGTATCACGAGAGAAGCTGTGAGCAGAGTTCTGAAACAGATAGAAACGGAAGGCAAAATAAAACTTTCCCGAAACAAAATTACCCTATTGTAACCTTTATCACTGACTTGGTTTTCTCTGAAACCTATTTTTGCATTATCATTTTAAAACCAATACAATGCTAGAAGCAATAAAAAGCCTTTTTGGGATAGACAAAACCGATTACGCAGCTCTTGTAAAACAAGGTGCTCTTATTTTGGATGTAAGAAGCAAAAGCGAATATTCTGGTGGACATATCAAAAACTCTGTTAATATTCCTGTCAACGAACTTCAACATAATCTTTCAAAACTAAAAAGTAAAGATCAGACCATTATTACCTGTTGCGCTTCTGGGATGAGAAGTGCTTCTGCAAAAAGTATTCTTCTCAATAATGGCTACAAAAATGTTCATAATGGAGGAGGTTGGAATAGTTTAAACAAAAAGCTTTAATTCAATAAAAGCTAATTTACATTGCAATATCTAAAATTACAATAAATCTTAAACCGCCTTGTTGGCGGTTTTTTTTATGAAGTTTCAGAAAAATGGGCTTGTGTGATGAAGGTTACTGTACGATAGTTTTCATCAGTCTAATTTTGTTGAAAATTAAAGATTATGCAAAAAGTCTGGGTACTTATTTTATCATTAAGCTTATTTCAAAAAGTATTTTCACAGGACACCATCAGTATTTCCAAACCAGAATTGGAACATAAAATTCTGGATAATAATCTTCAGGTGAAAATGGCGCAGAAAGAAGCCGAACTTGCCGATGCCGAACTTTTGGGAACAAGAGCAATGTATCTCCCGAATATCAATGCCTCTTATACGTTTTCAAATACCAACAATCCGTTGTATGCATTTGGTTCAAGGCTCAATCAGGAACGTATTATGATGACGGATTTCAATCCTGACAATCTTAATTCTCCGAAAAGCATTTCCAACTTTGCCACCAAATTAGAAATTCAGCAGCCCATCATCAATATGGATGCGGTTTATCAAAAGAAAGCAGGACAGGTAAAATCCGAAGTACTGAAAATTAAAACAGAAAGAACCAAAGAATATGTTCAGTTCGAGCTCAAAAAAGCATATATGACGTTGCAGATGGCTCACAAAATGGTAGAAACTTTAGAAAATGCGAGAACAACAACACTGGCAAACAAGAAAGTGATCGACAATTATTACAAAAACGGAATTATTCAGAAATCAGAAGTTTTGTATATGGATGTACGTCTGAAAGAAATTGAAAATCAGATACATTTTGCTAAATCTAATGTAAAAAATGCTTCAGATTATCTCTACTTTTTATTCGATGAGGATTACCAGAATAAAGTCCTGAAACCCACAGAGTCATTAGAATATCAGGAAAGTATAGTTGAAAATAATCCTACTTTAAACATTAATAGAAAAGATTTACAAGCCTACCAAAAATCTTTGGAAGCTTACGATTTGATGATAAAATCTTCCAAAGCCAAATTTCTCCCGAAACTCAATGCTTTCGGAAGCTTCGAGATGTATGACAACAAAATCGCACAGTTCGATGCCAACGGATATTTAGCCGGAATCCAGCTTTCGTGGAATGTTTTCGACGGTCTTAAAGCCAAAAGTGAACAGGAAAAATACAAAGCCGAACTGAGTAAAACACAAACCGAGATTCAGCAATACCAAAAACAAAGCGAGCTGGAACTCAATAAAACTTCCCGACAGGTTCAGGATGCCGAAAACAAAGTAAACCTCACCAAACTTGCGTGGGAACAAAGCAAAGAAGCCTACAGAATCCGAAAAAATCGATACGATCAGGGTCTCGAAAAGTCCGCAGATTTGCTCACTTCCGAAACCCAAATGTCCCAAAAAGAGTTAGAACATATTCAGACAATTTTCGAATACAACACCGCTTTAGAATATTATAAATTTTTGAAAAATTAATTTTTTCAGGAGCTTAATCCCGCTGTCCACTATATCTTTTTCTTTTTGCCAAAGCTTTTTCCCCTTCTAAAAAAGAAAAAGGATGCCGTTTCCATCGGGGCTATGATTAAAGTCCGCCAAAAAATCGCAAAACCACGATTCAACAAGTTTCAGAAACAAATAAAATCAACATTATGAAAACATATATTTATTCCAGTCTTATTCTGTCAGCAGTTCTTTTCAGCAGCTGTTCACAAGACGATAAAAAATCTGTGCAAAATACAGATGCTCCCATTTCGGTTACGGTCGATCAGTCAACTACCAATTCCACAGGTTCATCCGCAACTGCCACCGGAAAATTAGTTGCCAGAAACTCAGTGAATGTTTCCACCAGAATGATGGGTTACATTACCTCGATGCGTGGAGAAGTCGGACAAAACGTAACAGTAGGACAGCCTTTGGTAAGCATTAATTCTACCGACATTCAGGCAAAAGGCGGACAAGCCAATGCACAGATTTCACAAGCTCAGGCAAGTTTTAATATTGCAAAAAAAGATTACGAAAGATTCCAGAATCTTTACAAAAATCAAAGTGCATCACAAAAAGAATTAGATGATATGAGAGCGCGCTACGAAATGGCTCAAGCCGGTTTACATGCAGCCCGGCAAATGAAAAATGAAGTCAATTCTCAATATAAATATACCAACATTACCGCTCCGATTTCCGGAACAATTACTGCGAAATTTGCAGACCAAGGCGATATGGCAAGTCCGGGAATGCCACTTTTGACGATAGAATCCTCAGGAACTTTACAAGCGCAGGTTTTGGTTTCAGAAAAAGACATTACAATGATTAATCAGGGAATGAGCGTTCAGGTCACCTTAAAATCAATCAACAAAACCATTTCTGGAACAGTTTCCGAAATCGGTAAATCAGCCACCACCACAGGCGGACAATATATGGTGAAAATCAATATTCCTGCATCAAAAGAATTGCTCCCAGGAATGTTTGTCAATGTTCAGTTTCCATTTAAAAATTCCGGAAAAACCAATCAGGATTTTCAGGAAAGCATAATGGTTCCAAAATCTGCTTTGGTAGAAAACGGGCAATTAACGGGAGTTTACGTGGTAAGTTCACAAAATACCGCCGTTTTACGATGGCTGAAAATCGGTAAAACATTCGGAGATGAGGTGGAAGTGTTATCAGGTTTAAATGCTAAAGAATCATACATCATTTCAGCCAACGGAAAATTGTATAACGGTGCAAAAATTCAAATTAAGTAATTCAAAGTTCAAAGTTCAAAATTCAAGGTTGTCTACTTTGAACTTTAAACATTGAACCTTAAACCAAAAGTAATATGGAAAAAGGATTCGCAGGACGTATTGCCGAGTTTTTCATTAATTCAAAATTAACAATCCTGTTAATGATTGCTTTGATGATTATCGGGGTTTACAGTTCCACATTAATAGCAAGAGAAGAAGAACCGCAAATTATTGTGCCAATGGCAGATGTAATGGTTGGTTATCCAGGAGCTTCGCCGAAAGAAGTAGAAAGCCGTGTGGTAAAGCCTTTGGAGAAAGTTATTTCCAATATCAAAGGGGTAGAACATATCCACGCAATGGCAATGAACGGAAAAGCAATTATTATAGTTCAGTTTTATGTAGGAGAAGACACAGAACGTTCTTATGTGAAATTGTATGATGAATTGATGAAAAACAAAAACATTTTCCCGAAAGGCGTGATGGAACCGATGGTGAAAACACGTTCCATAGACGATGTTCCGATGTTGGGACTTACACTTTGGAGTGAAAAATATAATGATTACGAACTGCGTCAGATCGGAGAAGAACTGTCTTCAGAAATAAAAAAAATAAAAGATGTTTCCCTTACTAACGTGATTGGCGGAAGAAACCGACAGCTGAAAGTCGTTGTAGATAAAGATAAAATGGCTGAACTGAATGTTGATGCACTTTCTGTGATGCAGATGATTCAGGCAAACAATGGAAGTTCGCAATCCGGAAGTTTTGATTCCAACGATCAAGAATATCTTTTGACAACAGGACAATTTTTAAATTCTGCGGAAGATTTAGAAAATCTGGTGGTGGGAACATCGCAAAATATGCCGGTGTATCTGAAACAGGTTGCCAAGGTTGAAGACGGAGCGGCTTCTCCCAGCAATTATGTAAGTTTCGGATATGGAAATGCGGTGGAAAATGGTAAGGAATTCAAATCAGAATATCCTGCAGTGACGCTTTCGGTTTCCAAAGTAAAAGGTGCGGATGCGATGAAAATTTCTGAGCAAATACTAACCAAAGTAGATGAATTGAAGAAAACTTTAATTCCAAATGATGTTCACGTAGAAGTTACCAGAAATTACGGAGAAACCGCTTCGCACAAAGTTTCAGAGTTATTGATGCATTTGGGAATAGCGATTTTGGCAGTTACTGTTTTGGTAATGCTTGCAATGGGTTGGAGAGGCGGACTGGTCGTGTTCTTCTCCGTTCCGTTGACTTTTGCATTAACGCTTTTCAGTTATTATATGTTGGGATATACTTTGAACAGAATCACACTTTTTGCTTTGGTTTTCGTAGTCGGAATTGTGGTGGACGACAGTATTATCATCGCCGAAAATATGCACAGGCATTTTCATATGAAGAAATTACCCTTCAAGCAAGCGGCTATTTATGCGATTAATGAAGTCGGAAATCCAACTATTTTAGCCACTTTTACGGTTATTGCTGCGATTTTACCAATGGCTTTTGTTTCCGGAATGATGGGGCCTTATATGTCGCCAATGCCGATTGGAGCGTCGATTGCGATGTTGCTTTCGCTGTTTGTAGCTTTAACGGTAACACCATATTTAGGTTTTCATTTATTAAAAGTAAAAGATACGCAAGAGCATAAAGAAGAAAAGGGATTAGAAACCGGTTTAATTTATAAAGTTTACAAAAAAATAGAACAGCCATTGCTCGACAGTAAATCGAAAAGATGGACGATGATGGGTGTAACGGTGGTACTTTTATTAATTTCGGTATTGGCATTTTTTACGAAATGGGTCGCTGTAAAGATGCTTCCTTTTGATAATAAAAATGAAATTCAACTGGTGATCGATATGCCGGAAGGAACCACTCTGGAAAGAACAGCCGCTGTTACCAAAGACATTTCCCAATACCTGAAGACCGTTCCGGAAGTTGTAAATTATCAAAATTATGTGGGTTCTTCTGCACCGATTACGTTCAACGGTTTGGTACGTCATTATGATATGAGAGGAACGAGCAATACAGCAGATATTCAGGTGAATCTTTTGCATAAAGAAAACCGTGACGCACAAAGCCACGATGTAGCCAAGAAAATTCGTCCCGAAATTCAGAAAATTGCGGCAAAATACAACGCCAATGTCAAAGTGGTGGAAGTTCCGCCCGGACCGCCGGTTTTATCAACTATTTTAGCAGAAATCTACGGACCTGATTATAATAAACAAATTGAAATCGCCAATAATGTTCAGAATATTCTGAAAAAAACCGATGATGTAGTCGATATCGATTGGATGGTAGAAGCTCCACAAACGGAATTCAAGCTCATTCCGGACAAAGAAAAATCAATGCTAAATGGTGTTGCGCCACAACAGATTGTTGGCAATCTCACCTATTTGATGGGTGAACATTCTATAGGAAATTTATATGATGAGAAATCAAATAATCCTGTAGATATTGTAATGAAGCTTAACAACAGTGATAAATCAACTATTCAGGACGTAACTAATCTGAAAGTGAAAGGACAAATGGGAATGATTCCTGTAAGCGATCTGGTGAAAGTAGAACGCGATACGTTACAAAAATCCATTTATAGGAAAGACCAGAAAAGAGTAGTGTATGTAATGGCAGATATGGCGGGAGGTTTGGAAAGTCCGGCGTATGCAATCTTGGGAATGGAAGAAAAACTCAAAAAAATAGAGCTTCCGAAAGGATATTCACTGAACGAACTGTATATGAACCAGCCAGAAAGTGAAGATAATTACACCGTGAAATGGGATGGAGAATGGCAGATTACTTTAGAGGTGTTCAAAGATTTGGGAACTGCATTTGCTGTCGTGATTATCATTATTTATATGCTGATTGTTGGTTGGTTTCAAAACTTTAAAACACCGATTGTAATGATGGTTGCCATTCCGCTTTCACTTATCGGGATTGTCTTAGGACATTGGCTTCTTGGTGCATTTTTTACCGCAACTTCATTTATCGGAATGATTGCTTTGGCAGGAGTAATGGTAAGGAATTCGGTTTTGCTTATCGACTTTATAGAAATTCGATTAAATGAAGGTGTTCCCATTAAGCAAGCCATCATAGAAGCCGGAGCGGTGCGAACTACGCCTATTTTATTAACAACAGGAGCAGTAGTAATCGGAGCAATGATCATTCTTTTCGATCCTATTTTTCAAGGATTGGCAATATCATTGGTTTTCGGAGCGATTGTTTCCACCATTCTGACATTGATTGTTGTTCCTGTCATTTATTATATGACGGAAAAACATAAATGGGAAAATTAGAAAAATCAATTTAAAACAAGAAATATATGCATACAAGAATCGCACACGCAATAGCGGGAATATTAATTTTATCAAGTCTTTTTTTAGGAATCAAAGTGAATGAAAACTGGTTTTGGCTTACAGGTTTTGTCGGTGTCAACCTTTTACAGAATGCTTTTACCAATTGGTGTTTGATGTACGTTATCCTTCATAAATTAGGGATTAAAGACGACGGAGAAAGCTGTACCCGATAGAATTTGTTGAAAGACCAGCTCTTTCACTATATTTGTGAGAGAGCTTTTGAAGACTAAATAATAAATCGAAAAAATGTTAGAGAATAAATTTAGAAGCTGGAACTTTTTACGGATATTGCGTTTAGCAATGGGAATTTTTTTGGTGATTGAAGCCGCAAAATCGGGAATGTGGTTTCTCTTTTTTGTTGGAGTAGTTTTTGTTGCAATGCCTTTACTCAATATCGGCTGTTGCGCTACAGGAAATTGCTCAATTCCAAAACAGAATTCGGAAAAAGCAGTTGATGAGGTAGAATATGAAGAATTAAAATAAGAATAAATGAATAAATTTCAGGAAATAATTAGTCAGGATAAGCCTGTTTTGGTCGACTTTTTCGCAGAATGGTGCGGTCCGTGTAAAATGCAGGCTCCCATACTTCAGGATTTGAAAAAGAAAATAGGAGAAACAGCCAGTATTATCAAAATAGATATAGATAAAAACCAAGCAGTTGCAGCTCAGTTCGGAATCCGAAGCGTACCTACTTTAATGATCTTTAAAAGAGGTGAAGTAAAATGGAAACAGTCTGGTGTTTTTCAGGCAGATGAATTGGAAAAATTAATTAAGCAAAATATTTAAAATGTATAAAAACCTCATTATTGCATTCTTTTTAATGGTACTCACAGATTGTGGAAAAGCACAGAGCAATCATAATGAAAGCAGCCTTCCTGCGACGGAATTTTCTGAAAAATTATCTAAAACAAAAGATGCTCAGCTAATAGATGTAAGAACACCGGGAGAATTTCAAAACGGGCACCTCAAAAATGCGATGAATATCGATTGGAAAGCTGATGATTTTGCAGATAAAGCAGCGACTCTGGATAAAGATAAACCTGTTTTTGTCTATTGCATGAGCGGTCCCAGAAGTTCTGCTGCTGCGGAAAAACTTCAGGAAATGGGCTTCAAAAATGTATATGAAATGCAGGGTGGAATGATGAAGTGGAGAAATGCCAATCTTCCGCAAATTAAAGCATCAACTTCTACAGGAATGAGTCTTGAGCAATACAAAGAACTGCTGAAAAGTGAAACGCCTGTTTTAGTAGATTTCTATGCAGAATGGTGTGCTCCGTGTAAAAAAATGGAACCGTATCTTAAAAAAATAGCTAAAGAAATGCCGGATAAAGTAAAGATTGTGAGAATAAATGCCGATGAAAATACTGAACTTTGCAAAGCACTGAATGTTTCTGCACTTCCGGTTTTAAAATTATATAAAAATAACAAGGTAGTTTGGGAAAATCTGGGTTTTGTTACTGAAGACGAGGTGAGAAAGCAGATTTCAAAGTAAGGTAATGAATTCATTTAAATTTTGGCTCAAGAAAAATTGGACGACCATCATCTTCGGAGGACTTGTAATTATTCTGTTTGTAAGTCCTGATTCTAAAGCGTGGTTGATGAGGCAGATGATTTCTACAGGATTATTCAATTCGAAAATAGAGGAGAAGAAGTCTGACAATATCAGAAAGGTTTCTGAAAATTTTAACGTAAAAGCAGAAAGCGGAATAATAATTAATACATCTGAACTGAAAGGGAAAGTTGTTTTTATTAACTTTTGGGCATCTTGGTGTCCTCCTTGCCGTGCAGAATTTCCTTCAGTTCAAAAGCTGTATGAAAATTATTCAGGAAACAAAGATTTGGTTTTTCTTACTATAAATCTTGATGAACAAGTGGAAAAAGGAAAAATTTATCTCGAAAAAGAAGAATTTACTGTACCGTTCTTGATTTCGAATGGCAATATTCCTAAAGAGTTTTTCGGTGGTTCACTTCCTACAACAGTCGTTTTAGATAAAAGTGGAAAAATCAGAATGCATCATACAGGAATGGCAGATTACAGCAAAGAATCTTTCTATGAAGAGATTAATCAGCTTTTAAAAGAGTGAATAATGAATAATTATTTTGACAAAAATTTTTTAAAATGCTGAAAAATGAAACTTTTGAATCATTTATTATTGTTTCTACGTAATTTTTTATATTTGATAGTGTGATGTTTATGTTTGTTTTGATCTAAAAAAATCCAAATAGTTTGCAACAAACAAAAAAATCTATATCTTTGCACCAGTTGAAACAAACACTCTTAATCTTTTAACAGAGACATATTAACTGCTAAAGAATAAGTTTTATTCAATTTGTTTTAGATAATAAATTGATCCGGTAGTTCAGCTGGTTAGAATGCCGCCCTGTCACGGCGGAGGTCGCGGGTTCGAGTCCCGTCCGGATCGCAACTACAATATCAAAGTAGTATAAAGCTTCAAAATTTATGTTTTGAAGCTTTTTTGTTTTTATACCTCTATTCATTACAATTATATCTATGGCTTAACATCTATGAGCTTTAAAAAAAATACAAACAGTATGACCCTCAAATTCTTTTTAACATTTTTTACGAAATTTTAATCTAATTGAAACTTTCTTACTATGAGATAGTTGTGAATCTTCTGGCTTGATATTTTATTGGTTTTTGATATTCTTTTCTTATTATAATTTATTTTAATGTTTTCAATTTTTCCTTTTTGGTACAGTAATTGCGAAGCAATAGGCACGTACGAAAATTCACTGCTGCAGGCATTTCTTAGAACATAACAGTTCTTTAAGAAAAACATTTAGTAAATCATTTGTTATTGATTTACGCTTTCAATCGAATAATTAATCTTTAAAAATTTAATATGAAATTAAGTTTAGCAATTTTTTCATTAGCATTATCATTGCCGGCAACGGCATTTGCTCAAGACAGTTTAAATGTAGTAACAAGCGGAGAATATCCTAACACTTTTAGTTCAGGATCTGCCAATGTGAGCAAGTTTACACAATCTTCAAAACGATTCAACGACTGGTCAATTTCCTTCGGAGCCGGTGTTCCATTGGTACAGTCTGCAGATCTTACATCGATTAAAAACGGAAACGGGAAAAATCTTTTTGGATACTCAGCTTATGTGAGTGTAGATAAAGCGATTACCCATGCTTTTGGGATTAACCTTCAGTATGACAGAGGTGAAACGAGACAGGGATGGTTCAATACCAAAGATGCAGCTCCTGCAAATGCGGCGGCAAACAGACAGGAAGGTGCAAGAACGCAGTATGATGCGATTTCAATCTTGGGAGATCTTAATTTTTCTAATTTGTTGAGACGTGTAGATAACAAATCTCCTTACAGATGGGCATTACATGGTTATGCAGGTATAGGAACGATTGCTTACAGAGCTTATCTCAAAGATGATTCTGGACAGAGATTAATGACCGAAGTTAAACCTTTCAAATTTGGTTCTTTCTTCGGGCAAGCCGGAGCAGGACTTAAATTTAAAGTGAACAGAAGATTAGATCTTGAAACAAGACTAATGTATGTTTACACGGGAGATGACGAATTCGATGGTGGTGGTTCACAATACAGCGATATCAATAAAAGAGAAGAGCAGGTTTCTGACAACTTCTTCAATGCTACTGTAGGTTTGTCTCTAAAATTAGGAAAACATGATTCTCACTTGATGTGGCATGATCCTATGCAGGAAATTTATTACAAATTAGATGATTTGGCTGCTAAAAATCAGGATGTTGAAGTTTGTAAGAGTGGTGATGCAGATAATGATGGAGTTTGCGATGATTGGGACAGACAGTTAGATACTCCTGCTGGTGCAAGAGTAGACGGTGCAGGTGTTGCTTTAGATGTTGATATGGATGGTGTTATCGATCTATACGACAAATGTGTAACAGTTCCTGGTCCTGTAGAAAATAACGGTTGTCCTACTACGACTTCCAATTCTGGAACAGTAACTGAAGCTGAAACAAAATTAGACGGTATTGAGTTTGATTTAAATTCTGACAGAATTTTACCGTCAAATACACCAATTCTTAACAATGCTGTAAATTACATCAACTCATCAAACGGTTCTTATACTGTAATTGGTGCTACAGATACAAGAGGTACAGATGCCTACAACCAGAAATTATCTGACAGAAGAGCAAACAGCGTAAAAGATTATCTAATCAAAAACGGTGTGGAATCTACAAAATTGGATGCAATGGGTAAAGGTAAAAAAGATCTTAAATACCCAGAGTGTGATCCTGCTACTAAATGCCCGGAATGGAAAAACAGAGCAAACAGAAGAGTTTACTTTGAAGCGAAATAATTTTTCTTTCTATTATAAATTTAAAAGCCATGCGGATGTATGGCTTTTTTGTTTTGTAAAGGATTTAAATTTTAAAATAATTTACTTTTCCTTCAAAATTTGAAAAAATAATGGTGCTTCAAAATTAAATTCTAGTCATAAAATCAACTTTACTTTTCATTATTTTAAAGTATCATTTTTAATCACCGTTTTATCTGGATTTTCTTAGTTCAAATGCCTACTATGGCATAACTTCTGATATATAGAAGTGTAATCCAAAATCAAAAAATATGAAGTCGATTTCTATAAAAGTAGCTTTTTGCAAAAGTTGTAAAGGATATTGTTCAGCAATTCCTATTGACAAAAAAGATCATAATCATCCAGAAATCATAGATCAGTTTTTTTATCACGGAGAACCCTGGTTTACTTTCGACCAAAAAACATTCGATAAGAAAGCACAGTACGAAGAAATTGATGTTAGGATTTTAGATCTATCAGTTCACAGAATAAAAGATAATAAATACTGTAATTGTAGCAAAACTAAAAAAGTATCTCAACCAATTTTTGTTTCAGCTAACAAGAAAACAGATTCGGTATTTTTTACTTCAGATTATCCAGAAATTGAAGTCTATTTTCAGGATCTTTATCACACGTACCAAAATTTTCATGGGCTTTCGTATTCAGGGAAACATTCAGCAGAATCTTTGCGATAAGTTAAAACTATTTTTTAATTCCGATAAGTTTTAAAGATGTCTGGCTTAGGTAAATAACAT
>Ga0209599_10000742_pt1 | contig 18999 bp, 27 predicted proteins | sample Shrwel_input2_FT_FD_187534 | JGI IMG/M metagenome (GOLD analysis project Ga0209599, IMG submission 187534) | Subsurface microbial communities from deep shales in Ohio, USA - Utica-3 well 1 S input2 FT (SPAdes) (version 2) ... | reverse complement strand
ACTGCAACCCACTGAGCGTCTGACGCATCCCAAGCAAAAACGATAACATTCTCGCCCAATCCGGCATCAACCTGAGCCTGATCGCCCGCGTTTGCGATTGGGTGCGCTGTCACCAAGTCCGTAAAGCTCAAAAACAAGCCCAGAAAACGGTCATTGTAGTCAGCAGCATCTAGCTTGAGATCGACCTGCGCTTGCAAGTCGGTATCGGTATCGGTCAGCGTGTCCAATGCATCTTGTAAGCCCGTAACTGTGCTGAGGGCTTGGCTGCCGGTGTGGTTATCACGATCGAGGTAATACGCGCCATTTTCACTTTGCAGCGTATCGGCATTAATCAAATTAGCGATTTTAATCCGCATTGGCACAACACTGCACGAGTTGGGCAGGGCTATGTTGTTAACTTCGATCACAGTGCCGAAGCTGCCATAGCGCGTAGGTACAATGCTCGGTTTGATCGCAAAGCTGTGGACGTAACCCGTATAGCTAACTGCAGCGGTCATTGCGTCAAAGTCAAACTGGACAGTGACTTCAGCAGGGGCGGGCGGAACGGGAATCAGTACAAGGTTCGACGGATTACCCGCCTCGTTCACGCCTCTGTTCGTAATAATTAGCCACTGCGCACCACCGATGTACTGAAAACCCAAAGTGCCCTCAGCTTCTATGTTGATCTGGTGAGCACAGTTGTTCGGCATCGGCGCAAACTTGTAGCTAAAGACGAGCGGTGACTGTGGTTGTAGTCGCACTTGTCGTACTGCTTCATAGCTAGAGCATACGGAAGGATCACTGCTGATAGTGATAAATCCTTGCGAATCTTCTGGCGAGGATGTGGAGTTTTCTGACGCAAATACGCCGCCCGTCCATGTGCCGCCTGCGAGGGTGACAGTAAAGACATTGCCGACCACACGCGACGATGGATTGACTGCCGGATCGAAGGTGATCTCACCCCCGTCTGTGCGCTCAAGGCGTAGCACACTCGTCGATGGGCGATAGCTCGTGAAAAAACCGATATCAGTGATAGAGGGTAGAATGCTTTGAGTCGTTAAAAAAAGTTCGAACAAGCCTTCAACGCTCACGCCGGTAGCGATCTCTACATCGTCGATTGAGACGTTATACGTGCCGTCTAAGCTGGTCAGCTTAAACGACTGCGATGCGACAGCGCCCACAATCATCCATCTTTTAATATCATCAAGCGTCTGACAAATCGGCTCGCCCGCGTCCGACAGCTTAACCAACTCAGCGCCGGTTATTTGATAATCAGGCGTTGCGGTCTGGCATAAATTGTCACCGCCACTGCCCGCAGGGTCACGGATCATCACGCCGATAGGCAGCACCAAGCCTAGCTGCCGAGCGTCGATACTGCGAGCAATAGCAATCGGCTTTTGCCAAAAGCTTTTAATAGCAAGTTGCGTCATGGTGTTTGTACTCCCAAAATCTCAAACTCAAAATCTATCGAGTGTTTTTGAGCACCATCGATGATGACTTTGATGTCAGTGACAGCCCAGCCTTTTGGCCAGTCGCGGGTATCTTCAGACTTAAGCAGCAACCAGCCAGTGTCGGCGACTTGGTCAGCATACGGCTCATACTCGAGTGTTGCGATAAAGCGTCCGTGCTGATCGTTAATCTGGCACTCGATCTGCACACCGCTGTCCAGTGCGATGCCCCGTGCTGGGTCATCAGGTGGCAGAGGTTGTGATGGGTCAGCATCGTGCAACCACAGAGGCCAAGTAAACGGATCGCCGCGCTTGAATACATACTTTTCCAAGCAATTCTTCATAAAATTCGCTCACAAAAAAGCCCACTTCGGTGGGCTGTGGTCGGAGAGTGGATCAGTATCCGATCGCAATGTAAGCTACTGTGATTGTCGCTGCACCTCCGGTGTGCCGCAGTGTAAATCCAGATACAGTTTCGTTGTCGGCCGAGCAGGCGTACACAGCTCCGCTTGCCCCGCGCTGTGACACAACGATCAAGCGGGTCGCATTGTCAAAAGCACCGTCAAGATAAGACACAATGTCCCCGCTCGCACCAGTCACGGTGCCGTACTTGACTTGTATTTGACTTGCGTTGCCGGTGTCGCGCCGTCGAATTGGTACGTCAAGCGTTGCTGTTGTGCCGAGGTCGCCCGTCAATCTGTATGCATCAACTAGGTCACGCACACCCTTCGGATGCGTCGCCAGTGATTCAGATGTACCTGCGCTGGTCTCAGCTTCGGTAGCAAGCCGCACAATGCCCTTTACTGACTCAGCGGCATCGGGCTGTACTGCGCCGTCAAGCGTGTTGACCTTGCTCACCAGCTCGTTGATCTTTGCTGTCAAGCTGTTAAACAGCCAGTTAAACCACTGGCGCTTGGGCTTTTGTGAGGCCGGAAAGCCGTTGGCCTGCGTCAAGCCGTCCGTGTTGCGCTCACCGGCGCTACTAAAAACCGTGAGTGGGGTAATATCTGCCATATCAAATTTCCTCTATCCAAAATCCGCCAATACTGGCATCCGTGGTTTCGCCAAAACCTAAGCTGTCGGGCTGATCTGCCCAGCCAAATCCATCAATCAAATTGTCAAAAAACCGCAGGCCAACACCCGCAGGACGAGGTAAAAACGTCTCGATCAATCGCCGCTCAAACAACGCCAGCGAATCTATGCCAGCCAAACCAACACCAATCCACATATCGCCATCGACGTACACATAGGGCGCGCTGGTCAGTAGATTGACAATCTGAATAATCTGATCAGGCGTACAATCGCTGCTATTTTTGAGGATCTGCGCCTGTATCGCGATGCGGTACTGCGCCTCATCCAGCACCACAGCAGACGCGCCGCTGCCGCCAGATTCAAGCCAAAATCCGCCAATCTCAGGATCGCTTGTGTCACCAAACGGCTGGGCGTTTTCCTGTCCATCAAAGCCAAACAATGGCAACGACAGTGCATCAGGGATGATCGCTGGAGCACCAACGATCCGACCCAGCAAATCCAGCACCACCCCTTCCGCCGTGTCCAAATCCAAATCAAGCAGGGACAAAAAAACCGCTTCAAGGTTATTGAGCGGTTCAAGTGTTGCAGCAATCCACTGCCTAAACTTTTCACTGTGGCCATACTGGTGACCAATGCGCTTTAGCCCTGCGGCCACATGATCAACTGGCTCTGTCATGTCACCACCACTTCAATGTCGGCAACATCAAGGCTTACGCGCTCATAAAACAGCATCGGCAGGTTTTGCTCGGCCAATGGCTGCCCAAATCGCGCCAACTCGACAGCAGTGGTAACAAATCCGCCTAAGGCATTCAGTGGCGTGTACAACTCACTGTTGGCCAGCTCATCACCCACAGTTTGAGTATCAGCAACCCATCCGACCAAGGCATTTTTAATCTGTGCTGGCTTGGCGACTGTCCAGCCGGTGCGCGGCGATACCGTGACACGCGCAATCACGCGCACGTCAGTTGGGCGACTAAACCGCACCACCTGCGGATGATCGTTCGCATCGAGCAACTGGATCTCAGTAGAGCCAATCAAGGGCGTACCACCTGTTTTACGCGCCCAGATGGTTGATGCAATCACCGCATCGTCACCACCAAGCACTACTGCATGGATGCTGTGGGGTGGCAGACCGTTGCTATCCGTCACTGTACTGGCATTTTCCAGCACCCGCGCTTCGGATACACCGGCCAAATCACGCAAGGCCGCTTCGAGCGACTCGACCATGTTGCGGTTGCCCTTGGCTACCGATGCTGTGCGCCGCAGCCTTAGCTTGCTGTCCTGCTCACGCAGTTTGCCCACGACCATTGGCAGGCCATTGCTGACACTTGCCCAGCCAAACACGGGCGACCGGATCAGCGTTAAAGTATTGGCCGATGCAGATACCGCGCCCATTTGATCAGGCTGCGCAAGCACTGTTGCCGTGCCTGCCAAATCAAGGCGCACGTCAGCAACCGTATACACCACCACCGAGCCACTGGCGTTGGCAACCACCGAGCGCGCTGGAATCAGCACTCCAGCCGTGCCGGTCAGTGTCAGCGTGACGGTACTGTATGCGCCCTCGCTGCGTTCAATGCCGTTGATTTTTACTAGGCGTGATAGGCTTTGGTCACCCGCTCCGTCAGGATCAAATGACTGCCAGACCATCTCAGCTAATTCATCCAGACCAGCAATGCGCTCGGCAAATAGCGCCAGATGTTGCCCATCCATGCTATCGGGCGATAGATCAATATCAGCGCCAAAGATGCTACGCGCTGCGCCCTCAAGCTGTGCCAATCGCTCTGATAGCCGTGTGCGGACAAATCCGGCATCGGTTAATTCGGTCATCGCTTACTCCAATACACTGATATTTTCAGACAGTGTTGCGCTGCCATAGACTGAGTTGATTGTGACCAGCACCAAGGCGCTGCGCGTATCATGGTTAAAGCTCACTGTCAGCGACTCCACCGACAACACGCCCTCAGTTGACCTGATCCGCTCCAGCACAAGGCTGTGCAGCTCGCTTGGCTCATAGCGCCGCCCTAGCACCTGCGCCCATGCTGTGCCTGAATTGACATCCAAAAACCACTCACCTTGAAACTGCATCAAGCGCGTTTTGCAGCGCTGCACCACCGACTCTAGGCCGGTCGCAAGGTTGGCTCGACTCTGTCCAAAGCTATAATCATTGCCGACCAAGCGGCGTACTGTTTGGCTCATGCTGTTGGTGTCCCTGTCATGCCGCTAATCGTTCCACCACCGTGGCGATGGTTGTTTACGTTCACAGTCGGTGTGATCACATTAGGTGCATAAATCACGCAGTTGGTATCCAGCCGACCTGCCGACAGCCGCAAGTAATCGGCATCACTGCGCAGCTCCGCCCCACCCATCCAAACCGCAGGCCGCGCTCCCTGTGGCCATACGCCAACCAAAGCAAACGCATCGGATAAATCATGCTGCCGATAATCATCGGGCGGTGCTGGCTGCCCAGCGACAAACCACGAATCAATGCAGCGCTCGGCAAAAATCAGCAGACAGTGATCGCCCGCTGCAACTGGAAATGTCAGCTCAAAGCCGCCGCCGCTTGGAAAGTACACCGGCACATCGACACATGGCGGCAAGTTGGTCGGTGCTTGCTCGCCAGATTCAGGGCTTAAAAAAACCCGCTGGATGGCGGGTTGGACGGTGGCTGTGCGTGTGTCGGGGTCAAAGCTGATAATGATGCCAGGTAACGCCGTATGCACATCGAGTAATGCTGACTTGATCTGAGCACCGGTTGCGGTCTGACCATCTGCTGTAATTTCTTCACGGCTCATACTCGAATTCCTTCCAACTTGCTTGCCCACTCTGCGCCGTGCGTGTCACCGCTGTGCTCGATCTTTTCAATGCGAATGCCGCCATTGATATAAACCGATTCGACTTTAGCCACGCCGCCGATTAGATAAGCCGGATTCAGCAAGGTAGACACTTTTAGTCCATCCTCGGTTTCTTCGGGACTGCCCAACATGCCGGTATCATCGCTGATCAACCAGACTGCATTGGGGCGGGTATTATCGCCTTTCAGCATCACCAGTTGGCCGTCTTGAATTGACCACTGCGCGTCATGCCGTACCACCACCCGATCCATCACCTCACTGGCTTTGCCCGATACTGTCTTGCCGCGTGCGTGGGGCTTGTCGTCTAGCTTGTCAGTATGGCCGGTCGGCACACCCATCGCCGCTTGGCACTCGCTGGCGATATCGTCATTGGTACAGCCTTTCTCCAACGTCTTGTTGACCGTCGCGCTATCAATTGCAGAGTCACCATCGCCGGATTCAATCACGAGGATGCGGTCGACACCTTCTACACGACGTGTGCCACGCCGCACCTGACCGGTAAAGATCATCTGCTCATTGCCCTCATAACCCGCCATCAACAGGATGTCGGTACCAGCTTTGATAAACAGGCTAGAGTGTTCGGGACTGACGTTGTACACCTCGATCTTGGCTTCGTTGGCGGTGCTGGCGCTGGTTTTGGTGATCACAAAGCGAATGCGCAGGCCGGATAGATCCACGCCACTGCCATTGCTGCCCAGCACAAGGCGGGCAACGCGGCCAAATTGCTCAGACATTGCCATCACTCCAAATCAGGCCATACTGCGCCAAGTTATCGCCAGTGGGTTCGTCACCTGTCCCCGTGTAATCGACCAAGAACAACATGCCGCGCATTACGCGGTGATTGGCCAACAGGTCAGCACCCAACACCAGCGGAATGCCAAGCGATAGCGGTTGATCCTGCTCTGTGTTGATGTCCAGCGTCCACGAATCAGAGCGGGTATTGAGTTGCACTCGAAACAGATACTTCGTACCGTCGAGCGCACTCACCCATTCTTGTGCCGGATCACCAGACAAGGGCAATTCAAATTTCATGGTGACCTCAGTTTAAGATGCTGCTCAAAATTGAGCCGCGAGCCGCTTGGTTGGCCGCCTCTTGCTTACTAGCGGCCTGTGCTTTGGCTTGTTGCTGTGAGCTATTCCCGCTATTCCCGCCGCTATTCCCTTGACCGTTAGCGGATGGCAATGCTGTGGCAGGCTTCTCACCCCGCTTGACTGGTGCTTGTGTCTGCTTGGCGGTGCGTGGCTCAACAGGAATTGGCGTGTATTGCGTCGTTTCGGTCTGCGTGATCTTGACCTCTTTTAAGGTCAGGGCAAACTTGACCGCATGCACGGACTTCTTGTCGCTACGCCAACTGATGCGCTTCAGCAGCATGTCGCGGTACAAGCCACCCGTGATGGTTTGCACCGTGAGCATCTGCCGCTGATCTTGCATGGCAAAAAGCATTTCACGCGCGCGCTGAATGCGGTCTGTACCGCGTCCGCCGAATTGATCGGTGATTAAACCAATCGGCAGATTAGACACCCCGAACTCGACCACCAATTCCTGCGCCTTCACGAACGCATGATCGACAATCGGCGAACCAAACTCGATAGGGTTTTCGGTGACTTCCAGCTCGCGGGTGTGCTCCTCATTTAACCAGCACTCGACCTCTAGGCCGCCAAGCTGGGGGATTTTCGCTGGAATCATTGCAGTTTCCCCGATCTTGCAGATCTAATTTGATCTTTAGCGCTGGAATTAGCTGCTTGAGCGATCGATGCGGCGGCGGCGGCGGTTGGAACAGTTACCGAGGTTTGCTGGTTGTTATTGATAACCGTACCAAGACCTAGCTTCGCTCCGATTGACGATAGCGATGGTAGATTTGGCATTGAGGGCATGCTGATTTCGGGCAGACCAATGCTAAATTTAGAAACAAGGTTGTCCCACCATTGCCAAGCAAGCTTAATCATATCAACCAGCTTTCCAAACTCAACTACACCCGCTCCAACAACCGTGCCAATCCCTTCGCCAAGTCCGACGAATAGATTCACAATCGACGTGATCACCGTGACAAACACCGTCAAAACCGCGCCGATTGCACCGCCCAACCCACTGGCAATAAGACTGATCACAAAGCCAATCAAGTTAATCAGCGTCGGCAGCATGCTTAAAATCGCTGCGAACACCGGCTGTAAGGCGGCAAACAGCGCGCCAAACGAAGCGCCTAACTCTCCAGCACCTCCTGCGCTGCTTGAAAAAATCTGACTGATCGTTGTGCCCAGCAGTCGCAAAGCATCAACAATCTGGCCGATCACTGGATAGTCCTTGATTAACTGACCAATAATCGAAGGCCGTCCCTCGCCGTAGGCCATAAAGTCGTCAAGAATCAAAAACAAGCCAATCAACGCCGTGCCAAGCCAAGCAATCGGGGTCATTAATAACGCCACACCGACCCGCATTGCAGCCGCAGCAAGACCAATTAAATTTGCAGTCAATAGGAAAACAACAGCAGATAGTGCTTCAGCCTTGTACTCCGCAACACCCAAGTCATCCAGCCATGCCCCAATCGCTCTGCGGATCGTATACAGCCGATGGGCTAGGTATCGAAGACTCTCGGTTAAGCTGACCGCAAAATTTTTAACAGCATCACTGCTGCTGATAGCTTCCAGCCACTGCCAAACACCACCTAGCCCATCAATAAATACTTGAAAAACGCCAGCATCAGCAAGCTGGCGCGTCACACCAAAAAACCAATTTTTAAATCGCAACATCATCATGCTAAATGTGTCGCTCAAACCTTTGCTGCGCTCTATCACTTTGTCATATGCTTTTAGCAAGGAATCTGCCATCAGCTTGCTTGTGATTTTACCCTCTTCACCCAATCCTTTTAATGCGCCCAACGGCACACCCATTTGCTCAGCTAATGTTCTAGCAAGTGCTTGGTTGTTTTCTAAAATCGACTTGAGTTCGTCGCCATTAAGCACACCTGAACCAAGTGCTTGGCTAAACTGCTGCGCAGATGCCGCTGCTTCATCAGTTGATGCTCCTGAAAGACGGGCTGTAATCGCTAAAATCTCAGACAACTTGATCGCTTCATCCACACCCTTCCCCATCTCCTTTAGGGACGGAAGGGCGCGAGCAGCAGCCTTACTCATATCATTTTGATCAACCCCGAGTCGCTGCGACGACTCATAAAGCTTGTCTTGCATCTCAGCAGCAGCCTCAGCGCTACCTGCAAGATCAGTGAGCCTGTCGTTCATCAGAGTGACTTCATCTGCTGCTTTTGCAAGCGTGAATACTGAAAATGCAGCAGCAACAAACATTCCAAAAACCTGAGCCTGCTCTTCAAGTCGCTGCATCTTTCTTGAAAACTCATCCGCACCGCGAGTATCTGTGCGAAAGCCAAGACTGACCAGCAGGCTCTCAATAACTGTGGCCATAACCAACTCCAAAAATCAGGCAATAAAAAACCGCCCTCGAAGGACGGTTATGGGTTACTACGAAAATTTCGTAGTTCACACTTCACACAAGTCACGCTTTGTTATGCGCACCTTCCAAATGCAGCGATGCCTTATCAAGCAGGTATCTGAGCGCATGCAGTGATTCAGTCTGTAGGCGGTCGCTTGGACAATCCGCCTCGCTCATAAACGCACATTTAAGGCAGTTTAAGTAGACTTCAATTTGCTTGATCATTGAGCGCGTAGCAGATAGATCAAGCGTTTTTACAGATTCAACACAGCACACGGCATCGCTAATTAAGCAAAGAACAGCATCAACCATGCTTGCCTTCTCATCGTTCTTGACGATCAGCGCGTCAATGCTGTTTTGCAGCACCAGTAGCAATGCGCTCGCACCCGAAAAGTGCAACAACGCTTCGTCTACACGCTCCATCAAGCTGCTCATGTCTTGCTCCAGTCCTTGGAATTTGCTCAGGTCTACGATTGCGTTCATGCTGCACCGCCAAAATTCAAGACAGGTTGCAGACGCTTTTTTAGGCTGTCAGCACGATCACGCGCTTGTGGCTTAATTTGCTTGCCAACGATTGCCAGTGTTCGACCCGCTTGGCTTGCCAGATCACTGTATTTCTCAAATTCAAGCAGCGCACGATTAAACTGCATCATTAGGTTGTTGTTGGCCTGATGAAGCTCACGCTCGCACCGAATGAAGTAACGACGTGCAATCTTGCCTTGTTCGTTGTTCTCGACCATCGACAACTCTTTTGCCATGTCGAGTGTAAGGATGTACTCACGGCTGCGACGGTTGCCGCCACGACCAGTTTTTTTGATTTCCGTAAAAATGGAAACCAAAGCAAAGTCCTCATTTTCAAGAAACTCGTACTTTGAAATGCGCTCCTTGATCCACATGGCAAAGCGTGTATTAACGTTGAGCCATTTATGCAACTCGCGGGCATTTACGACTGGTTGGACGATGCCGCCAATGTCACCCTCAAGAACGGGGACAAGGCTTTCATCAGGGTTAAACTGTGCTACCATGTTCATAGGTTTACTTCCTTTGCGTGGATAGTGACTGATTCAAAACCCTGACTGTTCCCGCAGTTGGGGTTTTTTAACGTCTGTTGGCCGAGCATCTCTACAACTCCTGTTGCTTCTTGAATTGCTTAATTGCATGAATGATCAAATAGTTAACAGGTCGATCATGCTTTTCAGCTTGCTCTTTAATCCAAGCAAGCATCTCGGGTTCGATGCGCAAATTGTATTGAACTTTGCGCCTTTGTTCCGTCAATCCTTCCATATGCACCTCATCGGTTAGGCTGATAATCCAGCGGGTGTTCTTATAGCCCCCACTGGAGTTATTTGAATTTATACCCCCAGTGGGGTTATTGTCAAGCCCCACTGGGGACTATATGATTAAAAGATGGATAAGCATCTGAACGACTCTTACAAGCTCCGCATGCCCGCCGAACTCAAGGCGAAAATCGCAGAGTCAGCCAAAACACATAACCGCAGCATGAATGCGGATATCGTCGCTCGTCTTGAGCAAAGTTTTCTGTCCGCATCAGATGATGAAAAAGACATATTGATTGAACAGCAGCAGAAAGTTCTCAGGAATACACTTGCGCAGCTTGATGAAATGCTGGCTCGTCACCTGCCGTTTTTTGAGGATAATAAAAAAGCCCCGTAGGGCTTTGTTTGCAAAATCACTATTGGGCAACCTCACACTTTCTAAGCACAGGAGATCCAGCTATTTCGCCACCTCCCTCGCATAGCAGGGTGACTCGCTGGCCTTTGGATAGTGCGACAGCCTGTGAATTAAAATCCTTGTTGCCAGTCGCCATAACGCTCATGAACATCTGTCCTGTTTCAAGGTTTACCACTGCATCATCAGAAAAGTCACTGCTGATGCTTTCAATCGTTCCGGTCACCTCCAAAGGCTGACCTTTATAACGCTGATCTGCTGCCATCTCATTTGCGTCGTATGCTTGAAAAATCTCAGACGCAGAAACCTGCATGTATTGAATTTGAACAGGGGCTGGCTCCTGCTCTTCAGGCTTGGCAGTCTGCTGCACCTCAGAAGTGCTTGCCACGCTGTTAGTGCTGGTTGTGCTGTTATTATCCTGAGTCGTGCCAGGTATCAGAAAAAACACTATCATCCATGCGAAACTAATTCCTCTGGCAAGAGGGCTGTAGCCTTTTCGCAGTGTAAACCACGCAAAAATGAAAGGAAGAATGAAAATCCCAACCCCGAGCAGAATTGAAACTTTTCTGTTTTGAGTAGCGTCTTGAGTCATTTTTTGCCGTTCCTTCGTTAAAGTAATTCTTTATATCTTACGACAGCGCAGTCAATCAACCACGCTGCGCATCTAAATACGCCTGATGCCGCCGCTGATACTCCTCGCGCTCATCCAGCACCTCGTGCATATCGGCCAGATCGTCAATGTTGTATGTCCCATCGCCAAGCTGGTGATACGCACAAAGTGGCGGCTCGCTTAAGCAGGGACGCCAGCAGTACCAGTCAATGTTTGCGCTTTCGATTGGATCAACGCCTTCAAGCTCTCGATCTGGGGAAAACGAGAGCGGATTGCGCCGAAAAAACCGCCAAAGGTCTCACTGTAGAAAAACCACAGCACTTCATACAGATCAAGCAGTGTGTCTGCCGTGAAGTGTTCGTTTTCGTCCATCGGTTTGCCGTCGATAAACACGAAGCGCGCCGCTTGGTCGATCAGTTTGTCCATCTCGCCATCATCGAGCGATGCAAACAGCGACGACAGCGCACCCGCACCAATCGTCAGCCCCTTGACCATCTGCGCCAGCTTTTGGTCTGCAACCTTGATGGCTTGGCCATCGATCTCCTGCGGCAAAGCCTTTGACAACGGCTCAGACAGCAATGCAGCAAGGTGCATCTGCATCTTGCGTGCATCACGCGCCGGCACCTTAGCCAGCACCACTTGACGACCGCCGACCAACTTCTTTTTCAAGTCGTTCATTATGCGGTCGCCCCCTGATCATCCATGCGTGGGCAGACAATCGCCCATTCGCGGTTGCCCGCTTTGTTGCCGCGCATGTTGTCTGGGATCTTCTTGATGTAGCCCAAACGCGACACCTCGCCCGTGCCGTCACGAGTATTCCAGACCGACACGTTGATGCCTTCGATCTCGCCAGACTTGAACAAATCAAACTGACGTTTCAGGAAGTCGTTCTCAGATGCGCCGTGCAAGAACTTGAGCATCACCTCGACCGACTCATCAGCGCTGAGATACACCATCATATTGCCATCAGCGCCGGTTTCGTCGCTGAACGTATCCTCGCGCACCGTGATGCCGACCACATCATCACCCTTGGCGAAATTTTCCATCCGCCGCCCGTTCACTTCAATCACATGTTGATTGAAAGCAAACAGCTTGAGCATCTTTCCAGCCATGATTATTGCTCCCCAATGAACGAGATATCAGCACCATGCAACGCCCCAGCACCTTTGACCAATACACTGATCGGTTGGGCTTGGCGGGTTTCGCGCACCTGCTGCGTTTGATTGCGGATCTTGTCCGCGTAGATGTAATAGCCAGTGGGCAGGAAATCACCCGTGTTGACCGTGCCAAGCGGCTGACCATTCCACTGCCCGCCAGCGATCAAGCCATTATCGACACCGCGCATACATGACCGCGCTACACCAGCTTTGAGCACCGACATGCCGCCTTCGGTTTGGCTGACCTTTGGATTGATGCGGAAGGTATTGAATACCTCAACCTGCGCATCATTGCGCAGCCAGTGCAGCCCCATCACAAAGTCGGCAAACTTGCCCGCCCCTGCAAAACCTTGGCTGTACATCAGCACCGGTGCATCAGGATTGCCGTAGGACGTGTAGTAGTTGACACCGGCTGCATCCAACTGACCGGCCAGCGTTTCGCCAATCGGTGTTGGCGGCGTGCCGACCAGCGTCTTGAACTTAAGTGTCTTGATGCCGTTGGGCTGATCGAACTTTTGATCAAGCGCCATGCCCATAATCGCGCCGACTTCATCGTGCGACTGATGGTACGTGGTGACATGGGTGTAATAATTAAGCTGATTGATTGCTGTAGTTGCAGCAATTGCATCGGCTGAATCAGTCACCACAAAAAACGGCAGGCGATAATGCGACTGACACCAGTCCGTAACATCCTCGATCTCACCTGCCGACAATTCATCGACAAAGCATACGCCGTAAAACGACTGGGTTTTATCCCAAATTTGCTGCAAAGCTTGTAATGCACTCATGTTTTCCTCTGGGTCGGTTGGGTCTGGATCGGTTGGGTCTGGATCGGTCGGGGCAGGGTCGGCTGGCGGATTATTTGGGTTTGCTGGGTCATCTGGGTTTGCACAAAAATCTTGGACGCCCGTGACGACAAACTCATTATTTGGCTGCTGTACGATGCGGGCAGGGTCAAACGCAATGTCAACAAAATTGGTTAAAAATGAGTTGGCTGCATCTGCTGAACTCTTGTAGAGCTTTAAATCCTGTCCAAATGTCTCAAACGCCAGATGCTGCTCACCAGATTGTGGATTGGTGTAAGGTGTAATCCACAGATGATCCTCTTGCATAATCAAGTAGCTGGATAGTGGCTGCTCGGAAAGCTGAAAATTCAGACGAGAGAAAGACAGTTCAGTTGTGCCGACTTTCAGAGACAAATTAAAGTCAGTGCCGCCCACGTCAAATGCGTTAATTTCTGCAATCGTACGGTCGGTGATGATGCGACGCACACAGCCATCGGGTCGGATCGGCACGAACGGGACAAACTCACCTGCAACATAAGGGGTTGTTAGACCCAATTCTGGCGGTGCATTTTGGGCAGCAAGCCAGCGATTAGGTGCAAAAGCACGATTAAAAAAAGACTCTGGCACTAGATCGTTTATTGCCGACTGCCATAAAACAAACTGTATTCGAGACCTAAAGATTAGACGCAGTTCCAGCAGCGGCGTACCTGTTGGGTCGCCCTCAGAGTATGGATAAACCTCAATACCTGCCCTGTTCAGTTCTAGACGATTGATTAGCAGATGGTGAATGTTGTTCCAAGTGAATGTTTGGTTGATCCCATAGGGCATAGTCAGATTTGCAATAAATCCGGCACTATCGAACCCTGACACACCACTTGAGTTGCGTGCTTCAAAAGAGAAGTCAGCACCTTCGAGGCCTTGGGTGATGTCACCGATCGTAAAGTCAGTAATGATCTGATACATGTCAGACCCCGATTGGTGGTGGTGGCGAAGGTATCAGAGCGACTGTCGCAATCATCAGGCTTTTGGGGCGCGGGATCTGCGCAAAGTAACGCAGCGCAATCCGGTACTCTGGCGCCTCAACGCCATAATCTTCTTTCACCGCTTCGGGACTGCGGTAGATGCCAAACAACTCATTTGGCGCAGTACGCGCGTTTGTGCTGGAGCCAATAACCAAGCCGCGACCGAATGGATCAGTGCCTAGGAGTGGTGGGTTTAGCAAAATATTTGCCCCCACCACCAATTGAATCGGTAGTGTCATGTCAAAAACCTCATGCTATTGCTCGGCAAGTATGCCAATGGTGATGGACTCAATATGTCCTGTGGGTACAGGTGACGTGTGCCGCTCAATGTGCAGCAGCTCAACCCGCACCTGATAGCGCTGGATTCGATCCTGCTCTAATGCTGTTAAATCGCGCGATCCTGATACGTCAATCAGCGCCAAGCCAATCGCATCAAGCCGATCAGTGGCGTGATCGTGGCTGAGTACCAGCGGCAGCCGCTTGGCAAGTTGCCCCGCCCGCTGCCCAAAAAAATCTACTGTGACGCCAACCTGAGCCAACTGCTCGCGCTGTCCGGCATCGATGTCATCTGAATCGAATACCGCGCCGCCAAAACCCTGCGCCTCGCTACTGGTAAACTGTACGATTGCGTATTCGTCGCCCTCGGTGGGCTGGTTGATGTCTGCCGGTCGCACCGAACCGTCTGGCATGCCCAACAGATCTAGCAGCAGTAACCGAAAGCCGCTTTGTGTGACCTCATCCACTGCGCACCTCCACTGCAACTGCCGACCAAAATTGATATTGCGACCAGTCACGCGGATCAACCAAGCGATAAGTCCGCCCTTCGTGACAGATCAGATCGCCCATTTGCGGCAAGTCACCAAAAGTCGGATTAAGTGCGTGGCCACACCAGACCTTGATGGCCGGCAGTGTCCGATCACCCTCGGTCAAATTCTTGGTTTCGCTTTTTTGAGCGGGCTGGATGATGCCGGTCACCTCAATCCATGCCGGTGTTTGATTCAGCGAACCATCACGATTGCGACTGGTTGCCACACGCGCGAACATAAACGGCTTAGCAAAGTTCAAATCACCAACCACGTCAGCAAACACATCCATATCCATGCTTATTCCACCTTGTAAGTGATTGCTTGCCGAACCTGCCCACTGTCGATCAGCGGCTTACTACTGCCCTTGCGCTTGATGGTCTGCTCGGCCAGTGGCGCAAAACCTGTGTGAGTAACCATATAATCCTGAACATCAGCCGCCATCAGCATGCCGACCCGTTGTAACGCCTGATTCAGTGTCGCCCGTTGCAGCAACACACCTGATGCTTCACGTGCCATCAATCGCTGATACTTCGCCATGTTCTTATTGATACTTGGCTCTATAAAACCCCGTGCCGGAATATTTCTTGAGCGACTGCCATAATTCAAAACAGCAGCGATTAATGCCATATCGACCTGCTGGGTCGAGCCATCAGCGCTGCTGCTGGTGTGCTTTTTTCCTTGAGGCACACCGACAACAACTTGCTGATCATCCATGCGGCGCATCCGATCAATAAAGCGATTCAGCGCCCCACGCTGTCCGCGCAACACCGACGAATCAACCCGAATGCTCATGTGACAAATGCCCCCAACGTGCGTGACCGGATGGTCTGGTATAGCGTCCAGTAGCGCTGGCCGTAGTGAGTTAGATCAAACCACGCAGCTTGATCATCGGATTTGGTGGCGTACTGCACCTCGACGTCACCAACTTTTTTACGGTTAATCGTGGCTGCCGCCTGACCGGTACTGCCCGCCTTGCTTTCCATGGTCAGGGCGTGGGCGGCGTACAAGCCAACGCCCTGCTCCTGATGACCACCCCATGCAGTGGTCACGATGATGCTGGCCTCATCCAGTGCATCCTGAATCGCTGCATCACTGGCCTGCACCTGCGGGTAACGAACCTTGAATGCCTGAACGTCCATGCTTAAGTCCCTTGTGCGACGTTTTGATCAGCAGCTTGCTTGGCCTGATCGTCCTGCTCCAGCAAGCCAATCAGATCGGCTTTTTTGGCACCATCATCAAAGTAGATATTGGCGGCCGTCAGCGCTTCTTTCAGTTGCGGCACGGTCAGCTTGCCGTAGTCCTGCGACTCAGCAGGCTTTGGATCGGCTTGCTGGACTTCAGCATCGCTAATGTCCAGCTCACCGGACTTAACCAGCGACTTGACCACCGGATGATCTTCAATCGCAGCATGCAGTGCCAAGGCGACCGCAACCATCACGCCTTTTTTCAGCAACAGTGATTTAGACCCAGAGCGCATCGACAAACTGGCCTGATCACCTTGGTACAGATAATTTTTCATAACCAAAATCCTGAGTAGTGGAAAAACAAAACCCGCCGAAGCGGGTCTTTGTTTATTGCAGCGCGTTAGGCCGCTTGTGGCACATCGAGATAGCGCAGCGAGTCAACCCGCTTGAGCCAGACGCCTTGGTACAAGTAGTGTCCAGGGAAGAACACATCCAGACCTGAAGGCTGACCGGCCAAGAATTGCAGTTCTTGTGGAATCCGCATTTCGATACAGGCCGGATCACGGCGATACATCACCACGCGACGAGTGCCACCCACACCAGCGGTTTCGAGGCGCTTGGTTGCCCGCACCACAAAAGGCCGACCTTCAAGCGTCAGCATGTTGTTTTTCATGATGTGGTCGTAAATCGTGGTTTCGATGTTATCGGCCAAACGACGGGTGGTCAGGATCTTCATCAGACTGGTCGGCAGCAGCATGGTGTCTGGCGTGATCGATGCGTTGTACTCGCTGGCATCCATCGCATCCGAGATCATGTTATTCACATCACCCAAGATTTCATCAGGCGTTGCGGTATCCCATGCTTCTAGCGCAGCCTGTGTATCCACGCCGATCTGGTTCAGCAAGCCTTTCAGACCTGTTTCCGGCTCACCGTACCAAGCAACACGCGACATGTGCTTTTCAAAGCCCAGACGCGCTGCCTGAATCTTGTCGCCATCCAGTTGCAAGCCCATCGCCGACGCGGTGGCCAGTTCCATGATGCTATACTGGTAGCCGATCACACCCGGCTTGACCGCCAGACTCACCGAGTCATAAATAACCTCGGCCAATGGGATGTCATTGCCTGTGCCGCTGTATGGCTTGCCTTCGCCAACACCGCGCTTGCGCTGCAAGTCATGGCTGGTACCAACCACCGCAGGGAAGTTGTTCCGCACCGGTAAATACTGCGCGTATTCGGTCGCTTCGGTCATCTGCGGTGTGATGTCGTTTTGCGTTTCGGCTTGTACCAGCAGACGCGCTAGGGTTTGCAGGTTAAACGCATCACCGACCATGCTTTGAAATGTAGCGGTCAGACCGCTCAGCCCCGCCAAGCGGCGGTTAATGGCTTGTTGTACTGGATCCATACGAATTACGCTCCACGAAGTTGAACAATAGCCAAACCATCGGCATTACTGATTGAGTCCCAAGTTGCGTTAGCCAACAGCGTGCCGTTGGTGGCGCTTGTCTGTAGGCTGCCCAGTGGCGCTTCGGTGGTCGCTGACGCAGTACGCACGTACACTGCACCACCTGTAGCGGTCACCGCCGCATTTGGCTTTACCCAGACGCGACCCACGCGCATCACCGGCACGATGTCATGTTGCTTATAGGCCTCTTTGCCATCAGCACCCGTGCCGTTCTTACCGATGTTCTGAAACACCACGATACCGACGGGACGCAATACCCCGTCCGGCTTGGCGCACTGTTCGCCATTACCCGCATCACATACCGCTGTGCCGTCACTGACCGTGCCTGCGCCGGTCATTGGCATCGAGCGCACGTCTTCAGGTGTGCTTTTCAGGCGCAAACCTGCAAGCGCAACATCTGCATATTGCTGCATCAAAATTCCCCTTATTTCATTTCAAAGACTGGTATGCCTTCGACTTATCGAAAGCGGCTGGTTGTTGCGTGGTTGGCTGACCGCCCTGCGGCTGACCATCGCCGACCTGAGTGGTCTGGCCATGTAGGGCCGTGCCGAGCGGGTTAGAGGGTGACGTGGTTGCAATCGCCGCCAAGGCACGAAACGCTGTGTCGATCTGCTCGGGCTTGGCATCTGCCACCGCAACGCCAGCAAGCACCGCTTTGGCCAGTGCATCACCAGCTTTGACGCTGACCGCTTCACGCTTGATCTGCTCACAGCTACAGCCGTCAGTTTTGACCTGTGGATGCAGCTTTTTAGCATCGGCAATCACAGCAGCACGTTCGGCCGCCATTTGCTCCAGCTTTTCTGGTGTGGCTTGGTTGACTTGCAGATCGGCGACTTGTGCGACCAAAGCAGTCTTTTCGGTCACCAGTTGATCGACCACCGCTTGTACTGCGGGTAACTCGCTTGATGAAAACTCTTTATCGCCAATCTTGATTTTGGCGGCCTGAAAATCTGCCAATTTCTTGGCTTGGTTTTGTAGGGCTGCTTCGAGGGCTGGATTGTCGCCAGCTACATCGAAAGGCAAACCATCGACGACAAGACGTGCCATCTTTTGCTCCTTAGAGGGTTGATTGGTTGGTTGTGGGTTCTGGTCACCGATGCGGCACGAACCGCCACACCGTCCATATTCGACAAGGGCAACGTGGTCGCCGCTGAAGTTGATAAATTTGGCTTGGTACGGCGTGCCGTCTGGTGCGACACCCGACTCCATCACCACATCAGCCGAATAGCCAAGCGATAGCTCTAGGCGCTGGTTTTGCTGTATCTGATCAATCACCCGCGAGTCTTTAATCAGCAGGTCGCCAACCAAATAATCGCCTTCCTGCCGCACATTGCTGACATTGCCAATGACGTGCTCGCGCCATGTGCTGGCATTCATCTCATTGCCGGCAGGGTGATAGTCCGACACGTCCACACCTTGAAAGCTGCGGACGGTCGCAGGTGCAAACAAGTCGTCAGGCGCGGTAAACACGTTGATCACCTGATCTGGCGTGTAGCCTTCGATGCCAACAAACTCACCAGCGTAGTAC
>Ga0209599_10000740_pt1 | contig 19030 bp, 19 predicted proteins | sample Shrwel_input2_FT_FD_187534 | JGI IMG/M metagenome (GOLD analysis project Ga0209599, IMG submission 187534) | Subsurface microbial communities from deep shales in Ohio, USA - Utica-3 well 1 S input2 FT (SPAdes) (version 2) ... | reverse complement strand
TGAAGTTCCATTGGTTCCATTAGTACCTGAAGTTCCATTAGTACCTGAAGTTCCGTCAGTTCCGTTAGTACCTGAGGTTCCATTAGTACCGTTAGTACCTGAGGTTCCATTAGTACCGTTAGTACCTGAAGTTCCATTAGTACCGTTAGTACCTGAAGTTCCGTTGGTTCCTGAAGATCCGTTAGTACCTGAAGTTCCGTTGGTTCCATTAGTACCTGAAGTTCCATTAGTACCTGAAGTTCCGTCAGTTCCGTTAGTACCTGAAGTTCCATTAGTACCGTTAGTACCTGATGTTCCGTTAGTACCTGATGTTCCGTTAGTACCTGATGTTCCGTTAGTACCATTAGTACCTGAAGTTCCGTTGGTTCCTGAAGATCCGTTAGTACCGTTAGTACCTGAAGTTCCATTAGTACCGTTAGTACCTGAAGTTCCATTAGTACCTGAAGTTCCGTCAGTTCCGTTAGTACCTGATGTTCCGTTAGTACCTGATGTTCCATTGGTTCCGTTAGTACCTGAAGTTCCATTGGTTCCGTTAGTACCTGAAGTTCCATTAGCACCTGATGTTCCACTAGTACCGGATGCACCGCTTAAACCACTAGTTCCGTTAGTACCTGAAGTTCCATTAGTACCGTTAGTACCTGATGTTCCGTTAGTACCTGATGTTCCGTTAGTACCGTTAGTACCTGAAGTTCCGTTGGTTCCGTTAGTACCTGAAGTTCCATTGGTTCCATTAGTACCTGAAGTTCCATTAGTACCTGAAGTTCCATTAGTACCCGAAGTTCCATTGGTTCCTGAAGTTCCGTTAGTACCTGAAGTTCCATTGGTTCCATTAGTACCTGAAGTTCCATTGGTTCCATTAGTACCTGAAGTTCCATTGGTTCCATTAGTACCTGAAGTTCCATTAGTACCTGAAGTTCCGGAAGATCCGCCATTTATAGATACTGTTACGTAGTTATTATCATTGACGATCGAATCTATACCATCACCACTAAATTGCAAACCTGTAGCTCCTGGACTAATTAATTCACCAGATGTTCCATATATTGGAAGTTCACCGGATCCAGATCCAGATCCAGATCCACCACCGGAGCTTATTAATATAGCTGTTGATTCAGATATCTTTATATAAACTGGTTTAACCGGACCAGTCGCAGGTGGAATATTACTTAAATTATTAACACCATTTATGGTGTCAAGATAAAGAACACTACCAGTAGGTCCGGGAAGATTTGGTAAATCGCTAACATATTTACCGGAAGGCATCACAGTTAGATGTCCAGGATAAGGTAGATTACCGCCCGAAACATACCCAAATAATTTATCAACCTCAGATTGAGATGTGGATGTAACCTTTATAAAAGTTGAATCAACTGAAAGATAAACTGGATCACCACCAGTTAAACCGTTTGAATTGTTTCCGGGACTTATATAAAAAAACTTTTGATAATAGTTTCTAAACTTAAATCTAGATTCTATATCATGAACCCAATAATTATAAGATGGCAGCTGATTGCTTTGCGATTGTATAGGGTTTAATATAGGAAGTCCAGTGTCATCTAAATTAAAAATTATAGTTGGCTGATTATCAAGAGGTGTATTACCACCTCTCCTAGTAGGTGAGGATATAAGATTGATAAAATCAGTATCCTCTATTTCAGCAATTAGTGTCTTAGAACCTGTAAAGGATACTATCGAAACTATCTGATAGGCGCAACCATTATTTTGTCCTATCCACATTCCAGACGTTATATCAGATACGTTATACGTATAAGGATTTGGTGTATTTGGATTAGAATGCTGTTGTGGATCTAAATCAAAGGTAACCCTCCATCTATATGGATATCCGTAATACTGACTACCCGAATCTGAGTAGGTAGAAGTAACTACAGTGGTTCCCTGAATTATAAATCCGGTTAATAACTTGGGTGGAAATATTAGGCTACTATCGAAACTCATTTATCAATTCTTTTTTATATTATCTTCTGATCGGCTTAAAGTGTTAATCCAAAAGTCCAAATTATATCAACGGTATTAGATGCAGCAGCTCCTGTATATGTTGACTGTATACCTGTTACGGTAAACGAATTTCTGTTAATAGGATAGTATAAAGCAAATGGAGCATTAGATACACCAAAAGGTGTATTTACTGAAACATAGGTACCATCGTATCCATGAGCGGCTAGACCCAGCGGAGCAGTTCCCTCGTTGTGTGTAATGGTTACATTATTACCAGAATTGCTAAGTGTATAATTCCAACTAGAACCTGTTAGTGGCTGACCGTCCGGTCCTCTACTTGTAGAAAAACTAGCAAAATTCCCTCCACCATCGAGCTGAGCTGTGACAGAGAAATAAGGTGAATAATAAGGGGTTAAGGTAACAAACTTATCACTAGCAGTTAATCCGAATCCATTAAAATCTAAGCCAGTAGCACCGGTAACTCCTTCTCCATTAACGAATATGTTAAATGAGCTAGATCCACCAGCTCCGTTAGCTAAAGATATTGTCGCTTCTGTTGGTGCTGTAGTTGTAACGTTAAAATCGTCGCTGAAGTTAATAGTATTTGTCGGCGATAGTATCGTAGCACCACCTTTTTTAACTATTAAACCGGCACCAGTAACTCCACCTGTCCAATAAGGTAGATCATTCCAATACGTCGTACCATCGCCTATTTTTATATAGGTAGTATCTGTCTCATATCCAATCTCACCATCCAATAAAATAGGATTGTTTATAGACCATTTAAGAGCTACGTCTCTTCTTATTTGTATTCTAAATGCCATTTTATTCTATTTTTTTATATTCCGTTTTTTCTTGCCGGAAATACACCGCCAACAACAGGTGCAATAAATTGCGAACTATCGCCAGAGTCACCGCCGTCCAATATATCTCTAAATGAATTACCCACTGGGTTAGTGTTGCTATAGAAATTACCAGATGCTTTAACCTCTATGGATGCACCTGAATCTGATTTCTTAACATAATTTTTACCAGTACCAACAAAATAAAGCTGATCCTCAGTCTGACTGTTACTACCATCTATTATTCTAGATGTCAATGGGAGTAAATTTATATCGTAATTAGAAGCCACTTTTTAATAATTCTTTAGTGTATATATTCATTTCCAAAATACTAATCTACCTGATATCATATCCTTTTCAGGATATGTTTGATATTACCGATATTTACACTAAAAAAGTATTATATGAAGTTTATAAAATCTCTCTATTCTCTGAATCGATAGATTTTTTACTGATAATCTCATTCATTTTTATACCCGCTTGCATAAGATTACCCCTAAATCTTTCCGTCGAAAGATCCTTCTCTGGAAAATATGTTTCCATTGCAACAGAAAAATTAAATTGTATATAGTCACTATTAGCATAACTAAATTCCAATTGCTTATTGATTTCATAACTTTCAGGAAATCCCACTTGGACAGGTATTCTGAATCCCTGATATTCGAAGCTATACGTGTATGTTTTATAAAAAGTTGAAATAACAGATTGATATATTTTAAATGCGTCAAGCATCGTATCAACTTTCATAGCAACATTGAATGATAAATTAAGAGGTACAGAATTTGTATATGATGAATACGTTTTCATCTCTCCCTCAAGAGATTCTTTAGCGTATGTCATTCTAGTAAATTTATTACCTAGACCTCCTGTATTAATTTCAGATGATTGCAGGGTAACTATACCTCTAGGTAGTACATCATAATTACCTTCAGCAATAGGTTTATCAGTTAGACATTCTTTGTATTCAATAAAGAAATCTTGCAAAAAAGATTCGTCGCCCGTCATTGAATAGAAAAAAGGAACAAATACCTCTAAAACCTCCTGTTTATCATTTACCTGTATATAAGTTAGTTTATCATTAAAAGATCTTATCAGACCCATAATTACACCTCTTAAAAATACATCGTCCGTATTATATTTTTCTAAAAATCCTGACATAATTAATTTGTTACTATCACAAAGTTATTTTTTGTTTTCACCGTAGACCCAGCAGAATTGGAAGCTGTTAATGTAACAGTATAATTTCCGGTAGCACCATAAGCAACTATTGGATTCTGAGCCGTACTTCCGGTTGGATTTGCACTAGGTCCAAATTGCCAGCTCCATCCCGTTGGAGCGAATTGCCATGGGCTTCTAACAGAGGTATCTATAAATGAAACCGTTCCACCAGGAACTATAATCACGCTAGATGTTGCGCCAGTTGAACTTGAAAAATCAGTATATGGCGGGGTTGGTATAGGTCCTTTTCTGCTTGTTACACCATCCGGAGTCGAATCAAAATCTGGATATCCAATTGGTATATTATCAAGCCTTCCAGGAGTGACCTGTCGAAGAATGGTTATTTCGGAATATCTTATCTGAAGAGGTGTACCAGAATCATTAACATATTTTGGATGTGAAAATGAATCGTTGATATACTGATCCCTAGTTAATGGTGTTATTTTAGTATCTGATATTCCTAGAAGCTCAGAACATGTTTTAACACTCATTGGACTTAAAGTGATGACAACAGCAAAAGCCAATAATTTTCCCTCTATACCTAATTGAACATTCATATTATCATATTTGATAAAAAAATATGAATAAGTAACAGGCTTATTTATTATAGGAATATTGGCAGGAGAAACTATATCAGTGGGATATATTTCGCTTATCTGAGGTCTGGGTTTAAGTAATCCTATTCCAAGTATTCCCCCACCACTAGTGTTAGGAACAAAGGATGTTGATGGAACACTAACGAGTTCAGGTATCTTATCTTTAGAATTAACTATATCCTTAACCTCCTGTCTAGGAGTAGGTGCTATTCTGATTTTATCAGTATCTATAGTTTGTCTTCCTCTTATTACTTTTCTAGGAATTCCTTCTTTCAAAACTTTTTTTATTCTATATATTCGATATAGAATATTAGTCTAGAATTTATTTATAAGTATGGATGAAAAATTATTGGTTTTCTTAACCTCCAACTTCCAATCGAATATCTCGTGAGGCATTGGTGCATGATTTATTACAAATATATTTAATCCCATTTCTCTGGAATTTTTTCTTAATATGGATAATATTGAATTAACACCCTCAGGATCGACTGAACTAAAGAGTTCATCCAGAAATAATAAATTAATAGAGCTAAATTTAAGTTTCATTAATTTCATTACTGCAATAAGAACCACAAAATCAACTTTTTTCATTTCACCAGTACTAAGTGTTTGTGGAGGTATTTCTATACCCATGTGATAAATTATAGCCTTAAATTCCTCATCAAATACAACTCTATATTCAAGTTGGAGATCTAATAACAATTCAGATATCTCAGTGTTTAATGAGGGTAATATAGTTTTTATAGCCATTTGTTTAACCCCTTTCTCGCTTAATATATCATCTATTGTCTTTAGCCAATTATTTTTTTCTATCGTAGTAAAACTGGAAGCTTCAAGTGTGCTCTTATCAGATTCTAATTTATTAATTATTCTTTCCAATGAATTAATTTCCTTTCCACCTTTCTTATCCTCCATATTTTTGATCTCAGCAAGTATTGCTTTTATTCTAAGATCTATTTTTTGGCTCTTCTCAGAAAGCTCTGATTTAAGAGTTCTGTTGTCAGATTCTTTTCTCTTAAGACTAATCAATGTATTCTCATATTCCTCCAATTCTGAAAATTTAATATCACTCTCACTTTTTAAGGATTCCTTTAATGATTCATGATGTTCACCTGATAAATCACTTTCGCAAGTTGGACATTTATCAGAATCATAAAGCTTTAATCTTCTTTCCAAATCCTGATATTTACTTCTTGTCTCAATTAGATTTCTATTAGAATCATATATCAATGTAGCTAACTCGTCCTCATTTTTTTTAAAATCCGCAACCACTTTAGAATGCTCAGTCTGAAGTATTCTAAATTTATCCAGTGCGCCGTTTAATTTGGATATTTCTTCGGTTGATTCCTTTTCTATTTCAGTTAATAAAGATTCCATCTCATTATTGGAATGATCAATGCTTTTCTTGGTTGATTCTATCTTACCAACCAGTATGTCTAGCGACTCTTTTATTCTTTTTACCTCACCCTTTAGAATCTCTCTCATCTGGTTAAGTATATGAAAGCCAAAGATTTTATCAACTATAGCTCTCTTATCCTGAGCACTCATTTTAATAAAGGATTTGAAATCATTTATGGATAAAGATATAGTATTATTGAAAACATAATATGGTATGCCGATAAGATCGTCTGTTAAATAGTCCTGAACTGGATTTTTTCCCGCTTGCTCATAAAGAATACCATTTATATAAAGATTGAAAATCGAAGGTTCTAATCCACGTTCAACCGTAATAATTTTTCCATTATTTTCAAATTCGACTTTAACCCAGGCGTGGCCGTTTATACGATTCGGAATGTCACCTAATTTTTTACCTTCAACTTTTCCATATAGACCGAATGCGATAACTTGTGAGATCGTGGTCTTACCCGCACCATTTTCTCCAACTATCTGGAATAAGGAAGAATCGGAGGGAAATTCGAGAATTTGTTTTTTATTTCCATATGAAGAAAAGTTCTTCCATTCGATCTTAATTATTTTCATGATATTTTTTGATCTTGATTCTGTGTTATTACCAGCTGATGTAATTTATTAATGCTATTTACCAATTTTTCCTTGGTTTCATCGTCCTTATCCAGAGCACTAACATATTCCTTTATAAAACTCATAACATTAAATTGTCTGCCGTCAGCATCAATCATCTGTTGTGATAAATTATTAGATTGATCCGGGTCATACGGATGGAACTTTAAGGATCTCTGAGAAGTTATGGTATCAGTTAAAATATTTAGTGGAGCTTTTAGAGACATGATCGGATCGATCATAATATCTATAAAATTATTTCTAAATATGGGCTCTAATTCATCTATCGTGGATTCGAGTATCTGTGAGAAAAATATTTTCTTAAATCTAGGAGAAAAATCATTAATAAAAACAGACTCCTCCATTGTATCAAGATCTAACATAGTTATGGACTTTTGATTATCCATATCAGATCTTGTTATCTCATAAGGAGATCCCAGCATATTTATATTATCATGTTTTTGTGCATAATGAATATGACCGGAATAAACTCTTCCAAATTTAGTGAATTTTTCTGTGTTAGCACCCGTTTCTACAGTCGTATAGCGATTAAACTTTAAACCCCTGATATCAGTATGGCAACATAAGACATCGTGCGGTAGCGAGCTTTCTAGCGTGCTAATCTCTTCCTCATGGTCCTTTCTCCAAGGCATAAAGAAAAACTTCTTATCATTAAGAATAGCTGATTTAGGTTCTTCGAAGACAGTTATACCGGGTATCCATTTTATGGTCTTTAATGAATTTACGTCATTTGCTGTTCTGCCCCATATATCATGATTTCCAACTATAAAATATACACCATCCTGAAATATCCTAGAGAATTCCTCAGCAACATCTATACCTAAATTAAGTACTTTAAGATTTATACTCTGTCTCGAGTCGAAGAAATCGCCGAGATGTATAAGAACATCACCTTTTTTATAATTATTTCTGACTAAAGGAAAAAACCAATCGAAAAAATATTCTCTAATCTGTTCTATCCATTCATTCGAATTATTACGTACCCCTAAATGTGTATCAGTAATAAACCAAACCCTTCTGGCCTCAGTGTTAGTAATTATTTGGTCATTCATTATATTCTCAAGTTTAAAAAAGTCTACTTATTTTTCTTCTGGTTAAAATACTGTATTTAATTTCCAATTCATTAATTATTAGCTCCTTGTATTTTATGGGAGCAATTTCATATGCCTTAGTATATGAAATCTGTATATAGTCACATATAGAAACAAATTTTTCAGAAAATGTGTATTCAGTTTCTTCCAATTTTTCCAGAACCTCCTGAAATAAATGAGGCACTAAATCCTTTGGTATTTTTTTCTTATAACTAAGTGGGAACCATCGGGAATCCTGAAATGCCTGATATATAAGTTCCTCTAATTTTTTTCTATAAACATAATCCTCTTCATCATAAGACTCACTTAATATATTATGGGTCTGATCCAGTTCGAAACTATCATTATAATCATTATCCTTTGTCGGATTATTATGTGCTCCGAATATTTTATCACCTAATTGTTTCTTAGGGGCTTCATTGTTTTCATTTTCGTCCATTTCTTTATGGATTATTTTTACTCAACGTGCATAGCAACATTGATATCTTCAGATATTCTCATGTATTTATAATCAACAGAAAATACCTTGTATGCATTTTTATAACCATCATCACGATTGGCTAGAATTTTAAGTTTATATTCCTTATTAGCATACATAAGTGGGTCTTGGATTATACCAAACATTCCATCAACAGTTGCAACCAAACCCGAGGATTCCGCTGCGGAATTTATACTTAAATCCGAAGCATCAAAATCACCTTGCTTTGTTTGAGTAGCAGTAATGATGGACCACTGGTTTGACATTGCCATACCTCTTAGATCCTCAGCTAACTGCTTAATCTTCATATAGGTGTTTTCTGAATTTGGATTTCTCCAATTCTTCATGATGTTAATATAATCAATAATAATTACCTTAAATTTAATACCTTTAATTTCCTCCATTTTCTTTAAATAATTCTCAACATCATTAACGGATGCCTGAGATGTAGGGAATTCCTTAATTAGCAACTGTCCAGGAACTCTTAAATTCTCATAAGTAATTGAGCCTAGCTTTTTCTTGATAGCCTGTTCATCGTTGCTCAATGCTTCATATTCTTTAACTGGTATACCAAGAATATTAGCTCCCATTCTCTTCACATATTTTCTATCTGACATTTCCAAAGATAATACAGCAACATTGTGCCCGCTCTTAACTGCCTGTGCAGCAATATTACCTAACCATAAAGATTTACCAACTTTAGGCATACCCATAAATACATAAAGAGCTTTAGCGGAGAAGCCTCCACCAAGCACAGTATCTATGAAAGGATATCCGCTTGAGAAAGTATTATGTGTTAATTGTTTGTGATTTTCAGCCTTAAAGAAATCCAGACCCTCATCGAATGAAAAATCTATATTATTTCTCTCAACTATTATATTTTTAAATGTGTCTATTACTGTTTTTATATTCTCGGAAGAAACCGGTGTGGATTGAATATATTTAAGAGCATCAACAGCAGATTTTGTTAGATTCTTATATTCGATAAAAAATTCAGTAGTTTCTTTTAACCAAGAATCCTCATATCTACTTAAATCGATATCATAAATGGAACGAATTTCAGAAGCATTAACTTTATCAACATTACCAGAAAGTTTAAAAGCCTCTATTAGCTGATCAGAGCTAGGCATTTCGTGATACTTATCCCAAAATTCCTTAACTGCAACAAACATTTCACCAAAAGATTCGTTCTTAAAGAATTCTCTCTTACAAGTTTCTAAATATGTTGCACTTTCTAGTGCATATCTAAGTATTACATTTTCTGAATGTGATAAATCCATCTACTAATTATAATAAGGGTTATTTTTTATTGTATACCATTTTTTAGATGACGTACTCTTTTTAGTTTCTATTATATCATTATTTTCCAGCATTTCTGATATAATATCACCTGATTTTTCATTCTTCCAATTTTTTCCAAATATGGAATTAAAAGTTTGCTCGGAAAAATCCCCATTCGGTCTTTTGTCTTTTAAAAGATATAGACTAATCTCATAAATGACATCTTCTTTTGTAGGATATTGGGGCATTGTTTTCCAAAGCCCCAATAAATATTTGAATTTTATATTATTCTTGTTCATCAGAGTCTGAATCTGATTCAACATCTAGAGAATCAATAATATCACTATGATCTGCAAGATCAGGAAATTTGAATTTATCCTTAATGACATTAACATCAAGCTGTCTTAAAACCTCTTCAGTAAAAACCTTTTCAGTGAATAACTCAGTTGAAGCTACAGTTTTACCTAAGTGTTTAACACCCCATCTAGTAGAAGAAGCATTAGCTTTAAATACCGATTCCTTCTTACCGTCAGCATTTTTAACTTCTTCAAATTTACCTCTCTCAATACCGCATGCTTCCCAAGAAACGTAATCCTGTAAGCCAACATATGGATTCATACCATGCGAAAAAGAAATATGAAATTTAATCTGTTCGGGTATAGTGAATCGGCTTTTCTTAAGTGTTGACGTACAGATGATACCGGTTTTAGTACCTGAACCATCTTTTAATTGAGCCTTAGAAAGAAAAGCAACAACTGACATAGCAAATATAGGTCCATCACCACCAGAACTTTCCTTTGTAGGAACATATCCACCTCCAGCATATACGTGGTTAGTACATATCAGTGGAATTTTAGCAGCAGTTAGATCCAGTGTAATCACACGGAATAATTTTCTCAACTCCTTGGCTTTAGCTCCCATATCTGCAGCATTATGCCCTCTCATCGCATCAGCAAGTTCCTTATCTGTACTTAGCATACCTAATGAATCTAATACAAGAAGTATTTTTGGATTATCTCCCTTAGCTCTAGCTTTTTTTACAAAATCCAATACATTTGATGTAAATGTCTGAAATTGCGAAACCGTCTGTATAGGCTGATATCTAATTCTACTAGCATCAATACCAAATTTTAATGCTCCTGATTTATCTATGGCTCCTTCGGTATCACAGTATATTACATCATATCCTATTTTCTGTGCTTCTCTAACTACATTTAGACAGAAGAAAGATTTACCTGTTCCAGGATCTCCCATAACTCCAAATGATCTCGAATTAGGAACTCCACCAAATAATGTACCAGAAATTTGTGCATTTAATAAATAGTTACCAGTCGGAATCCATTCATCAACCTCACTAAAAGTATTAGTTTCTAATAATGATCCAGTTTCAAATCCTGCAATTTTAGATAATTCCTTATCCAATGAAGCAAATGAAAAACCCCCTGCTCCTGATGATGTTGTTGCTTTAGCCATAATATTTTATGATATTTATTTCATTATCATACAGCTAGGTTGGGGATATGTTTCTTTTTTGTTATGAAATCGGGGTATTGATATAAGTAGTTTTGGGTTTTGGGCTCTTAAGAGTCTCTTAGATAATATTAACCCCGGGTCCCATTAGATAATTATCTTAGCAAGGTTATACAAATTTGTTTCGATATTAATGAACTTTAACGAATTTTTTAATTTGATGCCTTTATTAATCTAAATCCCGTTACTGTTTTTCTTGGATTGAATATTATTAATGTGTCTATATCCTCATTTGGATCAGATGGATCATAGTCGGGATATATTATTCCACTATAACCATTATCCATAAGTAATTTTGTACCATCGAGTGACATAACTTCTTCTTCATCGGGATTTGAAACTATATCTCCTATCCATTCTTCGATATCTATTCCACCATCATTAAATAAATTAACAATCACGTCGGAATATATATGTGGTATTTGATCTTTAACTATTCCCTCGTATAAATATGATTCGCCGCTATCGAATATTCTATTATTATAATATTCCTCTCCATTCTTCAGGTCTAATGAAAACCACATGGGGGATTCAGTTAAGTTATTGATTATTGATGGACTATTATGATAAACTGTGTTTGGTACAAATCCTCCATCATCTTTACTTTCGAATAGGAAATCATTATATGAATTTATATTCAGCATATTACTTAAATAGTTTTTTGATATCATCCTGATTATCAGTATATGCGCCTAGATCTTTTTGAAAATCAGCTAAAGCTTCATCACCATATCCGTATGTTTTACCGGTTACAGTTCCTATATACTGCATAGCTTGAGATGTACTAGGCTTATCCGAGGCTGTATATTTACCTTCCTGATTTGTATCCACCCCTATTTTTTTCAATCTTTCTCTGTATCTCTGTACAACCTCAGGATTGTTATTTGAATCGGTAGTAAATACGTCCTGCTTAGGTTTAAATTCTCTCAGGTCAGTTCCAGATGCTGCTTCAGTACTTCTTTTTATGATCTGATCAAATTCAGTAGATTTAATTTTATCCTTTATTGCCTTAGTGTCTTCAATAACCTTCATTATTGATCTTGCCTTTTCAACCAGTGATTTACCTTTATCAAAAAGTGCAGATCCTGCTATTTTAGATCCACCTTTACCTAGAAACTCTGTTTTCCATTTATCTATAACCCCACCGCTTCTATTAATAATATCTAATTGTGAGGATATCTTGGATAAGGTTGACGATCTTTCCTTCCCGGTCATATCACCCTTACCTTGCTCTTTTATAATCTCCTCCAATTTAACAAATGATTCTCTAAGGAATGCTATGATCTCACCCGCAGATGATTTTGCTGCAGCTCTATCTTTTTCATTGGCCATTCCAATTATATTATCAACCTTATTAGCGGTTGTTATAATCATATTTCTTATGGCTTCAGCTGAATATAAATCAGCAGGAACGTCGGATCCCATTTGTGCGGATTCCTTATCTCCGGATATTATTTTCTTAGCTGTATTTAGGAATCCTCCAAAATTTTCTATTAGCATTTTCAATTAATTATTTGTTGGTTCCGTATAATATAGACTCCACAAATTTAGTCACACTAGATAACCAATCTGTATAGTTTTCTTCGGATTTTAAATCATCAACTTTAGCTTCTTCCCTGTCTATATTTGATATCTCGTTAGATGCTGCTTGGGTAAATGCAAAAACAGCTTCCTTATAATAGGGTAATGCTTTTTGTATTTGTGTATAATAAACTTCCTTAGCCTCATCTAAATCTTTTTGAGCTGCTTTTTTAAGATCTGCTTTTTTACCGTCAGCTATTTCCTTGGATATTTTACCAGCTTTTTCTTCTTCCTCTATCTCCTTAACACCATCGTTGTATGAGATTACTATCTTATTATTAGCTTCGCTTTTAGGAGCTTTAGTTTCTAAATATGATGCTATTGAATTTAATCCTTTGAGCATCTTAAGATGTGATTGCAAATCTGGTTTTAAAGAATCAGCTAACGAATACTTTCTGTCGCTAACATCCCTTAGAACGGAAGGGGTTTTTACTGATATGTTACCTGCCATATCATCTATAGCAGCTAGTGCTTCACCAATAGCCATTTTATATGATATTGCTGATGTTTTACCAGTATCACTTTTAATGTATCCTATATTTTCCTTATATTTAATTCCAGATTTAGATTCACCGTCTTTCTCTAAAATCGAATTTATTTTAAATTTATGAAAATTATTTACTTGCATACAATTATTTAGAAATAAGCTCCTTTATTTTGTCCTTATTAGAATCAAATTTATTTATTGCTGATTGTAATTCAGGTGTTAATTTTTTACCATCCTCAGTAGCCTTAGCTAAATCTTCACCAATTAATCCACCAATCATCTTAGCAACTTTAACTATTGATGTCTCAGTATTCTTTCCATATAATCCATCAGCTTTTATATTATCGTTAGGAAACAATGTGTTGTATTTTTCTTGGAAGGCTTTAATTTTTTCTAGATTTGGACCTTTTTTGGTTAAATTTTTCTTATCTACATTACCTGATGCTATTAGTTCAGGTTTAGCTTCTTCTTTTTTATCCTCCTCTTTTTTAGCTTCTTCCTCCTTACCGTCAGTTTTTACCAATTTTTCATCCTCGATTTTCTTAGAGTCAATCTCAGATATTTTACCAATTGCTGAATTTATCAATTCTATAATTCCTGATATTCCATCAGAAACTTTTTTATCTATACCTATTTTAAGAAGTTCTGATTTTCTAACATCATTCATATCAGAATTTAATTTATCCATCTCTGAATTTATTCTTTCCAGTTCTTCCTTTCTAGTTCTTCTTTTCATAGATTCCCATTTGGTCTCATCTGAAAGTAGATCATACATCGTTTTTAAGCTTTTAGCAGTCTCAACTGATTTTGACTTAAGATTTGCTGATACCGCATTTTTAGCTTGTTGAACACTTTCTGCGTAGAAAGGTTTTATTTTACTTATTAATGCGTTTCTTTCATCAACGAAAGTATTTTTTTCAAAGATGTAATCTGAATCAGAATAATTAGCATCGAATGAATTATTATCTTTCTCCACTTTTTCTTCGTTAGGTTTAAGCTCTTTAGAAGAAGTTTCCAAACCTTTTTGCTTCTCTATAATTTTTCTATAGATTGCTTTATTGATTTCCTCCAAAGATTTTTTACCCTCTTCAGTGTCTAATAATGTTGCATAAACTTCCTTTATTTGTTTACCAGCTTGAGTGATATCACCACCTATTTCTTTATAAGTTGGGTCTATTTTAGAAACAACTTTTCTTAAAATTGAATCCATGATTTCACCTTTCTTATCAGCTTCTTTTTCCTCTGCAACTTCAAGTAAATCACTAATGGCATCTTTATAATCACCTATTTTAGTAACAAGTGAACCGTAAGCCTGAAAGAAAAGGTCGACTATTTGCTCAGCTGCGCTAGCAGATTTATTTACTTCCTCAGCTTCGTTTAATTTATGATAGCTTGAAAAACTTAATACTCTATCCATGATATATTATTTTATTTATTTTCTCTATATATCAAAATAAAAGCCGCATATAGCGGCTTTTATTATTGGTAGTTGTGATTAGTTTATTTTGAATAATATTTTATCCAATGCTCGATCATCTCATCCAGCATTGTTTCAAATGTATATTTGGGAGACCAACCAGTTTCGCTTCTAAGTTTTGCTGAATCTCCTTTAAGATCCTCCAATTCCTCAGGTCTTAGAAACTTACTGTCTGTTTTAACGTGCTTCTTCCAATCTAGATTTAATTTACCAAATACGTACTCAACCAGCTCAAGAACTGAATGCGAGATTCCTGTTGAACATACATAGTCACCGGAACTATCTTGCTGGAGTAGCATCCACATGGCTTCGACATAATCCTTTGCATGACCCCAGTCTCTAGTTGCATTTAGATTACCTAAGACGAGCTCATTATCTAAACCTAACTTAATCCTTACTGCCGTCTTTACAACCTTATTAGTAACAAAATTTGTGCCCCTACGCGGCGATTCGTGATTGAATAATATACCATTGCTTATAAACATTCCGTATGAATTTCTATAATTTCTACATATATTATAAGAAAAAACCTTGGCACATCCATATGGACTAACCGGGTTCATTGGTGTTGTTTCTCTTTGATAACCATCATCGTCTATAGAATTACCGAACATTTCTGATGAAGATGCCTGATACATTCTTATATCCTTATTGTGTAATCTTATTGCTTCAAGTAAATTAAGTGTACCTATACCAGTTGCCTGTGCAGTATAAACCGGTTGATCGAATGATATTCTAACATGCGACTGAGCAGCTAAATTATAGACCTCACATGGATCGGATATTTTTAAAGCATGAAGTAACGAAGGCACGTCCAATAAATCCGCATATATTAGATTATTTTTTATTGGCTCATATACTGAATCCAATCTGGATGTTTGATTTTCCGATACTGAATTTCTTTTAATCGTACCAAATACTTCATATCCCTTTTCTATAAGTAGCTCTGCAAGATAACTACCATCCTGGCCATTGATTCCTGTTATTAGTGCTCTTTTCTTTTTCATTACTTTCTGATATTTTCGTAATTTTCTATGAACCAATCAATTGATTTTTTTAATCCCTCTTCCATTGGGGTAAATTTAAAATCAGTATACATTTCTTTTATTACTGAGTTGTCGCTAGGTTTTCTGTATTGACCCTCTGGTTTACTTGAATCAAATTTTACATTACCCTTAAATTCAAAGATATCTGCAATCATAAGTACGACATCTTTTATACTTATTTCATTTGATGTTGATAATATAACCGGATCATTTCCTTTATAGTCATTATATAAATTCATGGTTAGTCTAGCAACATCATCGGAAAATATAAACTCCCTCAGAGGATTACCTGAACCCCAAACAATAAAATCAGTTCCATTTTCTTTTGCTAGATACATCTTGTGTATCAGGGAAGGTAAAACGTGTCCATTTTCCAGATTATAAAAATCATTAGGTCCGTAAATATTGGTAGGTATAACTGTAAAATAATCAAGATCATATTGATCCTTATATGCTTGTATCTGAACTTGCCCCATTCTTTTAGCATAAGCATAAGCATAATTTGATTGGTGTGGTGGACCTAAATGTATTTTTTCAGGACTTAATGGATATTCAACTTTATCTGGAAATACGCAGGTTGAAGAGAAAAATACAAGCTTCTTAATTCCTTGTTTTCTTGCCTCCTCTATAACATTGGTATTCATCATGATATTGTCATGATAGAAATCGCCTGGATAATTTGTGTTTCCCATTACTCCACCTACTTTGGCAGCACAATGTATGATTCCATCAGGAATGTGTTTTTGTATAATTGATCTTGTAGCAGATCTATCTCTAAGATCTCCATCCTTAGATGAAAGGTGGACAAAATCATCGCCTTTAAAAGAACTACCAACCAGTCCGCTTCCGCCAGTTATTAATATTTTTTCCATAATATATAAACTCTTTTTATTCTTTTAGCCGGGTTTGCATATTATATTTCATTTTATATTCTGATATTATGTTAACGTGGTCGGATCATTTGGATTTATGGCGATCCTTATTTTAGGTTCCCTGCTTACAGTGTCATTATTTGCAATTCCTATTATATTTGCTATCTTATCATCAATTGGACCAATTTCCATGACGTTTTTAATTTTACCTATAGTTGAATATTTTTTAATATATTCAACATTCATGTAATATTCAGCTACCTCATTTGGCGTCAAATTTTTAATAGAATTAAATACATTCCAATTGTGGTAATAATTTGGATTTGATGTCCAGCTATCATCACCTCTATAATGTTCTAGATGATATACCTTGTGACCATTGCGCCAAATGATTGAATTAGTCAATAAGTGAAATCTATATAATCTTTCCTTATCTTCTGGACCGTAGGATATAAAGTTTTCATTTTCACCACCCAGGTTTTTATAAATATCGGTATTGAAGAATATACAATGACCGCATTCAGCACTATATAGATTTATATTCGGTGAATTATTAATAAAATCCATTGAATATTCGGAATCTATAAATCCGTTGTAATCGAATGTGCTTTGAACCTGAATCTGTCCTAGTCCCAATTCATATGGATAAATAACAGAATACTCACCACTTATCAATATATTCTGACACTCCACCATATTTTCGGGATCCAGTAATACGTCTATATCATAATTGATAACAACTGGGGTCGAAACAAGATCTAACATTTCATTTAGATATCTGGTTCTGTGGAAGGATCCGTTGGTTTTTTCTATTATGTGATTTATTCTTAAATTAATTAGATCGCCAATAAAATCTAATTTTGATATACCATCATCAGAAACTTCATATATGATTACATTAGTTTCTATATGTTTATTAAGAAAGCTTAGAGTAATTTTAGCATTCCTGTACCTGTCAGGATGTTCTATTTTTATCGGTATTATTAGTGTGCTATTTTTTAGATCTCTCATGCAATTTTTTTATTTCTTAATTCTTTCTTTTTATCTTCGCCTCCTTTATCAAGAAAAACTAGATAAGGATTTCTGTTAATATTATATCCTTCTGGCTCAGTAAAACCAGCCCCCAGTATGACGGAAGGTTTATTCATAAAAAAATATTTATTCAGATGTGATTCGTCGTGCCATATTGCTATTATACCATTATTTAGATCATCATCTATTGCTTTACTGATATCATCTGACATCTTAATAAATGATTCAGAATCTGCACCAAAAAAACCACCGCAAAAATATGAATCGGTGTGACCATGCGGAATGTATGCTCTGGATGATGGATTTCTTTCTGGAGTACCGCAATTCCCTATAAATCCGGGATGTAGAGTTCCTATTAACCCTATCTCATTCCCTATAATTTCATTAATGTTTATCTCTTTTATAAATATACTATCGACGTCAACATAGAAAGAATAATCAGAATCCAGAATTTCTTTTTTTGCCTTAAGAAAATAGTGGAATCTTTTAAGAGTAGGCATTGGCCATTCCTCGTCATCTATATGGATCTTTTTTACATCTCCTGAGCTTATAACATCATCAGAATTGGTATACACTATAAAATCTAATTTGCAATCCTTAGCAAAAAAATTTCGTGCTGATTCAATTATACCCTCCAGAAAAAATGTATAGTTATTAGTTGCTATTAAATTTAATTTAATACTTTTCATTAAACTTATGTTTATTTTTTATACAATCATTCCGCTATATTATTTCGGACTTTATATCTCCGAATATAATCGCTACATATACCGGAACAACTAGATACATCATCGTCATTCAATTCAGGCATAACTGCTATAGAATTTTTTATTGGTTGCTTTCCTGGATATGCCCATATATCTCCATTTGATGTTAATGTAATATCATCATTTTGGTGCCAAAAGTAATTGAATTTATGCTGACATTCCCTGAAGTAATTTATAGCATCTATATTTTTACAATGTACCCAGAGATGATCTATTCTATCACTGAACCATTCAAGATTAACGCCATAAAGGGGTTCATCATGACCTAAAAATAGCATACCCCCATGTTTTTCCATATGTAAAAACCAAACATCAACTTCCACATCAAATCCTTCATTGATTGCTTTATCTATATATGTTGGTTCATTCTCCCAGGACTCAAACTTACCGATGGTATTACCTCTGTGCGCAATATACCTCATATTTTATGCAATAAATTATCCATGTAATATTTCTCTATTTCTTTTTGATTATTTACCCCTGGTTTATTTATTGTATTATAAGCCATATGTAGACAAAATCCATTTCGAACAAAAATCATATTTAGATCATTGTTCTCCATGTATAAATTGAGGGGAACTTCATCATACGGATCTCTGAAAAGTGACTCGTTGGATATTATTTTTTTCCATATATCGGTCTTTATGAAATAAAAGCTATTACAGAAATATGGAAATTTTAATTTTTCCAGTCTATAGTTGTTTATAGACATTAATTTATTTGGATTCTCACATAT
>Ga0209599_10000738_pt1 | contig 19045 bp, 10 predicted proteins | sample Shrwel_input2_FT_FD_187534 | JGI IMG/M metagenome (GOLD analysis project Ga0209599, IMG submission 187534) | Subsurface microbial communities from deep shales in Ohio, USA - Utica-3 well 1 S input2 FT (SPAdes) (version 2) ... | reverse complement strand
TATTGGAATAATAAAACCTTATATGGAAAAAAATATAGAGGAATCAATATATGTTAATTCTATTTTTCCAAACTCATTATCAATACAAGCAAAAAATTTAGGAATAAAAGTAATTCATATTACAACTGACTGTGTTTTTTCTGGATTAGAAGGAAATTATAAAGAAAATAATAATCATGATGCTAATGATTTATATGGAAAAACAAAATCAATAGGGGAACCGAAAGATTGTATGACAATAAGAACATCTATTATAGGTCATGAGATAAAAGGTAAACTATCTTTGCTAGAATGGTTTTTAAATAATAAAAATCCTAGCGCATATGGGTATACAAATCATATTTGGAACGGACTTACAACACTAGAGTTATGCAAAGTCATAGATCAAATAATTATAAAAAATATATACATAAATGATGTAAGGCATATATTTTCAACAAAAAATTCTAAATATAAAATGTTAAAAGTATTCAAAGATATTTATAAAAAAGATATTGATATAATTCCGCATAAAACAGAAATTATGTGTGATAGATCTTTAAGTACAATTCATTATGATTTTTTTAATAATTTTAAAATTTTAGATTTTGAAAACATGATAATTGAAATGAAGGATTTTTATGAAAAAAATTAAAGTAATGACTATTATAGGTCTTAGGCCAGACCTAATAAGAATGAGTAAACTTGTTAAAATGCTTGATAACTCAAGTTATATTGAACATATATTTATTCATACCGGACAACACTATTCAGAAAACTTGGATAAAATTTTTTATGATCAGCTTAATCTTAGGCTACCAGATGATAATCTTAGAGTAGGAAAAACCGGCCAAACTCTAGCAAATCAGCTTGCAACCATGTTTATAAAAACAGAAGAGGCATTAGATCGTTATAAACCAGAGTACGTAATACTACTAGGAGATACAAATACTGCTCTTGCAAGCGTAATAGTTGCAAGAAAAAATATAAAATTAGTTCACATAGAAGCTGGGATGAGAAGTTTTGATTGGAGAATGCCAGAAGAAAAAAACCGTATTGTTGCGGATCATCTATCAGATATATTATATATATATCTTCAAGATTATGCAAATCATGTCATATTAGAAGGTATAGATCCTTCAAAAATATCAGTGGTAGGTAACCCTATAGTAGATATAGTGAATGATTGGTCTGATAAAATAGACGCAGTAGATATGTCAGGAATAATTAAAGGATCTGATAAGTTTATGTTTTCAACAATTCATAGAGAGGAAAATGTTGAAAATTATGAATCATTAAAATCAATTATAAAATCATTAGAAATGATTTCAAAAATTGAAAATAAAGAATTAATTTTAACACTAATGCCTAGGACAAAATTAGCATTAGAAAAGTTTTCAATAGATTATTCTAAATTAACTACGATAGAGCCGGTAGGCTTTCTAGAATGTTTGGTACTTCAAAAGAAGGCATCATTAATACTTACTGACAGTGGCACGATACAAGAAGAAAGTTGTATACTTGGAACCAAATGCATGACCCTAAGAAACAGCACAGAGAGGCCGCAAGCAATGGAGTGTGGCGCAGGAATATTGGCAGGTACAACTATTGAATCAATTATTTCATCATATGAAAAAATAAAAGATATGCCGGAAACTTGGAGTCATCCATTTGGTGATGGAAATAGTTCAAAAAGAATAATGGATGATTTAGAAAAAAGGTTAGCCAAAGTATCATCAGATAGTCCTTGGATAAACAAGAGAATTGCAAGAGGCTGGATTAAATAACTTTATTTATTATTTTCAAATACTATAAAAAATTTAAAAGCCTTATGACAAAGCTACAAAGCTAAAATCATAGGGCTAATTTATTAAAAATTATTTATAAGTCTATATTAATCAATATCGGAATAATCAATTTTATTCAGAATGATCTAAATTAAGGTTAGGCATACTTTCGTATATTTCTTCAGGATTATTTTTTTTTATTAATCCTTGAGACTCTAATATTGAGGTTATTTTTTCCAAAATAGAACTTCTCATCTTAACGACATTGTTTACCATTTCTTCAAGAAATAAAAATATATCTTCAGAATCTTCTTGGGCAATAGGAAAAAATTCACAGTCAAGTAATAAGAAAAATTCTCCATTAACCTCTTTTATTTTTGTTGAATTTTTATTAACATAATAATCGCTTATATTTATATTAAAAATATCACGGCTTTCTTGTATTACATATAAAATTGCTGGAGTTGCATACCTGGCGTCAGAAGCTGTATCTATTCCTGACAGAAATATTTCGTACCTAATATCTACTGATGCTCCAAAAAACATAAGCTTATCATACGATACTGATGCACTAAACGTTGCACCAATATTATTATAAAGATTATTTAGTTGTCTGCAGCGTTCATCAAGGATGATACTAAGCCTCTCTGCTTCCTGCTCATCATCAGATAAATCATCTGTATTATGATTAACATTTCCAGAATAAGGATTTTCTTTTATTTTTTGATTACCACTTTCTTCAAAAAAAATATTTAACAGAACTGAGTCAGGATTATTTCTATAGGATCCGCCAAAAGAAGTAAGATTACTTTTATCAGGAAGATATATTCCTCCATCAAAACTATTATCTTCAAAAATATCTTTTTGTTTATCCCAAGCCCATTTTCTTAAAACTTCGGAAAACCCAACCAGATCCATTCCATATGCTTTTAGTTCCGGGGCAGCAAATTGAATACCCGTTTCGATATCTTCGTATTTTCTAAATTTAATCCTTCCTTCAGGATTAATTCCAGGCACGCCCCTTTCTGTATCGGCAAAAATCTCTTCCTTATCAAGAAGGCTTATGTCTATCTTGTTAAGATCAAGATAACTTTGCTCATTCAGCACTTTCTTCTCTTTAAGAAATTTTTCTAAATCATGCTTATTAACAATATAAGCTATCGGTGCGTTTCCCTTAGATTCTGCAATGGCGCAATGAAAATAATTCCTTCCCTCTGAGTGACAAGAATCTATCTTTTTATGATCAGACATTCTTAAAACATCGACAGGATCCCTGGATATAATTATAACATAATTAGGCTGATTAAGCTCATCTTTATTTTTAAATAAAGATTCTATTTCTTTCCAATTATAATCAGAAGAATATCTTTGTTGTATTGTTTCCCACCAATCAGAGTATTCTTTTGGTACGTTGTTTGCTGGATTTGATATAATTTTTGATATAGAAGATTCTATTTTTCTAGTTGTTGTTTCTCCGGCTCTGGGTCCGGATGGGATTACTGTTTGTTCTAATTTAAAAAGTTTAAGATCCGCAACATCTTTTATTATAGTGTTTTCCGCTCCACCGGGAAGTGTTATCTTTTGCTCAACCTTATTTATTTTGAAAGCCTCACCCATGCCATCTTGGGTAGGAAGCTGCCATCCAGCGTCAATTAATTTTTCAAACAAACCGGTTAGCATCTTTCTTTGCGGTGGATCAAAAGGTATACTTACTCTTAATTTTCCGCCAAAAAGATCATCGAAACTTAATTTCGAGTAATCTCCACCAAACCATTCTTTTAGATCAATAATACGCCTTTGGCTTATTGCTTTTTTATAAATATTTTTTTCACCAATAAGCATCATTGATTCTTTTTTCAATCCAAATGATTCAAATGCTTTTAGAAGAGGGTTTATTTTTAAAAAAATATTATCCATCATGATCTCACCTATATCTATTTAAATAAAAATAGAATTTATATCTTCTTGCCCTTTCTTCTTTGAATAGATTTTGATCCTCTATCATCTGATGGGGCAGACTCTATTGTATTATTTTGGGCGAAGGTTACCTGATCTTCTTCGGTTTTTTCAACTACAGTTTCAAGACTTTCTTCTGGCAAATCGACTGCAACTGGCTCTGATTTAACCTCATCTCTATTCTTTTCTAAGAATAAAATTTCCGAAACAATTATTGTCTCTCCGGCGTCCAAAATTTCTTTAGGAACATCAACAGGCTCATCTTTGGCCTCGCTGTAGACATGAGCGGTTTCTGTAGGAATAACCTCTTCAGCCTGGAGTTCCAAAAATTTATTTTTAACCCAAACTAAAGTTTCCGGAAACCATCTTACGCCAAAATCTCTTAATCCAAAGCAAAAAGAATCTACGTTATCCAAAGAATGTATAGATTTCTTATCAAAAGAAAGAATTAGGGTGCATTCTTTTCCAAGGTCGAAATTTTTTATCAAAAAGTCATGCTTGCTATTTGAAAAGATTGGGGCCTTTGTTTCCGCACCATTAAGATCTTTTGTCATAAAAATTCCAAAGTAAGCTTTATTTTTTACAGAAAGTAATGGTAGTTTTGTCTTTAGCTCGATTGTTGCGGAATCCCTATTAAATTTAACGCTAGAAATATTCATGTTTCACCTTATTAATTATTTTTTATATGAAAGGATGTTTTATGTCTAATATACTTTATGTTTCCTGCCACTCTATTTTAGAGTGGGATGAGTTGAGAATATTCAAAGAGCTTGGTCATCAAATATTTTCTTGTGGTGCATATATAAACCCAATATTACCATCTGAAAACCTTAGAGATAGCATAAATTTGATACAAAAGAAAGAATGGATAGATTTATTTCATAGTACAAAATGCAGATCGCTTCCAAACGGACAGTGGATTTTTTCAAAAGAGTTTTTAAAAGAATTTGATACAGTTATATTTATGCACTCATATCAAAGTCTGATAAATTCAATAAAATTGCTTGGAAACAAAAGAGTTTTTTGGAGAAGCATAGGTCAATCAAATAATATTATAGAAAAATCAATATCAAGAATAAGGTCTGATATAAAAATAATAAGATACTCTCCAATGGAAGAAGCTATCCCCGGCTTCTGCGGTGCAGACCATCTAATTAGATTTTACAAATCAAAAGAAGATTATCTTCCGAGGAGTCCTGAAAACAAAAAAATATCAATCTTCTACAATACGTTTTTAGAAAGAAAGAATCATTTTAATATACATTATTATAATTGGAATATTAAAGATTTGGATCATGATATTTTTGGATGGAACAATGTTGGCGGTAACTTTAAGGGAAGCGTAAGCTTCGAAGAACAAAAAAAGATATTATCATCGTATGGTTCTTCGTATATAATAAATACGTATCCCGCCCAATACACGCTTTCCTTTGTAGAGGCTTTGGCTGCAAACATACCTATAATTATAGACAAAGATCAATCTCACAATGATGAGAGATTTAATCTTCTTGAATCAAACAATATTTTTTATGATTTCAAACAAGATGACGAATCTATTTTAGATGAAAAAATATCTATCCAAGAAAGAGTGTTCCATAAATTTTTTGACAAAAAGATAGTAAAAAAAGAATGGAATAAAATTATATAATTATAATTATAATAATGATGATATCTTTTTAGAAACAGCATCTATCGATGTTGTTTTTGATATATTTTTAAGCAGAGCCCTTTTGTTTGAAAACTTTTGATCATCCCTATTGCTGAAAAGGTCTCTCATAAGATGGATGATATGATCTACGGATGGGTTTGCCCAATTTTGACCAGGCTCATATGCTGCGTTCCAAGACATATCTTTTACGGGGCCCATACTAAATTCTATCAAATTAGAATTCGTGTCATCCAGATAATCCGTAACGCCACCATATTTTGTTGTAATTATATTTTTTTGAGCATAAATTGCATTATGTATTGGCATGCCCCAGCCTTCTCCGTGATGAGGAGATATGTAACAGTCACAATACTCATGAAGTGCATACAGATTTTCGCTAGAAAGAAAAGAATCAATTAAGAATATCTTAGGTGTATCGCTAAAGCCAAGTTCTAATTTATATGATTCTATCTGGCTTCTAATTAAATGATTCTGATGCTCGCCATGAACAGAGTTTACTTTTAAAATCAAAACAACGTCATCGCTTCTTGAAAAAGCTGACCAATAAGATTTTAGCAGCTCCTTCCATCCTTTTCTGCTGTGCCATTGGAAAACAGAATAAAACTTAAATGTTTGGGGCCCAATTCTTGGATCCGATATAGTTGCAGATACATTTATGTCCCAGTCCTTATGCGGAGTTGGAACAATATGTATTTTTTTAAAAAAACCAGCTCTAATGCAAACATCTTTTACAAGTTCGCATGGAGCCCATATCTCATCGGCAGTATTCAAGACCCTAGCCCACGGAACTGGAAGTTTATCAGTTTCCCAGTAAAAATAAGCAATCTTCTTTTTACTCCTATTTGATTGCCAAGGAGGTACTCTTAAATAAAAATCAGTTGAAGATATCTTGCTTCTTTCTCCAGGCTTTACACCAATTATCTCATGATTATTTAGAAGCTTAAATGATTCCATCATATTTTTTGTGGCCATTCCATAGCCAATAAAATTATTGTCCGTTATATAATGAAAATTTATTTCTTGTTTTTTCATATAAAAATCCCGTCGAGCTTATGTAGAATACATTTTACTTCTTTTTTTTGCTCAACTTTCTCTATTATTTCGTTATATTTTTTCAAAGGAATAGACAGCTCACTATTTATATTTTTAAAAATATCTTCTTCTGATAACAAGATTACTTCGTTTGCTTCAGATATATTTATAAACTCGATCATATCAAGCGTTGTCTCAAAAACTCTTGTATCGAAAGATGAACTATAATTTTTCTTATAAAAATTATCTGAATAAATTGTAAGCAACTTAAATTTATTCGAAGATATATTGTTTTCGGTTATAAATCTATCTACCAAATCTGGCTTCGCGGAAGTTCCGTCTATTATAAGAAAATAATCACTATCTATTGCTGCTTTAAGATTTACCTTATCCTCTGTAATATTGGTTTTGGTTGCATTAAAATAAAATCTTATAGAGTCTATGTATACGGTTCCCAGGGAGTCTTTATCTCGAATTAGTTTAAAACTATAATTGCCAGGATTATTTATTGTAAATAAAAAGGATTCTAAAGATGGGCTTTTATTCTGAAAAACAAAAGTTTTCTCAAACATTGTTTCGTTTTTGTTGTTTTCAGCCAAAAACTTAACTAATCCGTTTCCTGAGTTTCTATAGCCTTGTATTCTTACATTATAATCTCCGTTAGTTAAATCTATAGAATTTTTTAAGAGACACTTTTGCGTACATTTTATTTTTTTATTTTCTATAGAAAACCCAGATCCAGATGGAGAAAATCTTCTTAGGGAATCAAAGACTATCATATAGGGATACCAGTTTTTTTGCCGTATTATTCCAGGTATATTTCTCTAAAACATCATCAAAGTTTTTTGAAAAATTCTTGAGCAAAGCATCGTTATTTTTATGGGCAAAGATCATCTTTTCAGATATATCTGAAACATCCGGGCTCCATGTTTTTCCAAGTTTGTCAGCCCTCCAGTATTGTACGTTTTGACCGGCAATCACTTCTGACATATTTAAAAACAAACAATTTTTCTCATCAAGAAAGTCCAGTTGCCCAGTAGCCTTCGGAGCTATGATTACTTTGTTTGCGGCCATTGCCTCAAGAAAAGGAAGACCAAAACCCTCAGAAGAAGATGCGCTTATAAAAACATCGCACAAGTTATAGAGTGTCGCCATATTATCTATTTTGTCATCAAGAAGAATCAGGTTCGGTAATTTTTTGCTACCAAACTCTTTTTGAATAAGTTTTACCATGCTTATTACGTGAAATTCAAACTTTGTTTTTGGATTAGATAAGTTTGTTTTTAATATAAGAGAAACATCGTCTTCATCGGAAAATGCAGAGCAATAAGCCCTTATTAGTTTATCAAGATTTTTTCTATAATGATTTATAGCTACAGTTAAAAACTTAAATTTTCTTGCACCACGAACATCATATATATTCTTATTTAAAAAAGAATCCTTATCATAGCCAAGCGGAAGCAAGGATAGCTTCTTCTCATCCCATCCATTTTTTAAAAATACTTCTTTTGAAAAATTTGATGACGGCAAAACATAATCGAGGTGTTTTGTTTCGTACCTCCATTCTTTAGGAACTACAGATGTTTCATAATTAAATATTGAGGCTTTGATTTTTGAATTTTTTGCAAACCTATCCTTCCAGTTGCCTGGAAGGGTATAGCAAAAATCTATATGTGGATCATCGCAATTTCTTCCAAAATATTTTCTCAGAACATCACAATCGTCAGGATATCCATCAGTAGATACTATATAAAGATCGTGACCCATTGCGTGCAACTGCTTTAATATTTCTGTTACAGAAATTGACCAAGAATGCTTATTCTTAAGCATTGTATGTGCTCTTATTTTTAACTTCATAAGCCTATATTACTTAATAATTTTTTCTAAATCCAAGCCAGCGCAATCTATTTTTTCTTTTGTTAGATGGAAGTGACAAGCGACCCCTCTGAAGCGCCCAGAGGCCACTTCAGGGTGCTCGCCGGTAGCATATGATCCGTTGGTCAGGGGAACTGCCAGAGGTATGTCATAAGCCCCGCAAACGGCTCTGACGAGTGCTGACAGAGCCCTCTCCTGTTCGGGGTAGAACATAAGATGCTCTTTTATTGAACTGTCGTGAACCTTTGTATTCTTTAGCACAGGTCTTGGTCCAAAGCCTTTCTTTATATATGTATCTTGGTATTTTGTATAAAATGCATTTGACATCTCAACACCAACAGATATTGGGTTAGCAGACTTTGCATGATAAGCGATATCTTCTGCATCGAGGAGCTGATATATTGTTCCATCGTTATCTATACAGAAGTGAACAGAAAGCCCTCTTTCCTCTAAGACTTTGCCGCATGAAGCAGAGCTAAGGCAGGCATCCCAATGAACTATAAACATCTTTGGAATTCTTCCTGGTGACTTTTTATATGATTTTGGAGAAGATGCTATTGCTCCTGGCTCCATCATTGTAATCACTTTTGGCCAATCAATCTTTACTCTTTTTCCGCTACAAATAATATACTCGGTTGCATTAGACTGAACCCAGGTTTTGATAAGCCTGTGTGTAGTCTCACCTACAAGTCCATCTGCAACTAAGCCGAGTTCTTTTTGGAAGTTTACAACATTCTGTATAAAAGATTCGTTTATTTGATTTGATCCAAACCATTCTGGTTTCCAACCAAATTCTTTTGAGGAATTTTCATTCCATTTAATTTTATCTTTCAAATTCATAAAATCTCCTTTAGATTTTTTTTATTATATACATGAGAACGGACCCTCAACAAATGTTCCTACTTCTGTGCTTCCAACAATAAAGTAGCACTCGGACGACGCATCAATTATATTGTCCTCATCATTGCATGTACCAAGACCAATTCTCTTTAGATCTGATATTGATATGTTTACATCCTGGTTTATAAAGCCGGATTTTTTGAGGTATACGCCAAATTTTATTGTTGTTCTATTTTGGCTATATGTTGAGTCATACAAAATATTCTTTGTTTTAAATGAAGCTATTCCCGTTGAGGTATCTATTGATATTCCGACTTTAAAGATAACGCCCGTGGATATATCTCTGTAGCTTATCTCAAAAGAAATACTGGGACTTATCAACATAGAAGAGTTTGTTGTAATGTCTGGCTCTAGAGATACGGACTTGTATGTTCCAGGAAGGAATCCAGGTTCAGATATAAATGCCTTTGTTATGTCGGTTATATCAACTTCAAAAGTATCTCCAGATAAAATAGTTCCTGGTGAGAAACTTACGGTATAAGAGGTATCAGTATTAAGCGGATAGTTATAATTTGTCGTTAAATTTGGAGAATTTATTATTGCAAAAGGCCTTATATTAAATATATCTGCTGTGCTTATATTATCAGCAGCAGTTATTATCATTTTGGCGGAAACAACCTCGGTCCTCCTTGTTATCATTATTGGGAAGTTGAGAGATATACTTCCGGTTTCACCGGTAGAAGAATCTCTAAACAGCGATATATCGTCTGTCTTTCTAACTGATACATAATCTGATTTAATTTGCATATCAGAAAAGCTAACAGAATATTTTAATCCTGTTTCTGGATTATCGCTCTGCTCTAAAGCTATCGATACTGACGCAAAACCAGATCCAGGCTGCACTCCTGGGTTTCCTCCGATTCTTACATACTGACCAAAAGAATCTGGGGTTGTTCCGTCTAAAATTTTATCTGGATTTATATAGTAAGCAAAGAATGCATCATCAACTCTTCTTATTCTGAATAATATTTCATCACCAATGCTATCGGGAAGTACTGCTGTGCTATCAAAACTATAGTAAAGATTAGATGATGGGTCTCTGTATTCGCCAGACCAGAACAAAACAACTGGAGATGTTCCAGATTGTCTCCATCCTAATCTTAGCTTGGTGGTTGATAGATCCGCATTTGTCACGATAACCTGAAGGTATGAAGATATATTGCCCTGAGGGAATGTCGTTGACCATTCTCCTCTAAACGCTGCGAAATCAATAAGCAGATCTCCGCTCAAAGAAGATATCTCTGATGGACCATTTAGCATACGATACCTTACTCCGGAACTTGTTTCAGATGTAAGATCAAATACCGCAGGTTCGTTTGCTCCAGATGGATTTGAGACAGTAACTATGCTTGATGATCCAGAGTCAACAACCCAAGTCTCAAAAGAATCATACGAGTTATCTGTATAGGTTTCATAAATTATATCTTTAGAAGAAGATGTTGATGTTGAATCTGCATAACCGTCAACGGCATAACCATCAACCAAGCCATCAACATGCAAGCTTGCTATTGAACTTGAAAATTTAACACGACCTCTTGTTATGTCGGTTGATACGCCGTCATCTTGGCAGCCGACATAAGTGCCGTCAGAGTACTTCATAGCAGGATATCCAGCCGCTGTATTGCATGAATTTCCAGAGCTCTTTATAAATGTATTGTAAAGGTCTACTTGACAATCATCAATTGATCCAGGTGGAAGTGGCATAGTTATTGTTACGTACTCAAAGTCGCCTCTATGTGGAACACCGGGCGCACTCAATATATCGCCATTGGGAACATAAAGATCGCCAGGAACAAACGATTGGTTCTTATATGTCGGTCCGCACAAATCTGGCTGAGTGCATATAGATGTTTCGCATAAGCATGATTTTATAGACTCTTCTATAAAACTTTTTTGCACAAACCTTCTGAGGTCGCATACTTCAAAAAAATCTCCAGAGAAAGTTGATTCAGTTGACTCTATCTTCCAGTTTTTTTGACTAAATGGAAGTGTTGATAGTGTTAAGTTATCAGCAATAGCGTTTGTTTTTGTTCCAGAGAATACAGATACATTAAATAATGTTACAGCGGAAAATACAGGATTGGTTCCAAAGCTATTTACAACAGAAGTAGTTACGGTAAGTGTGCTTTCATCAAATTCTTTAGATACTATTGTGTATAAACCTTCGCCAACAGAAGTATCAGAAATAGAGATTATATCCCCTACCCTTATCGCCAACCCTTTTCTGTAGTCATCAACCATAAATGAGATTATGTTTGTAGAATCTAACGTTTCGCCGGATAAAGATGTGTCTTCAAAAATAACAGGATTATTTGAATCTTCTCTTATATTTTCTAAATATACTTTTAATACTCTAAACTCTCTTTCTTCCGTAAAAGATATATTGCCATCTATAGCTAGTTCGAGATATTCCAAGTCTATACTATCTACAGTGTTATCTCCGTTTAAATCAGATTGTTTAAATTTTATATACGATAACTCACCGGAAAGAATTTTTGTTTCAGTCTCTCTTGAGTTAATTGTTCTACCGGCATATTCCAAAAATAAATCTATATCAGAATTATTTATTTTGCCATCGTCATTTAGATCAGCAAGTTTATAGCTAAGGCATTCTGTCTTTACTATTCTATATCTTGATCCACATGAACATTCTGTATCAGGAACAAAAAGTCTATTTACAAGATTTTCATTAAATATAGAATCGTCTTCGGATATAACCAAAACATAGTCTCTATCTATTAAACCTGGCTTGGCTAGTGATCCGGATATAGCTTCAGCACTTCTTACGTTCCTATCAACAACAGATGATATAAGGATTGGAGAAGAATCTGATGATACAGAATTGAAATCATCTTCATTTAAAACAGATATTATTCCGGTATCCAATATTCTTGTGAATACAAAGTTTCCGGTTCTTGGATGAGTGGATGGGGATAAGAATTTTTCAACATGCTGAAGAACTACATAATTTTTAAGATCAGATCCAATTTTTGATAGAGGAATATCTCTTATATAGTTTGATATTTTTGAATCACCAATATATTCATCATATTTTGGTATCGTTATAAGAAAACCATCATCAGAGTAAGCACTACCAACAGTTACTTCTAATGTCTCAGAATGTATTATGTGCCACAGGGAAGCTGATGAGTAATCAACCCATTTTCTTGTTATTGAATCATACTCTATATATCTTGAGGTCTGTCTGCCAAACTCTTGCTCTGGATTTTTTGGTTGACCATTCTCAGACCTTCTTGACGCTTCATCATACCCAACAAAAAGATTTATTGTTCCTTTTGATGTATCGCCTCTTCTTGAAAGTACAAATGAATAAAACTTTCCTACTTCAAGTGATGGGCTTAAGGACGGATCGGCAAGGAGTGTCGATGAAAAATCAAAGTTAACCACAGATGGCTTGTCGGTCAAAACAATTCCAGATGACTCCAGATCGTCTTGACTTAAAGATATTTCCATAATTGCTTCTAAGTCGGGATCAAAATCAATAAGATCATCTGGAACGACATCTGAAGCATACCTGGCCTCTGTCGATAGGCCGTATATAGATAAGACTAGTTCGCCCGAAAAATCAAACTGCGAGTCGATCGGCAGTCCGGTATCTGCATCGACAGACATAAGAAGCTCTATCTTCTGAATAGTTGTTGATTTTGCTAGAAATTTCTGACCAAAAGAAGTTGATACTGATCCATTTTTTTCAAATTTAGATATCTTAAAACTACCAAGCTCAAAGTAAATATCATTAAAGTTTGAGTCATCACCCAAAGCTTCTTTGAAAAGATCCTCTATGCTTACAAAGTTTGAATATGTTACAAAATTAAGTAAATCATTTGATGGCGATAAATTCTGTTCGTATGATTCTGTTCTTGAAAAAACTTGAAAAGAATCTGCTTCGCTAATTATAATCTTTCCATTCTGTGATAAATTTAAACTTACGTTATTTTCACCATATTCATTTCTTCCGGTTCCTCCGGAAAAATTATTAAAAATAACTGCCTTTACATTCTTGTAGTAATATCTAGTTAGCTTTGGTTTGTTGCTTTTAAATCTTAAGACTTCATAAACCAGCTGCCCTTGGTCATCTATCGAATTAAATATATATCCTATCAAGAGAACGATAAGCTCTTCCCTGCCCATCATATCTACATTATCAGGAGTAACAATAAGTCTATTTCCATACTCTATATCTGATGGCTGAACATCTAGTAGTACGGGCTTTCCGTCGTAACTACCACCCTCTATCAGATCTTTTGAGCTTTCAGAATCGTCTTTTGAGTAGTATCCGGGTATCGATGTATCAAGCAAGATAGCTGAATTGAATACATCATTTTTTACAATACCGCTTCCATGGAAATCGTTTATAATTCCAGTGATAACAGATTTATTGTGAAGCTGCTCAGAATCAAAATCCGCCTCAGTAACTAGTTGTCCGTCAAAAAAATTAACACGAGGCAAGACAGAGCTTACTTTGTTTTTCATCAATTCTCCAATGATAATATAATATTGTAAAAATAATTAATATATTATATGTATATCTTTAATTTTCATTTTGATAAGATTTATTAAAATTGCGTCATATTGCATACTATATACTTATCGCTAACTCTCTCTAATGCTGCATCAACCCTCTTGAATCTATCTATAAAATTTTCCATTATTTTATCAGAATTATTTCTCAAAAGAAAAGTTCTAAGGATTGTTTTTTTAAATTCTTCGCTATTAATTACATCTGAGAAGTGCTCATCTAATTCCGCTCTAAAAAGATCTTTAAATTCACCAAAGTCAAAAATATTCTGATGCAGAATACCCATATGTTGTAACAATTTACTAAGCTGGTAATCATTAGGAACAATATTATTGATAATATTTTCTTTCTCTGAATTAAACTCTTGAACTATTTTGTTGTAAAACTCATTTGTTGAATAAAAATCATTTTTATCGGACATATATTCAGCCATCATATTTATTGTATGATCTTTATTATGAATATATGATACAATTAAGGATGGTAATATATCTGCCACCGAAAACGAATCAATTAATCCGGTGCTTTGTTCTAATATATATTCAGAGTGAATTTCTGCATCTATTTTTTTTAAAAACTCAGATATTTTTTTATTAGCGATATCATCATGTATACGCAGGATTATTTGTTCTAATCTTATATATATATAAGAAATATTCGCTTCAAATAAGGCTGTATAAAGAGAATAATCTGAAGAAATTTTATAAAACATTTCCTCATTAAAAGGAATGTTCATTTGATTAAAGATAAAGCTTAAAATAGAATAATTTTCACTATTATTTGTTCTAAATAAAAATGCAACATCAAGATTTCTTTCTCTTCCAAAAATAGAGCTTGATAAATTTTCATTCTCTCCAGATTTTTCTTTCGATAATATTGAAAAAGTATGACCTATAATATCATGAACAAACCATTGCGGCGTATATGAATCACCATATTCTTCTTGAGAGTTTACAATAATATTGTATTTATATTTTTTTGAATTTTTTAAAAATCTTATAACCTCATCAATTTCTCTTATATATGGTAATTTATTTTTATAATCATCATTATTTTCAACGATTTTCTTTAATTTTGATCCAAGACTTTCTGGATCATTAAAAATATGATAAGATACGCCCCCTGATTCAAACAAGTTTAATATATTTTCATTTATATAATAAACTGCAAAGTTATCTTTTATTTTTTTTGAATATTCGAAATAATCTTTAGATTTTTTTCCGGTCAATTCTCTTCTATACCTATACCCCCTCGCTTCTTCTCCCATATCGTATACATCCGCAAGCGGTGTTGCGACCTTCTCTAGATCTAAATCTTGCAATACTTTTAACAATATTGATATTTTTTTATTCATTCGAATCTCCAAAGAAATAAGCGGATATTATATAATATCCGCTTATTATTAGTTATACCTTCAGCAATGCTTAGTTTTTACAGTATCTTTCTATAAAATTTATTATAGCATTAGAGTGGGAGGGTTTTAAACGATTTATAAGCTCGATTAATAGATCCTCAACATATTCCCTATTCTCTCTCGATATTATATCAAACGAATCATATACATTTACATCGAAATTAAATATACCGGACACAGGATCTATTATCCTTGCTATGTAATTTGATATTATTCTATCGGAATTAAATTCTAGCAAGAATGTCGTAAGGTCGTCCCTTGCGACAGGCCTTATTTGAGATATATTGTCGGAATAATTTTGATCGATTATTTTTCCGGAAGAATCTCTTATAATTTTTCTTACAATCCTAGATATTCTAAGATTGTTTATCCTCGATTTTGCTATCTTATCTTTAAATATATTGTCGCCTATCATTATTTCTGAAAACTGCTCAGTCAAGGATAGCTTAACCTTTTCTGTCAACTCACCGGTTGAATAATCGTCATTATCATTGTATGATGCAGTCTTGTACAAAACATCCTCGTAGCTTATTCCGTCAACAATAGCAAACATAAAATCTTTCTTTGAGTTTGCAGAATAGCTAAAAAGAACTCTATGCCAAGTATTTTTACTCCAGTCTATATCTACCGGTATATAGTATTCGGATTCTTTTGATATAATTCTAAAGATAAGTCTTGAGTATTTATCTTTAAATACAGATATTCTTTGTCCAGAAAATTGTTTTGGAATGTAATCGATAACAACAGATATATTTGAGCCGGGCAAACTATCTTTTAGATATATTGTTTTTCCATCGGCAGAAAGAGAACATTCTGCTGAAAAATCTTTATCTGAACCGGTTCCACCAAAAAGCTTTCCAGACGCATTACTTCTGGTTATTTCATCAAATATCACCGAAGACCTGTCGGATGGTATATATGATGAAAATTCTTCGTTATTTTTTAGCAACCTTATCTTTAATATCTTAGAAGCAGGTGCCGCAAGTTTTATTATTTTTGGCGTAATTGATTTTTGAGATATTCTTATTGATGAATAAGAGTCAAGCAAATATCTTACGGATGAATCATATACCGTATCTTTTTCTGGACTTACCCAAAACTCTAAAGTAGAAGAATCATTTCTAAGAATTGAGTTATTGTTAAACATAGGGTAGCCAACCCTATCAAATTTTCCAGAGCTTAAGAATAAATCGTTTGGACCAGAGCTGCTTGTGTATATATTTGAATAATAAGGATACATGTCCGCAATATTTCTTATTGCACCTGTACCTGCCCTGCTCGTTACAAACCAGGTTTTTGTCGCAGTATCTTGAGAGTAACCCATATTTATTAGAATTGATTCAAACAAAGTTCTGTTGTTTACAACATTTATAAGCATAGATATTTCGTTTGTATCAAGCTTCTCTACTTCGCCATTAATCTCGTTAAAAAATACACTGGACCTAAGAACCCTTGATTGCTTGTAAACCGGGTTATCAAGAGTAAGTAAGCAAAGAATGTTTTGAGAAACACATGTTTGATAGTTTTTGTTATAATCAAAAGTTATAGTATTTGAATCTTCCGTAGATTCTTCATAAGATTTGAGATCTATAAGCATTTCGTTTTTTACAACAAAATCATCAAAGACGGCTTTTGCTTTATTTTGCCCGAGATAATCCGACCCTACAAAGAGATCTTTGCCGGTTATAGGCATATTAACCGAAAGCGCAGCGCCATAAACGAGCCTGTAGTATCCTGGGTTTACTTCGAATGGCTCGTATGATTCATTGTTTTTCTCACAAATAACAATCTTGTTATCTATAAGCCTGTATATTTTTGCAGCAGTCGAAAGACCATTTTCTATAAAGATGCTGTCCCTCTCCATTACAGATATCATTAGTGCTTCGTATTCATCATCTTTCATCATAAATTTTCCAGATACTTTAGATAGATTGTAAAATCTGTTTATAGTATCAAAAGATCTGTTGGAATTTATAAAGATTCTTTCGTAAGGGTCTCCAGACTCATTATCTCCCCATACATCTATATAGTTTATTTCCTCAGAATATCCATCAGTACCGCAGAAAATGATGTTATCAGAATCAACTCTGACACTAAGGTATCTTCCGTCATTTATCTTTTCCTTTGTAAGAATTTCTGAGCTTAAAAGAGATGCTTCTGAATCATTATTTATTTCAAATTCTGATACAAGCATTCCTGAGCTTTCATATATAGAATCATAGCTGATTACGGTATCTTTGATAAGTATTTTTGTTAAAGAAATATCTTCTAGAGACCTTGGGTTTGGTCCAGGTATATTTATTATGCTTATCAAGTTTGTTTTATCAAAAATAAAAGAAAGATCGTTATTATCCTCAGTTTGTAGAGAAGAACTTGATAACTGAAGAATTTTTGATACTTTTCTTGACTTTAAACCAAAAGTAATTATAGATATATCGAGGTCTGTTTTATTTACGCTCTCCTCCCACATGCAAGTAGCATCGTTATACCTTACAAACTCCAACATATTAAATCTTGAATTCCAAACAAAGGATTGATTTACAACTTTTTGCTTGGATAAATATATTTCATTAGAAAGAACACCTAGCTCTATTCCTCCAACTTGAGTAACTTCTTTTTCGCAATTTGTTATTAATATTGCAATTCTTTCATTTTTAATATCTGTTTTTATGGAGTAATCTTCCTCTGTGCTTGGCGGAAAAGAAAAACTAACGTCGGATGTGACATCAAAAATTGCTGGTGTTAAATGGCTTCCATCTAGCAGCTCAAAGTATCCTGCACCAACATAAGATATGACATAGTATTTTGATCTGACGATCTCTCCGTCTTCAAATATTTTTAGCAAGATTCCCCTGGAAACAATATCTTCGTCTCCAGATATTGTCTCTGAGTAAAGTTTATTTTCGCCCGCAACAATACTACCATCAACCAAATCGTAATAAGTTATATTTTTATGCAGATAATTTTGTAAGCACTCCTGGCTTACGTCAGAAAATTTTGAGTTTAATTTTAGCGGAATATTTCCACCAAATCTATATATATTTGGGGCCTCATATCCGTTTACAAACAAGTGCATTTCATCAGAGCTATCTGATGAGTTTAGCCTCCAGCTTGCTGCTATATGATTTAGTTTTCCGTACTCAAAGTTTCTTATGCTTGTTGCTATGTTATAAAGATTAGAATTTTCACCATCATTCATATCATTTATTCTAAAGTTTAAGAATCCTTTTCCATCTTTGAATAATGATATTCTCGATTTGTTATCAGATACGGCTGAATCCAGCAAGTATCTTCTTTTATCTGATATTATAAATATTTCATCTAAATCAGAAGTTTCCTCATACCCATCAAGGAGATATATGTCATCATCAGAATTACTCGAAAGCTCAAAAGTTATTTTTTGATCATTTTCATATATAAGCAAATCAGAGTCTTCTAGTTTTGAAAGAGACTCATCATAGTCGTAAGACAGTTGAATTAGATTTATATCTACAGATGGTCCTGAAAGATTCTGCAGATATGTTTCACCATCTACTGTTAAAAAGTCTATAATTTTAAATCCAATATAATTATTAGTTCCAATAACGCATGTTTCATCGCTACTTCTTTCTGAAAAATTATTTAAGTTAGATGTAATAACTGTGTATCCGTCAACATTCACAAGAATTAAGCCATCTGACCCATTTATGTCTAATGATATATTGTGATATTTGAAATCAAACCAATCGAATTCTGCAGATGAGATTTCTTTTAACGAAACTCCATCAACAAGAGTTATTACTCCGAGCTCAGAAGAATCTATAGCATAGCAAACTAGTATGTTTATCTTGTCGCTAGAAAAAACTAGTGGAGTTATTCCTACGTATAAGTTCGTTGTTTCAACCACTTTCTTT
>Ga0209599_10000736_pt1 | contig 19080 bp, 46 predicted proteins | sample Shrwel_input2_FT_FD_187534 | JGI IMG/M metagenome (GOLD analysis project Ga0209599, IMG submission 187534) | Subsurface microbial communities from deep shales in Ohio, USA - Utica-3 well 1 S input2 FT (SPAdes) (version 2) ... | reverse complement strand
AATTCCTTTTCGGTTGTAGCTGTGTTTGATACTACAATCTCACCACCATATTGTGTAGTCTCACTCATTTGCATTAACTCCTCAACTCTCTTTTGGCAATCGGTATGTGCAGCATGTAACTTAGATGCATCAAAGTTATAGTTACCTTGCGAATCATAGAAGTATTGGTCTGCTTCAAACACATTGTTTGAAAACATATACTTAGCGAATGAGGTCTTACCACTTCCAGGTAAACCTCTTAATATAATTAATACTCCTGCCATAATTTTTTATTTATAATTTTCAACAATTTCGTGGTGGTCTTTACTGAATAAAGATTTCACCGGCCTATCCCTCATAATACTCAACACTTCACTCATATCAATTGGATATAAGTTATTACCTTCACATCCCACATCCATCATTTTACCTTCTTGCAATCTCATATTAGGTCCGAAGTGAACGTGTCCATGCAAATGGATAGCTCCTCTAGCCATATTATCCCAACTTGCAATTGGAAAGTGCATTAAAGCAAAACGAGCTTCACCTTGCAATGGCGTTCCAACATTATACTTTACAATCAAGTCCAAATATTTGTTTACTGAACTGAATAACGATTGAACACCTTCGTGGTTATTACCAATGTGGTGGTCGTGGTTACCTAAGATTAAGTGAATGTTCTTACATACCAATTGGTCTCTGAACTTTTGTATAGATTCAAACCCACCAAAACTCCAGTCACCTAAGTGAAATAAGATATCATCTTGCCCAACCTTCTCATTGATATTAGCTACCAACGTTGCGTTCATATGCTCCAACGATTTGAACTCTCTCAATGTTACGGGATTAACCCATTTTGTTGTTGAGCTACAAATGTTTGCGTGGTTATAGTGTGTATCACTTGTGAACCATAACCTCTGTCTTTTATTTAAATTCAATTTCATTGTCTAAACTATTTGGGTAATATAATAGTGTTGGGTTTTTCTTTTGGATATCAATGTTAGGGTATTGCTTTTCAAATTCCTTTACATCAAATCGTTTTGTGATTAAATGATATCCATTCTTTGTTGAAATGATTGCTTCAACCTTTTCACCTTCGGGTCTTAACGAATCAATAAAACCCATAATTGGTTTTAATTCGTACAAATCAACATTATCAACATCAACTATCCATCGTTTCTCATTTGTTTTCAATTGCCCAACTACCGAATCAAAAACGTGTTGTTGTTTAATTTGACCCGATTGAATACGAGTTACAATTTCAGTAATCATATTCATCGCAACATCCTTATGGTTTTGTTTCTGAATATGAATGTATGCTCTTGCTTTGAACACCTCACATAACTGAATAATTTCATCGTATCGTTTTTCCAAATACTCAATACTATCAACACAATATGTTTTAATAGTACGAACTGATTGATGGTTATCCCTTTCACCTTCCAGTTGGTCTTTCTTACGTTTGAAAATATACAACATATAAAAATCACCTTCGTTGGTGAAATTTAATAGTGGCTTTATAAGATTTATATTGTTAATCATAATAGGGGTTTTTCTTTATACATAAAGATACTAAAAATACCCGAAAATACCAAACATTTTTTCGGGTTTATTATATTGAAAATCAACAAGTTATAACTCATTGATAATCAATTTAATACATATTAGCCACTTTTTAACCGATTTTAGGGGGTCTAATGCCCTTTGCGGTACTTAACCATCCTACGGAATAAGGTGTCTAATAATGATTGTAAGCGATATACAAATCCATATTGTATTGAATAGAATAAGCGTAGGTAGGGACTTTCTCATAGATGCCCAAATTAATAAGGAGGATGTCAATAGGGTAAGAAAATGCATATACCATAACTCAATACCAAATATCAAACCAGGAACAATGATAATAGCTTTAGCCATCCAAGCAGCTAACTCAATTATATTATAATCAGTCCAATAATCTTTACTAAGATACATACGATACCTATCCCAAATTTTCTTCCATCCGATTCCTATGTACAAAGCTGATAGGTACAACGTAAATATTAAAATGTATTTCATTATTCGTAACTATTTCTATCTATATTTGTTACAAAAGGAAAACGAGGAATACCATCCGGCGTTAAGTTGAAATACTTAATCGTTGCTTGTTTACCTATCAATTCTTTTTTGTTCTTTAACATCTCAGCCGTTTCTTCCCAAGTTCCTTTTACATTCGATTTGAATCTTTTACCTTCTCCCGTATTAAATACCATGTAACCAGCAGTTCCGCTACGATTCCCCTCACCTTCCACAATATCCAAAATTTCAAATTCCTCATCTATAAATGATTTATGTTTTAACAAGCTCTTACTTCTTTTGTTTTCATATTTGCCATCCAATCGTAACATCTGACCTTCGAATCCTTTATCCACATACTCACCATATAATTCCATAACTTCAGCTTCACTATTACAATTATCAGTTTGAACCAATACACAATGTTTTTCAAATGAATCCAATTCAACATCAAACAATTGGTCCAATGCGTAACAGCGTTCACCAAAACTCAAAGGATTGCTTGGGATATCGTAAACCCAATACTGAATATTCTTTTTACTTTCAGCTAAATCAACATCGGTTGGTTTTGTTTTCTTAACCAATGATACAATACTATTGAAATCGTTAGCGAACTTATCAGCGTACAACTCACCATCCAATATTAATGTAGGGTGCGTTTCAAATACACTATTCAAACTCTCTCTAATGTGTGGTGCTGAAATGATTGGTTTACCATTCCTACTAAACATACCGTCCTTTGTAACTATACAACGAATACCATCTAACTTAGGTTGCGAATAAATTGGGTATTCAATCTTATCTTTATAGTCCTCCCACTTAGCGGCTAACATTGGTTCAAAGTATTGTTGCTCATCAATGTTAGTAATACTTTCGAAATAACCACTCTCTAATTTCTTTGTACGTTTAGCGATTGCTTCTTTAAGAGCTTGTTCAATATCAGTAGTACCATTTGCTTTACCAGTATTCTTACCATATACAACAGTCCATGCATTTGTTGTAATTTGGCCACCTACTTGTCCACTATGGGTTCGGTACTTATTATCCGATACTTCGATTGTCCACTCTTGGGTTGCCCCTGTCTTAGTTTTTTTGTAAATTGTTTCTAACTTCATATCTTATTTTTATTTTAGTGATTTAATGCCTGATTGATTAAGGTTACTACATAGGTTTTAAAAAATTCTTTATTCTTAAAGTGAACTGAACTCACAAACTTATCCATAAACAAAGCTGCTTGCTCACCTGTCCTATATACCGATGCTATGTTATGTTGATTCTTATGGTCAGCGAATATAGCTATTTGATATTTGCCCGGTCTATGATTGTTATACATATCCAATAACTTCACCTCAAAATAAAATAACAATTCCGGGTCACCGCTTGTTTTAACTATATTAGCTTTCTCAATTGTATATACCATACCATCGGCAGGATATATTTGTTCACCATATACCTTATCAAAGTTTTCTATACTCTTAACCATTGTTAATATTTTGTGTGAATGCAAATCGTGCATCCTCTAATTTTTTAATAAATTCTCTATTTTCAGGCTTAGTAGCATCCCACAATGAAGATACTCTCAATTGCTTAGCCCATTCATTAAATGTAATTTCTCTTTTTACTTTGTGTGCCATAACTTATTTTGTTTATACCATTGGAAACCCATTGGTATATGTGGTTGAACGATTTAAACTTTGTGAATGATTACCCGGCTTAGCTGCCGTAGCGAATCTACCATAACTTTGTACTGAATTAGATGGTTGTCCAATACTATCCCAACTACTTTCCCACTTAACAGGTAAGATACCATCCCTAACAGTAATTTCACAAATAGCAGTAGGTGAAAATCCTACAATATCAGTTCTATCAACTTTACGGAAAATGTTTTGGCGATTAACCTTATCAATTTCGATAAAAGTAATTGAACGAGCTTTAACCATACATACTTTTAATTCCTTACTTGCCTTTTTACCATTAAGGGAAACGTGTACTTTACAAATCAAACCTTTGTAAAACGAATCAGGCAAACTTACATACACTTTTTTCATATCTTATTATTTAAAGTTTTTATTATAAACAAATTCAAACACCTCAGCCCATCCAGTACAAGCATCCCAATCATATTTATAGAATGTTTTTGTACCAAAAGAAACCGAACCTACACATTCAGCTCTACCTCCTAATTTGCTTTCATTCATATCCTTTAACTTTAAGAAATTCCTATAAGCGGATAGTAGATTTTTACCTTTAGATTGTACCATTAAGTGCATTACCACTGGATACTTTTTGAGGAAATTAATACAATTGTTTTCGTTCACTTTGAATACTAATTTGTTCATATTTTTATCTTTTATTACGAAGTAAAGATACGAAAAATACCCGAGTATACCAAACATTTTGTTAAGTATTTTTCGGGTTTAACGTGTTGAAAATCAACAAGTTATAAGTGATTGAAAATCAATGAGTTATGAGTTCACAATAGCCTTTATCTTTGTCATAAATCCATCAAAGGTAACTTTTAACTCATTGGTAATACCATTATTTAAGTTATCAGGAGCATGTATAGGAATAACTTTAGAAAGGAATCCAGAGGGTCTTATCTCATCCACTTTATCCCTTATACGAAAGTTTTCATTGAATATATTAGTATTATCTGTAATACGCCCACCATCACTAATTCTGCCTGCATTATGTACTCTAAGATAAGTTAATATCTTTTTAATAGATGTTTGGGCCAACCCCAAATAATCCAAACTACCCATAAACTCCAAGTCATCCACAAACTTAGATGTCATTACTATTTTATCCTTTACTTTTTTAACTGAACTAGTCCTCATTACATAAGTGTGAAATACACAAAACATATTATCTTTAGCACAATGTATGATTGATGTCATATGCCTTGCTTCGGAATAATAATCTCTATAAAAAGCCCAAGGTTCACGCCAAGGTTTATTATTTGGTATTGTATATGGTGCCCATTCGTGGTGTGTCTTTGGATGTTCGTAACAAGTTCTAGTTTGAATAAGTTCGTTCAATCCATTTTCAGTAAAAGTTACAGATGAACCATAGCTAAATTCTAACTCTGGATTATTTGTATATGTTTCTGATAAGAATTGTAATGCATCTTCTGCCAATAAATCATCATCATCCAACCTAACCATAATTTCACCCTCCGCCAAATCGGGTGCAATTAACCAACTATTTTGAAATAAATCATAGGATTGTTTTGTAGTTATATACATAACACGCTTATCTGAATTAGTATCTTTAAATTTATTATAGATACTAAAATTTTCCACGGATGCTGCATCATCAAATATCAATACCTCCCAATCGGTATGCGTTTGTAATTGAATAGAAACCAGAGCCTCTTTTAAAAACTCTGGTCTATTATATGTTCTTACTACTACTGTAACTTTCATATTAAATGTTTACACTTGCTTTCCAAAATTGATACCACTTCTTTTTAGGTTGGGGAATACATTGTGAAAATGGATTATCCCCAAATGATACTGAATCCAAATACTTAGCCGATACCATATTCAAAAATACTTCGTGATACTTCTCTGGAATAGTATCAAAATCTGCTTCAATCTTTATATCTAAACTAATAGCACCATCGTGTGGTGTAATTAACTTTAAGGTATTATATACACTTACGATACTAGCTTTCTTAACATTGATATTAGCGCCTCCGCCCAAATAAATGTCACTTTCTTTTTTACTCATAACTTATTATATTGTATGTTCTACTTTTATTCTTATACAACTTTGAGGTGCTCTACAATTCATAAAGTAATTGTTTATATACCCCATCATATTGCCACTACCAATTGGATTAGCTGAATGTACATAAATTTGTGGTAAAGGTATTTTTGTATTCATACTTTCCGCCACTAAAAACTTACAACAATCAAGTCCAGTCTTTTCAGTTATGTTATTATAATCCAATGTATAATTTGGATGAACATTGTTATAATATTCATTCATAGCAGTATCACCCAAATCGTGGTCCAATGATATTGTTTCATAATTCTCCAGTCCATTCATTTTGATATGAGCCACAAATTCATCGTAACTCCTAACAACTTGCCATCTATCATCCGTTGGTGTTCTTACATCATCTAAGTACAACCATATTTTTTCTTTTCTCATTACATTAAAAATTCTAACTCACGTGATTCAAAATCATAATCAAAAGTTATTGGGTTATTAATTGCTTCATACCTTAAATTACAAGTTGATGGATTAAATGTGTATATATCCCCCCACTCATTTTTATAAGGTATAGTTCCCCACCCATATCCTTCGTGTATGTGGCCGGCAAAGTGTAAGTGTGGTTTCACTTCATGCAATCTATGATACAAATCAGCACAACCTACATTTTGATTTGTGTTAAGTGCTCTATCATTGTAACCATATATCGGACTGTGAGTTATAACAATATCTGTATCAATTGGTATTTCATTCCAACATTGTGCAATATCATATCCTCTATCTTTATTGAATGCCCAACCATGTCCGAATGATGGTGAATAGGGTGAACCCCATATCTTTATACCTTCGATATCAATACTACTATTCTCCAAATAGAACACACCTCCAGCTAAACTCATACCTAACATATCAATTAACCATTGTGGTTTACCTTCTGCACATTCGGTATCGTATTCAGTTTTACCTTCGAAGTGTGCCAACTTATCCCTTAATAGTTTTTCCCTATCAAAAGACATATCGTGGTTACCAGCTATGAATATTTTGTAAGCGTAGTTATCAATGTTATTAAACCATTTGATAAAATCACTTACCTCATGCTTCCTACCTAAAGACGTAATATCGCCTGAATGGATTAATAAATCTCCGCCAGGCAACTTACCATTTAATTGCTTATGCTTATTGTGGGTATCGCTGATACCAGTGATTCTGAATTTCATAACTTATTGAATAAATACAAATATACTAAAAATATTTCAAACTACCAAACTAAAGATTTTCGTAGTTTTGTCCGTATTTACTTTTCATATAATCATAATATCTTTGTTGCTTATTACCATTATACAAAAAATAGGCGATATAGATATCAAACCATTTTTCCAATTTTTGTAACATATTTTATAATCTAAAAGTGTAAAGTTACATTATCATTTTCATCAAAAGTAATATTAACTACATGGTCTGTATTTAATACGTGCTGAATTTCAGATTGATTTAGATTGTTATCTATCAATGATACCTCCCTAGTTTCCCCATTTTCAATAACATTTTTTATCTGAGAAAAATTTACTATCTTCAAAGTATCTATTACTTGAAGTACTATGTTTTCTGGCTCACCTGCCAATCCTTTGTTTGCTAATCTAGCTAATTGTGTTTCCATAATTTATTTGTTTTATATAAATATTAGTTTAGACAAATTCCTTTTAAAATATCCTCACCTTCTTTTATACGTCTTGCTTTTGTATTTAATTCATCTACCAATCTTTTGGCAAGTTGAACAGTTTCACTCAAAGTATCTCTATAATTTTCAATACCACGTTCTTCTTCCACTTTAGCACAAAAATTATCAATTGAATTATTAATAAGATTAACCAATCCAGTATCATCAGCATTCATACTACGTTCAAGCATATTGATTAAGGATGCACATATTGCTGATTTAATGTGGTCAGTTACACCTTCCTCTGTATCTAATACATTACAAAGAATTACTATTGTAGCAAATCTTTGTTCGTTTAATTTCATTGTTTTCTCATCTAAACTCATAACTAATTTCGTTTTGTTAATAATATTAATATAGGTCTAAGATAAAATCTAGGCACTTCAATCAACGCCCTTACAAAAAGAAATATTTGAAATCCCATTTCATATCTAGCCCTATCATTATTTTGTTCCAGTCTTTTATTTACTCTATATGTAATTGGAAAGCTCATCACAATCCACAAACATAATACCGTTGCCATATCACCACTCATACTCTGTATTTTATACTATAAATATTTACCAAATTTTAAATCCACCACAATTACGAAGGAATGTTATCCACCCTTTTAATCTACCTAATGAAGTAGCATGTGATGATTCTACCATTTTACCATTAGCTGCTACAACAGGCGTATATAGAATATCACCATATTCATATTGCTCGTTTAATATCGCCGTAAACTCCGATGGAACAAATTGACCCGTTCCAGCTTCACACCAGCTACCCATAACAATATAAATTCTATCGTCATCTTCGGTTAGGTATTCATTATAGTTATTAGATATCAGTAACTCAATAGCATCTGCTAATTTATCACATTGCTTTTGTGTTCTCAATCCCTTACCATCGTTTGAACCCCAATATGATGTATCGTAATCCAATTTGCTATTTATCATAGCTGCTTCAGATATGGCTAGAATAGGTCTCCATCCCCACCAATTAGAACAAAAGTAATCACCTTCTTCTGTTTTAGGCTTTCTGCCTGATATATCAACTCCCATAACTTATAGTTTAATAGTTTAAAAAATATTACCAAGATGATGAATAATAAAACTCATCACCATCTTCTAATGCAGTTTCCAATATCTTAATTGTGTTTTCGATATCGTTGTAATACCATTCATCATAATCAGTTCCTCCAAAAAAGAATCCACTTGCTGATGGTAATAATGATTCTGCTAACGAGTGGTCAGTTTGTACTTTCTTACAAACATCTAACAACTGTTTTAAAGTTTCACTACTAACATAATAGTCACCACAATTATCAACACCATCCTGCACATTCTCTACGAACCATTTATGAATTTGGTTAGCCTTACGCCAATAACCAACTTCTTCTTCGATATACTTTACTCTACTAGCTTTAATACCATCAACAGGCTTTCCACCTTTGGTAACTACTACTTCGTATTTTTCTTCAGGTGATTGATGGTCCCACTGTCTAACATACGTTTTCTTACTTAAATACATGTCTAATCCCATAACTTAATTTTTATTTTGTTTATAATTTTTATTACATAGTAAACATACGAAATAATATTCGTAATGTCAAGACTTTTATCTATTTTTTGTTGGCGTTCTAATACTAGCTGCCCAATTTGGGGTATTACTTACCAAGTTTTTATTAGTGAGGGTCTTTGAACAATCACTACAATTGATTTTAGTTTTATCCAAATCGTTATCCCAAACATATTCTTTTGTTAATGCCCCACACTTACATTCGTAGGTTCGTTGCTTAAGTACATTCTTCATTCTACTAATTTTTACAATTCCTCAACAATTCCCAACACTTCGGCCAATGCCAATGTGATTGCTGAATTACCAAACTGCTCGTTGAATAAGAAATAACAAGCTCCTAATCTTAATACACTTTTAAACAAACTAATGTAAAAGTGTTTCTTTGAATTACTTTCTTTCAATTCCATCTTTTATGTTTTTTATATGTTTACAATCTTTACCTCTACCAAACCCATGCGCCGGGCAACTACAAGTCCAAGTACCTTCATCGTTTACAATAGTGTACTTATTACCTTTACTACCTTCTACTTTGTAGGTTTTCTTTTCTGAACTTTTTTGAACTTCCTTTGGTTTTCCGTATGTAACTCTATCCCACATACTTTCCAATTCAGCCCAACTATAACTTCTATCTACCGGTATCCAACCCTCACCAGTTCCCGTAGTAACAATATACCATTGTTTACTTGTGGGTCCCTGAAATGATATTGGCGGAAATGCTGAACGTATTCTCATTGATTATCTATATAAGGTTACAAAATGTCCGAAGTGCTTATCAAAGGTTGCTACTAAATGTTCGTAGTCACCTTTCATCATTTCGGCTTGAATAGCTTTACTATCTAATCCCAATTGTTTAGCCAAATTACCAGCTTTACCAATTAACATAAATGCGTTACCATCAGGTCCCGTCAAATCAATTTCAATTCCCAAGCTTTGTTTTTTACTTTTTATCATAACTTAATTTTTATTTTTATTAATTAAATACCTTGCTCTCTACGAAGGTCATATTCTTCCTTCTCATACTCCGAATACTCAACCACTTTTAAGTAAGGGTCAAACTTCGTTTCGTAATAACCTCTAAGGTTAGCGAAATCAATCATTGTGTTAATGAATGATTGACGAACATACGTCATATCGGATGAACCAAATCCCTGGTCTTCCGGCCAATCGGCGTAATCTTCAGCTACACTATTCAACGCCTCATATACGGCATCTGAATAAGTGATAACTCTATTACTATACTTACCCACAGTTGGGAAAGCGTTTCTAACTACATCGAACCCTTCTACTAAGGAAGCGGTTGCTAATACTGAATTCAAATTAAAAGGTAAACTCATATCTTAAATTTTTATTGTTAATTAATTGATTAAAGGTATTCAGGTCCGTAAGCACTATAACGAGCAGTTCCATCAATGATGTTTCCTCTAGCATGCTTAGCCGGAGATTTCCAACTAGCTGCCTTTAATAAATCACCTTTCTTAATCGGTGCCCCTTTTAAATCACCATCAACTCTACTGATGAATCCCCAACATGAAGTACCATCCCACAAACGAATGAACTTATTACCAATTTCAACAGTCAAATCGGTTTTACCCCACATATGACTCATATTTTTGTAATGTTCTTTACGAAGTTCATTTACTTTTTCAATAAAGTTGGCCACAATAGGGTTACTCTTTAAGTAATCTAAGGCTTTTTGTTCAGTTTGTCTCATATATCTCATTTTTTATTACATAATAAAGGTAGTAATAAGTTTCCATATATCCAAGCCTTTTGCCAATTATTTTAAAAAATTCTTTATTGATAATCAACACGTTACCCGGCTGTCTCAAAAATCACACATAACTCATTGATAATCAATTTAATACATATTAGCCACATTTTAGCGGTTTTTAGGGTAGTCTACCCTATTTTGGGGTACTTATACAGCCCTACCAAAAAGGGCTTAAAAAAAGGGGTTAAATTACCCCATTTTTTCGATTCCAAGTATCGTTTAATATACCCATAACACCATCAATTAACCATTTTTCATTGTTTAATGCTTTTATGGCGGAAATTACATCGTCATCCGTATATTTGAGCTTTAAACTATCATTAATCCTTTCAATCTCATCTTCATCTGAATTGTGTTCAGTTAATGCTTCATCGATTTGTTCATCGGTTAAACTATCTACATACTCATTGATATGTTCGTTCTGATAATTTTCTACATATTCTCTAAATTCTTTTGAAGCGTAATAGTCCTCAACCATTCTTTCAATTGCTTGAATTTCTTCTTCCGTTGGTAGGGGTTCTTCTTCGTTTTGGTTTTTGTATTTAGATAGTAACTCTACATACTCAAATGCTGATAGTTCAAAATGTTCATCCATTTCTTGATTGCTTAAATTGTTTAATAATTTTTCTTTTAACTTTCCCATAATTAAATATTTTCTTCTTTATAAAGTTTCTCTAATCGTTTAGGTAATTTAGTATAATCCATTCGGAATGAATCCGGCATTGCTGATACTATTCGTTTGTTAGTGTAAGGGGTATTGTTAGGTTTACTCCACTTACGGGTTTGTAACATCCAGTTGTAGAATTGTAAGTAAGCGTTAGCTGCCTTAGTGTATTTCTTTGTATCAATACTCAAGCCCCACTTCTTAATCATCCTAACACTTCTCCTTTCGTTATCCAATTCCAAATCAATAGCCAATTGAATATACTTTTTGATATTACGAATGTTAGTACCTTCCAACCACTCATCTACTTTGAAACCTTTCTTATTGTACTCCTTCCAAATCTTAATGTTATCCTGCCATTGTGTAAGGTGGCAATACTCATGCACTAATATTTGTAAACCAATAGGTGAATTCATTGAACATGCTAATACAGGCCTAACACCTTCGTTTTCACCATCATCAAAATATCCACTACATCTAATAGACGGGGATAACTTAACATATTTGACATTCTTAATGTGATTTTTAACACCCAACCTTTTACATTCATCCTTTACGTGTTGTATAAACGCTTTATCATTTTTACTCAACTTCATTCTTAATTTTTTATTACATTCAAAGATACGATAATTTTCGCAAACTACCAAATCTTATTTAAATTCAATACCATGCCTTTCCTTAAACTTATCCTCTACCAACTGAGCTGCTTTATGGTATCCGTTTTTGATTAACATCAAACGAGCTAAAGTATCGGCTTCCCTCTCATCATTCTCATTCTTTTCTTCATTATGTCCTAATTTGAAATGTGCTACTTCATGTGCCTCAATCCATTTTAGAACATCTTTACTTAACTTTTGTTCACCATCAATTAATACAACATAATCCGTAGGGACCATAAATCCAAATCCAAATTGCTCAAAGATAGGTTTAACTACGTCATATCTAAAGTCATCCTTACCGATTATATTAACTAATACATCGTTATCAAATTCACTTCTAAATTGTTTAGTTTTCATATCTTTGAAATATTGCTTTGTATTGTTTATGTAATTGTTTACAAACTTTCTTACTTACACCTTTACTGAACTTTGTATATTCATAGTTAGTACTTAGGTATGCCTGAATCTCATCATCAATCACACTATCGGTATAACCCATCTTAATCAAATTGTTTTTGAATGTAAGATAGTCCTTTGTTGAAATAGTTTCGGTAACTTCATCAACTAATAGTTTATACTCTTTGTTAGTTGCGTACAAACCATGACAAATTTCATGCTCAAAGGTATCACTATCCGTAGAATCTGCTCCGATAATATAGCCATTCCAATTACGAGTGTTCTTTTTATTGAACATAACCATTTCAATAGTTCCTACAATTTTATCCATCACTTCATCGTATGGCGATTCGTACTCTCTTAACTTCTCATAGCAATCCCACGCAGTTTTCAATGGTATATTAAACCCACCCCAATCAAATGTATAGGTGAACACATCCCTATGCTCTCTACTATACCATTCAATGTAATCCCAAATACTAAAGTTCTTACCTCTAAATTGTGGGTTAGGTGATTCATAGAATTCCTGCACTCTACAAAATAACATTGCTCTATGGTAATGGTCTTTCACTATCACAGCGAATACATTAGGTCTAACTTCTTCTATTTTATAATCTATTTTCATTTAGTTTGTTTTAATAATTATCAATCATATTCAATTGTCTTTTGGCAAGTATCGTATCGTACTCTGGATTTGATTTGATACCCAAACTAATACTCTCACCATAACAAGAACAAGATGGATTACCATCTTTGTTAATGCCAAATGAAATGAACCCAGCACTAATTGGATTAAAATGTGCAAACTCTTTGTGTTGCATCAATTCACCAAATACAATCAATTCTTTATTTTGGGTAACTATGTATTTAACTTTTGTAAACATAAAATATATTTTTAGTACACAATGTGTATTGGTTCTTTAATCTTAACACGACCACCCATTTTCTTACCCCAACCTTGATTAGGGTCACTCTCACTACGAGTTGTTGGAATTGTACCATCAAAGTACTTCTCTAAAATAACAGCGATACCATCACCTTCATTCTTAGTAAACATCAAGTCACATACCTTGCCCCATTCTAAATTCCACTCAAAGGAATCCTCATATGTAGAATCTTTAAACACTCTACCATACGAATCATAATGGCCTCTCATTTCCTCAATCACTTTACCATTCTCTAACAAATACATTCTAACTGCATCGCCACTAAATGAATCCGATGCAACTGGTAAACCACTTTCTTTACATACAAAACTGAAACATCCCATAATCTTAAATTTTTATTTTTATTAATTAAACTAATTCTAATACTTTGTTGATTGTAGATTCCGAATAACCATAACTCTTAGCTTTCTCAATTGCTTTCTCAATCGATAAAGGTCCGAACACATACTCACCAGCGATTAACCCTCTAAGAGTTTTGATTGCCGATGGCCAACTACCATGCGGTGCTCTATTCTCAACATGCAAATACTTTGTACCGAAATCTAACTTAGTACCATTATCCGATTTGCCAGGCTCACCATACTCATATGATTCACTCCAACCATCGTAACGTCCACCACTCATTTGTCTAACGAATGAATTAATTTCGTTCCACTCTTTAGAATCTAAATCTAAATCAGAACCATCAGCGTTACAAACATTAACAGTGGCTGAATTACCATTAGCGAAAGTTTCAGATGAACCCCACACTAATAAATGTGGATACTTAGCTTTCATAAATTGTTTAGCGATTGCCGGGCACTCTTTGCGCCCAATTGAGATATAGGGATTATCTAATGGCTTTCCCCAATAATCAGTAGTTCTTAAACACTCAGCGGGTAGTTCAAAAGTAACCCCACACCATACAAATTTCATTTTCTTTTTCATATCTTATCTTATTTTCTTATTACATTATAAACATACGAAATAATCCTGATATAAACAAGACATTTCGTAATTATTTTTTAATATTAAGCAACTACCCAATTATATGGATTAGCTACTTTAATTACATACAAAGCATCCGTATATCGTTTACCTTCTTTGGCCACATACCTTTGTGTTTTACGATTCTTATAAGGGGTTCTCAATGATTGTAAAATGTGTGAGAAACTATTTGAACCACCTGTAATTTGTTTGTAGTATGTTTCTAATTCACCATGCGATACTGCGCCTTTTCTATCTACATAATCTAAAAGGGCTTGTGTAATGTAACCACGTTCTTTTAACTTAGCTAAATGGTTATCATAATCTTTACTAACCGAAGATTCGTATCTATCTGAATCTTGTTGTAATGTAGAAGCGTAATCACTAAATGCACTATAATTACGTTGGATAGCATCTTCATCAGCTTCTTCATTAGTTACATAGTAAGTTGATGATTCAACTTCTTCATCAATAGCTTCTTCAGCTATCTTACTATTTAATTCACTATACAATCTTTCTAACAAAGATTCGTTTACATCTTTATTAACAAACCTACCATTGTGGGAGGCAATACCTAACGAATAAATCAATTCGTTTAACTCTTTAATACTTAAATTCATATCTTATCATTTTTATTACATAATAAAGGTAGTAAGAATACCCGAGAAATCCAAATTTTAGACATAAATTCTTTATTGAAAATCAATCAGTTACATATATATTTTTTTATAATGTGCTAACGTGTTGATTATCAATAAAGAATTTTATTGATTTTAAGGGGTATTTTAACCTATTTAAGCGGGTCTACCCTATTTAGGGGTACTTACCCTACTTTGAGATTATAGGGGAAATTTAAGGGGTCTAAACCCTTCCTTTTTTGGTATCTTTGATAATATCAGATACCGATTTTTCGGGGTTTTCTTTGGCGTGCTTTATAGCCCTTAACATAAAAACACTAACTTCGTTTTTCTTATCCAGCTTCTTAATAAGCTCGTTTAAGGTATCCAAATCCTCATAGAATTTTCCCATAATTAACTTTTTAATATACTTCTTTAATCGAACCATTGAGTTCTCTTAGTTTTAATGTTCTTAATACCAGCATCTCTAAACTTAGGGTCATCACCCAGCTCCTTAGCCGCCTCTCTGATTGAGTTAGCCCTCATATCATCACCAACCCTTCCAATTTCCTTAGCCCTCTTTAGTTCCTTAGTAGTTAATTCACCACCTTTGGTTTGGGATGCAAATTGTTTAGTATGGTACTGACCCAATGGCTGAGTAAACTGCTTTAGATACGCTGCTTTTGAATCTAAGTATTCAAAGAAATCATTTTCAGATAATTCCTTTAATTGTTCATCTGTCAATTCTTCGTTAGGGTTGTATTTCATCTTCTATAATTTGTGCTTCAGGTACTTCATTTACTAATAAGTGTGCACCATCGCTTGTTCTTAATACTTTCTCTACACAATAGGCCTTACATACTTCCTCACCCCCAAACTGATTGATTGCCTGTGTGAACCAACTATCAGCTGGGAATCTTCGTTTAACTACCCATACCGAACCATTGGCGTTAATCATTTCTATTTGCATACTTTATACCAATTTAGTTCTTCTATCATAAATGCTTCCTTTTCATATGGATGCGTATTATACTTATAACCCATAGTATAATAACGAGTCATCCACTTTGGGTCCTGTAAGTAATGAGCGTACTCATGCACTATTGTTTTAGCTAAATCACTCTTTGATGTTATATTATCCGAATAAATTACAATCTCATTTTCTTCGGGAATATACTCACCATGCCATTCGTTATCAATACCTTCCGATTCCGGTGAACGTTCTATAACTAAATATGGCGTATGTTTATGATACTTACTTTCACCTAATAAATCTACAGTCTTTTCAAAATATAATTCAGCCAATCTCTCCACTTCTTTTTTATTCATTATTTTTATTTTATTAATTCAAACACATGCCATACAAAATAGCCATCCATATAGGTTGTGATATATTTCATAGTATCTTCAACCTCCCACCCAGTACCTACAATACAAATATGTCTTTCTTCCGATTCAGATGTATTAGGATTTACCAAAGCCCAAAGAGTTGGAATTTGATTTTGTAATTGTACCGTTAGAATTTCTGCACTTTTCGGTAATTGTAAAGTACAGTCATGCGAATCTAATGTATATTTATAAATTGTTTTCATAGTTTTTATTTTATCCATTCATTATATGCATCTTGATATGCGCTTACTTCATCTATACCTTCTTTGATAATTTCTTTAGCGGTTGCCTCTACCTCATAACGCAATCCCCAAGCGGAAGCTTCCTCTAATATCAATTCAATAGTAATTTGGTCTTCGGTTGTCATAACTAATCTTTTTTAATATTAACATTTGATTTAAATAAGATACTACTTAAAAAGTTAAGTGCAATTGCCTGATATAATGTAATTGGTGTCAATCCAAATACATACGGCATTACATAGTTCCATAACCACATTGTTGGAAACCCTAAAATAATTGCTGATAATAGGAATAATCCTATAACTAATATAATTGCTTCTAATGCTTTCATCTTATATAATTTTGTTTGCTATTTTTAAAATTGTTTCTTCATCTTCTTTAGTTAGTCTCCAAGCGTTACCAATTAACTTTAGAACTTGCTCATCAAATTCAGTATCAGCTCCTATGTTTGGTGTAGCTCCTTCTAATGCTTTTGGTGTATAACCATCTTCATATAACTCATCCGCTAACTCTTGTTTTTCCCAACTTGTCATACCAGATACGATATCATCGATATCCACATCAATACTTGCCATAATTTAATTTTTAGGTTTTATAATAATTTCTAAATTGTTATCATCGAAACGAAGTCCTACAACCTCGCCACCATTTCCATTTTCGTTCGCCTCAACCAACTCCAAAAACTTTTTGAGGTCTACTGCTCGGGTGAAGATACCACCTTTACATTCACCCTCAAATCCATCTTTCCAAAATACTTCTTCGTTAAACATAATTTTTATTTTTTAGAATCCGTTTAGGTAACAATTCATGTTACACATTGTTAATAAAAAAATGTTGTTTCTACATTCAGTATCTGCTCTACTCATAGATAGATACAAATTGTTAGCTACAACTGCCTCTACAAAACCGCCACCGGCGTAAGAGGATTTATCTCTGGTACACATAATTGATACCATAATATCCAAAATGTGGTTACTTACATTTTCATAACCCCACTCTTTAGCGAATTCAATAGCTCGCTCCCTACATTGTTCTCTAATATCCATATACTTTATTTTAATTAATTACAAAATCATATAATTCATCAACTGAATTAATTCCATCTCTACTACTCATTGTGTCAAAATCCGATAATCTTTCAACATCACACCCTTCGTTTATTTCATCGTAGGTGCAATTGATATTACAACTACCTTCCACACAATACCAGCGTTTACCGCTGTTTGTTTCATACACTAAAATAGTACCTCTATTTCGAGTACCATAAAATCCATTTACTTCATACAAATTCATATCTATATTTTTTATTGTTTATTAATTACCTTTCATACCCTTACAAACTCCGTAACCACTTCGTTGTGATAATCTATACAAACGAGCGGCATCTTCAGCGGGCATAATCTGAATCTCATTACCCGTTTTGTGGTTAGCTATAGCTACCCCACCTACTTTAGCTACCGTACTACAACTTACACAATTTGTATAACCATATTTTGTATATCGTAATTCGGGCATATCACCTCCACACTTTCTACAACCTATCATTTTTAACTTCATATAATTGTTTTACTATTAAAAAAAGAATGCGTTCCAAGCCCAGCTAATTGGTACTAAATACCTTTCACCAATTCTACTTTCATCGCCTGAACGATATGGTGATTTTACTACTTCAAAGGTACAAGTCTTTTTGTTTACTTTGATTAACTTAGCTCTACATGTTGGTGAACGATTCTCCGATACATCCTTACCAATTACTGATTTTAATTCTTCTATCTTATTCATATTCTTAATTTTTATTTTATTAAAGTTTGTGATAAATTGTTTCACCATTTGAGAACACAGCCGTTACTCCATACTTTTCTGAATAATCATTGTAAAGAGATTCTAATTTTTCTACAATTTGATTCTTAAGTTTCTCAGCTTTCTTCTCTGCTAACTTAGCGTATTGGGTAGCTTTTGATTTTGGTAAGTTACCACAATAAGCAATATCATCAATATAGAAATCAGGTGAATCGTATGAAACATCTCCATTAATAAGGTAATCTACATTCCAATCTAAGTTCACACCCGAATAGTAACCACTACGAATTACAGGCGTTACACATACCTCTACATAAAAATCTTTGTATTGGTGATATTTTCTGATTGAACCTAATGTACGAGATGGAAAACTTCTTAACTCATTGTGGTCAGCTTTACCATAATCTACATAATCCGAATCGTTGTTTAATTCTGATTTTAAGTTATCTACTAAATCTTCATAATCGAAATCGTTCTCTAATTGAACTGCGAAAATTGCCGAAGCGTTTACATTGTGGAAATTACTTGTTGCCATAATCTTAATTTTTATTTTTATTATTTATTACTATTTTTTACGAGCCCACTCTTTCTGAGC
>Ga0209599_10000731_pt1 | contig 19139 bp, 27 predicted proteins | sample Shrwel_input2_FT_FD_187534 | JGI IMG/M metagenome (GOLD analysis project Ga0209599, IMG submission 187534) | Subsurface microbial communities from deep shales in Ohio, USA - Utica-3 well 1 S input2 FT (SPAdes) (version 2) ... | reverse complement strand
GGGGACTTGGGGGAGCCGCAGTGTGAGTGGCGATTTTGGGAAGGCAAATAAGGTTAGAGCCGCTGTGGCGTTGCTCAGAGGCCAACACTGACCTTCTGGGCCCGCTGTTTCCTGGCCCAGTGCGGTGGTCGAGGTACTTCCGGGGTGATGGGGGTAGGGTGTCCTTGCCGGAGAAATTCGACACTTTTAGGCCTTATTCCATGGTCTGGGTTTAATAGCGGGTTTCACTATTAAAGGAAAACGCATTTTACTTTAATAGCGTTGGACGCTATTAAAGCCGGATGAAGAGAGGTCCGACGGGTCGATTCGAGGTCACTGCCTGCCAAGGGGAGCAGGTGCGTGCCTTTGTGCCCAGTCCGTTTCCGCCGGTGCAAGGCATTGAGATGACCGCCGCCCGCCGCCGGCTGCTCGAGGACGCCGACGCGGCCCTCGCGAAACTGGATGGCGCCGCGTTGCTGCTGCCAGAAGTCGATCTCTTCCTGTACGCCTACGTCCGCAAGGAAGCGGTGCTCTCCTCGCAGATCGAAGGCACGCAGTCCACGTTGTCCGACCTGATGCTCTTCGAGCTCGACGACCTACGCGTGCCGATTGACGACGTGAAGGAGGTCTCAAGCTACGTCGCCGCGCTGGAGCATGGAGTGGAGCGCCTGCGGTCGCTGCCGCTGGGCGGGCGGCTCATCCGCGAGATGCACGCGAAGCTGATGGCGAAGGGGCGCGGCTCCGAAAAGGACCCCGGCGAATTCCGTCGTTCCCAGAATTGGATCGGTGGGGCGCGTCCCAGCCTGGCGCATTATGTGCCCCCGCCGGTGCATGAGGTGCTGCCGTGCATGGGCGAATTGGATAAGTTCATCCATGCCGAGGACGACATGCCCACGCTCATCCGTGCCGCGCTCGTCCACGTGCAGTTCGAATCCATCCATCCGTTCCTCGACGGCAACGGTCGGATCGGCCGGCTGCTCGTCACCTTGCTGCTGCAGCAGTCCGGCAAACTCTCGCGTCCATTGCTCTACCTGAGCCTTTACCTCAAGGCCCACAAGGCGGAGTACTATCGGCTGCTCGACCGCGTGAGGGCGGAGGGCGACTGGGAAGCCTGGGCCGACTTCTTCCTGCGCGGCGTGGCCGAGACCGCGCATTCCGCGACCCTGACGGCGCGGAAGCTAACCGACTGCTATCAGGAGGATTTGGTCAAGGTCCAGAAGCTCGGCCATGCCGGCAGCAAGGCCGTCCGCGCTTTGGGCGGCTTCCGCCAGCGCCCCATGCTGGACATCAAGCGAGTCGCCGCCGCCCTCGGTGTGAGTTTCCCGACGGCCGCGAAGGTCGTGCAGCTGCTCGTCGACCAAGGTATCCTGCGCGAGACTACCGGAAAGGCCCGTGACCGCATCTTCGTCTACCGCCGATATCTCGAGATCCTCAACGGAGGGTAGGCGAGGCCCTTCAGTCGCCCGGCGCGGTCAGCAGGGTAAGCAGGCGGCGGTTGAGGAAGAACTTCTCGCGTCCGGACTTCATCTCGGTGAGCACGCCGACCTTGGCCAGTTGCGTGAGGTAGCGGGAGGCGGTCTCGCGCTTGGCCACGCCAGCGTCCACGAGGTGGCGGATGCGGCAGTAGGGCTGCTCGAAGATGTGCCGCATGAGCTCGTCGAGGGGGACGGTGGGGCACCTCCGGGCGATGAAGCGGCGCGTCTCATCGACGAGGGCGTGGATCTCGCGGACCTTCCGTGCGGTCCATGCGGCGACCTCTTCCACGCCTTGGAGCATGAAGAGCACCCAGGGTTCCCAAGCGTCGTGGCTGGTCACGGCGTTGAGCAGGCGGTAGTACTCGGCCCGGTTGGTCAGGATGTAGCGGCTCAGGTAAAGGATGGGCTGTTCGAGCAGCCCGGCCTCGACGAGGTAGAGGCTGTTGAGGATGCGTCCGGTGCGGCCATTGCCGTCCGTGAACGGGTGGATGGCCTCGAACTGGTAATGCGACGCCGCCATGCGGATCAGCGGGTCGGCGCCGTCCGTGGCATGGAGGTAGCTTTCCCAGTTGGCCAGCAGCCGGCGGATGACAGCTTCGCCGACCGGCGGGGTGTAGGTGACGCGGTGGCGGTTGGCGAGGACCGTGCCCGGCAGCTTTCGGATCGGCATCGGGTATCCCTTGAGCCGCGAGCACACCTGCTGGGCCAGCCGGGAGCAGACCGGGAGCTTGGCCAGCCCGTGGTAGCCCTCGAGCAAGGCTTCGGCGTGGCGGCTCGCCTCGCGCAGGGCGGGCGGGGACGATTCATCGGGTGCGTCGGCGCTCCGGAAGAGCGCGTCGTCCGTGGTCACGATGTTCTCGATCTCCGACGAGCACCGCGCCTCCATCAGCGGAAGCGTCCGCACCAGGATGCCTGGGTTGGGCAACTTGGCCGCCAGGCGGTCCAGGTCGGCCACGGCTGCGCGGGCCTTCAGCGTCGCCTTGAGCACGGCCCGGCTCTCGAGCGACTCCGACGGAGGCAAGGGCGGCAGCTCGTTGAAGGGCTCCGTTGGCTTCCAGACGTTGGCGGGCTTCTTCCCCATGCCCCATCTCAGCCGCACCCTCCGGACCTGTCAAAAGCCATATGTCGATTTACACCCTAGAAATCGACATATCCCTCTCGATAGGTCGATTGGGTGATTCGGGGTGCGTGTTGGGCCTTAGCGGAGGCGCGGGCCGCCGGCGACAACGTACGCGACGATGAAGCAGGCGATGCTCCAGAGGATGGTAGATGCGACCGGAAGCAGCAGCCGGAACCAACGGGTTTTCAGGCTGTCGTCCGTTTCTCCCCACCATCGGATGGCCAAAATCATCAGCAGTCCCGGTCCAGCGGGGTAAGCGAGAGTCCATGCGTCTAAGGCCCAGCCGTCCTGGTAGGTTTCGATGACGGCGAGGACCAGCATCGGCATACCGATGATGGCCGAGAGGATGCTGATGGTCAGCTTTCGGCGGCGAGGTGATTCCAGCCAGTTCTTCGGCAGGATTCTCCGCGGTGTGCAAAGCAGGAACATGGCGCAGACGAGGGCGGCGCTTATGGCGTACATCGTGAGCTTGCCTATGACGGGCAATTGACTGGCCGTCTTCAAAATCGAAAATTCAGCCAAGAGACAGATGCCTATTGTCCATGCCAGCAGTAGGAACTCGCCGCCGCTCGTCAGGTCGGCAAGAAACCCCTTTGGCGGATTCGCCAAGTTGGCCGTGCTGGGGGTGCCCCGTTCTGGAGTAAGCGCCGTTCTCCCTGGACGGGATTCTCCGGGCCCTGCGTCGCTCGAACTGGCTTGTCGGTCCGTGTGGAACTCAAATTCGCCGTCAGCGTTCATTTCCTTCGAGATCATGAAGGCCTCCATGGATTTGTCGGCCTCGGCCCGCCGAATGAAAGCGAGCATGGCTTGCGCGGTTTGGGGCGAGGAGATCTTTGCCGCTTGGCTGAAGACGTCTTCTGGCTCTATCCCCGCTGCCCGGCAGCTGTGGTATACGACGGCCCAAGCGATGAGCTTTTCGCGAATTTCCTCCCGTTTGAAGTCTTCGATCGCGTCGTAGATCAAGGTCGCACGGATCCTTTCCTCGCAGGAGTGGCGCTCGTTCTTTCGGCAGGCGAGTCTTCGCTGGTCCGGATAGTCCCACTTCGCTCCGAAATCCCACGTTCCACGGACAAGTTCGCGGAACTCGCTCGTGCCGTTCTGGTATAGGACTGCGAGGCGAAGGTAAGCCTCGCTTCTGTCCGCGAGGTTCATGAGTTCCGCAATCTCAGGCATCCGGCTGCTCATTGTTTAGGTGGGTTGGCTTTGTTCGATGTGGGGTAGTCACGGTTTTCTGTCCATCAATTGCCCTGCGATTAGGGGTGCTTAGCCCCACAAATCGTCCCCAATCTCTAGAGGACGTAGTTACATCAACTTCAATTTAGCGTCATTTTCCGTCCGGTAGAGCTCCGCCCAAGCAATCGATTCAAAATCGCATTCTTCAATTTTATCGGGGTGCTCGAGATTGTCTGTCAGAAGACGTGCGACGTGAACAAACACGGGCCATTCGCTAATTGGAAACAAGGAACTCCCCTGGTGACGTGGAGCAACGATGACATGCCTGATCTTGCCATCTCCTAGCCCGAATTTTTGCCCGCTCAGCGGCGGGTCGATTTCGACAATAAGTAGGTCATCCCTTGAGGCGGAAGCGACTCGCTTCAGTCGCCTGCACGACCTTGGAGCCTCGAGATCATATCCTTCCGAGGAAGCTAAATAAAAATCGGGATCACTCATACTTGTGATATTGGGCATAGGCCTTGGGCATTACGTGGTTGGAAGATTCCGTTTTAGTCCAGCAGGGCGCGTTTCAAGGGGCGTTTATGGATATGCCCTGCCTGCTATTAGAGTCAACAAGCGAGCCCGGGCCGGAGGGCGTCTGAGGTTGACGCAGGGAGGGGTGGGGAGGCTCGCCTGGAACGACGAGCCATGACTACGCCACCATTGCCACCTCATGGTCGTAAGCTCGGCCTGTGCGGTGTAGCTTTGACGGCAGCCCGTAACCCCCGGGAGGACGTCAAGGCCTTGGGCGAGGTTCGCTATGAACTGGAGCAGGTCGTTGTGAATTCCGGTTATCTCGACGGCGCAACCTTTTCATGGGTCACGGTTGCGATTCGTTTCGGCGTGAAAGATGAGGCCGAGCCGCACTATCAAAACATCTCCAGGAAATACGGAGACCTGCCCTTGGCTATCGAGGTTGCCACGGCCAAGATCCAGCATGCTCCATTCCCTGAACTGAAGTTGCTGTTCAGGGAGGCTACGCTCAAAGCGCTGATTCATGCGGGACGGAAGTACGGCCGTCCGGTCGATGAGCTCGTCCGCTTGCTTTCAGGGATTGACGTTTCTGCGTAAAGAGCCGATGGTCCTGCCCTCAGTAATCCATGAGCTTAGGTTTTAAATATGCTTGGGGAGAACTAGTCAGAGTTGTTTATACTGCGCCGCTTGAATTCCATCCTGGACGGTTTTGCTCCGTCTGCGGGATGCGTAAGCAAGGGGACGTTAACCTTTACTTGGTCGAGTTTCACGGCGGGGATGCGCTTGAAGTCGAGGAAGTCTATCTACAGCCAGCCGAAGAGGACCGAGCGGATACGTGAGCAGAGATAAGGCGTGACACCAATCATTGACCGGGGTGTCGATCGCTCCGGTTGTTTCTGTTTTCGGGCTGAGCCGGATGTGCGCGATTCCCGTGTCTGGCGCGACACGACGCGTCAGCTGTCATCCAGCCCTAGCTGGACTAGGATTGCTTGGATTGATTCTTCATCGACTTCGACCGACCTCAGAATCCGCACGACGTCATCACTATTCCTTTTGTCGACAGCATCAAAGTAAACGTCCCATTGCCCGCTTACATAAAGCCTTTCATTGACGGTCATGCCTCCGTAATTGGGTTTCATTGGGTGTGCAGGGTGGCTTTGTTTTGGTCCAGCAGTGCCCGTTTGACGGGTGTTTACTGATATGCCCTGCCTGCTATTAGAGTCAACAAGCGAGCCCGGGCCGGAGGGTGTTTGGGGTTGAAGCAGGGTGTGGTTGGGGTGAGGCTCGCATTGAACGTCAAGCCATGACTACTCCGCCACAGACACGTCCTGGGCACAGCGTTGAGCTGATGGATTTGTTGAGGGATTTCGTGCGTGCTCAGAGGAGGCTTTGCGACGCTTTGGCGTATAATTCCTTGTCCGCCGACCCCTGCCTGCTTGGTCTGCCGAAAAGGGGAGAGGTGATCTCGGAGGGGGAAACGTGGCGATGGCAGAAGCATGGTGTCGGGGTTCTGTTCGTGAATGCCATCACTGGCGCGGAGGTGGACGTGTGTGAGCACCTCGACAATCCATATCTTTTTCAGGGTTGGCGTCTGCAGGGGCATTGTGACTCCATCGGCCTTACGCACGTCCGGCATGGAGGCGCGGAGCATGCTGCATCCGAACGCGTAATCGATGGGCTGCTGGCAATCCTTGTCGACGAAGGGGTCCTAGGCGTGGATGCCCGTCCGCCTTGCCTCTTTTTCTTCCTGTCCGACAGGCAAGATGACGGAGACTATGTGCTTGGTGCGGATGCGAGGTTGTCCAGGGCCGGCAAGGATGTCCGTTTCGCAGATGCCCAAGGCTATGCCGATTTTTTCGACGGCAGGGGAGGGATGAGGTATGATTTGTCCTCTGATGAGGAGGAGGATTGGCTGTGCTATTCGGTTTGTTCGCTCAGTGATCCCGAGGCTTTCTTGTGTTGCGACCTGCCGTCTGTAGACGGCTGGCAGGAAATTCGGGAGTTTTACGATTGGTTCGATGTATGGTCATTCCAGCATGATGTCGAAGATCAGGCGGCGCCCGGTTGCCGGGTCACCTTCACAGAGAGCCGGGATATTTTCGGAGTTCGCCCTTTGGCTGCCCAGCAGTTTCACCCGTTGCGCCGTCGTTCGGCTCTGTCCGCCGCCATTCTTGGGGCCGGGGTTCCCGAGGTCTGCAGGGTCTGGACTCGCGAGGGATCTGGCTGCTTCAAGGCGGCGTTGCTACTTTGGCGTAATCCGGCGGTGGTCGATTTCCCAGGGGCGGATGCGTACGACCGGAGGGTGTTGGATCTGCTGCGTCCTGATGAAGGCTGGTTGGTTCGTCTGCGCGATGCGTTTGCGCGCCCTCGGTCGGCCCGGGTGATGTTTGTGACCAAAGGCTACGTGCCTGAGGAGAACCCACGAAATTGTCTGCGCATGCAGGCTTGGCGCGACTTTGGGTTCAAGTTCGACGAACGCGTGCCTGCTTTGGAATCGATCCGCCCCGGGCAAGCTAGGGCTTTCCCTGGGCCTCGTTTGGACGATCTCTTTCCGGCTTCTGTGCAGGCCGATGGCGTGTTGGACCCCCACCGCTATTTCATGCACTTCGCGGTGAATCCCTATGAGCTTGGACGTCTCGACGCCGTGCTGTGCTATTGGGTGGCCGTGGGCATCCATGTCCGGGAAATCCCTGCGGACGCCAAGCGTTCACATCCGTGGGTCGTTGCGCGATCGCTTGTCATGCTTGAGCGCTATGTCGCCTCTGGCCATGTCGAACTTGCCCGGAGGCCGGCAACCGTGCTTCCACTTGGCCAAGAGAAGCCGGTTGAAGTCCTGGCTCCTTTGCCGAATGTCATGGACGAAATCCGGCAGGTGATGCTCGCCGGTGCTTCCCTCCTCAGCCTTCGCCGTTGGGGTCTGCGTGCTACCGATTGCGGCTGGGCAGAGCGGCTCAGGCTTGAGCCCACATTGGATGCTTTCATCCAAGATGCCTTGGCCTACGATGAGCGCCACGGAACCGAGTGCCTAGATTTGGGTTGAGCTACTCGGTGGGCTGACCTCAGGTAGTCCCGAGTTTCTCGGCGACTTTCGCGACCCTCGGCTTCCATGCCTGAGGTACGTTTTTGATTAGTTCGTCCAAATGGTTCCTGGCTTCGGCGCGAAGGCCTAGGCGCCATTTCTCGATGGCGATATAAATGAGCGGCGGAGGATAGCCTCGCAGGCGGGAAGCCTCCAGTTCTAGCCTGCGGATGATCAAGCTCGGGTCGTGCAGGGTCTCTAGGAATGGGACGGCGATGTCCGTGAGTCGTGGCGCCAATTGCCCTAGGTTGACCTCTTCCTCGGCTGCCCACCAGAGGTCCAGTCCGTCAAGTAGTTCGCCGAGCCTCGCACGCACGGTGCAGTCATGGTCTTGTAGACCATCCGACGATGGGCTTTCGCCGTATAGCGCGAGGGCGACATGGTCTACGACTCCCATGCTGAGCGTGAACCTTTCCCGGTCCTTGCTCAGTTGGACGCTGATGATGTCCTCGAAGTCACCGGTCCGACGGCGCCATGTCATCTTCTTCCGACTGAAGCCCAGCGGCAGGAGGATCGAGTCAATCCCTTGGATCGGTGTTTTGACGGCCATGGCTAGGTCACTCGCTTTCTGATGGACGCGTGCTTCCTGCGTCGATTTTAGACCAAGCTTCGCCACTTAGTTCGACTTCCACGATCTTCTCGCCCGTTGGGCGAACGCACAGGTCCAGTGTCGCGCAGTTCTTGCCATCGGCTGTCGCGATTGAGATGACCCCTTCTGGTATCACATCGAAGGAGAACCGGCATCTGAATGCCGACAGGGAGTCCAGCATCATGGCTCCGCAGGCCAAGGCGTCTGCGGCATAAACAACCACGGGGCCTGGGTGTGACGACGCGAGCTTGGAGGCGAGGGTGTCGTTCCATTGTTTCTCCAGGTCGTCGAAATTGAACGAGGATATGGACGTATACTCGCGAGGGATGGCGCGGAGTCTGCAGGAAAGTGCGTTGGTCTCCTCGACCTGCATCAGGTCTCTTTCGCTGACCTCCCGTCCGATCAGCCCGGACATCTTCGGAAGGTATTGCAGGAGAGCATTGCGCCTCATGAACTCCGTCTGTCGCTCGCTCATCGTGTTGTTGCTTTCGTGTTATCCGTGGGGTGGGCTTGGCGAATCAACGGCAGGGAGGGGCTGGGCGATCTGTTTGTCCAAGGACGCGACGGGGTGCCTTTATTGATATACCTGCGTGCTATTAGAGTCAACAAGCGAGCCCGGGCAGGAGGGTGTTTGGGGTTGAAGCAGGGAGGGGTGGGGGAGGCTCGCATGTTGACTCCAGGGGCAGGTTATTCATTAAAGTTAGCCACCCCGAGATGCGCACTGCTGGCCCTAAACGGAATTATCCCAATAAGGCCGGAGTTCTCGGTCCTAACCCCTGAGCCACGAACGCGCTATGAGCAACGAATTGATTTCGAGTGAGGAGTTTCGACGTGAAGTTCAGGAATGTGCCTGCACCCTTACGTCGCATGGCTTCCAGCGCGCTCCGGAGTTTGACTCCGAAACGTCGACGACTGCTTCGGTCGTTTATGTCGGTCGGAATGTCGCGTTCACATTCACGCTCGATATTCGAGATCAAGCGATTGATATCATCGTGACGAGGTGCCGCCATGGGAGACTGGTGGCAAATTGCGATGGAGGTTACTCGTCGAGTTTGTTCACCCATCTTCTCAATCACTGTGGCTTCCGGGGGCGTGCGACCCCAGCGGTTTCTATTTCTCCAGCTGCTTCCAAAGCCAAGCAGATGCTCTCTGCTTTGGTGAGTCTATTGGCTCAACCATGCTCAGCAAACCTACTTGCGGATCGAGTGGACGCACTGCCCCAATAAACAAGCCGGTGTCTCGCCTGAGTGATCGCTATTAGGGTAGTCACGGGTTGTTGGTCCAGTCGTCGCCCTGCTTTTAGAGGCCAATCATAAGCAGTAGGTCTGGCGCCCATTCAGGTTTGATAACTTGTATGCCTCGGAGGAATCTTATGGTGGCCGGAAAGGAGCAGGGCGGCGCTTCTGTTGGCATGGGGCTTGCGCAGTCGGTAGCCCGAGTCTAGGATGCACATGATTCAAGTATCCATGTTTCCCTGGAAGTCGCCATCGATTGATACAAGCGATGCAACAGCTGTTGCGGCATCTCGCCTGATGCGTTGGTTGCCTAGGACTCTGGCGATTATTTGGGTACTATACACGTTAGGGCTTCTTCCTTTTGAGTACGGTGAAGTCAGGTATATCCTGGGGTATGAGGTCGGTCTGAACGGCATCAATTTGCGGACAGTTGTTAACCACTTCATCGTGCGGGATGTGTTGTCAGTCCTTGGCATTCTGGCGTTTTGTATTTCTATTCTTCTCGTTTGCTATCCGCGTTCTTGGGTGTTTTGGCTGTCCTCGGTCACGTTACATGTCGCACGTGAACTAGCTTGCCGTGCAACCAGAGAGCCCTGGTTGTCAGGTATCGTCTCGTGGTTGGAGTCTTTGTGCCGTTCCTGAGCATCGGTTTTACTTGGACTTGGGATTTACTTTGTAATCAGGAATGAGGTTGGACCGTGGAATCCCATACCGCCGTGTCGTCCATGAGGAACCAACTGAAGTGCGTGTGTTTCGGTCGGGTTTTAGGCTTAAGGCCGCGCCGGCTGGCTGCTTATTGTCTCTAGGTGCTGGTTAACCTTGAAAAGATTGCTTCCCCTGAAATGCGCACTGCTGGCCCCGGGTGGAATGATCCCACAGGCGAACAGCGCTCATTGGTATAACTCGATCAAGCTCAGGTGTCTAAATCTATCTCGTCCCATGATTCCTCGCTTAGCAGCCAATCAAGTGCGCGGCGTCGTTCGAGGATTACGTAAGGCTTTAGTTTTTTAGGCGAATTCTTGTTTGTGATCTGCGATTCTCGAATTGCTGAGTGGAGGCAGTATGCTAGATCACATGCCCCTAGAATCTCTTCTAGTGGGCGTTGGTTCGCGATTCTTCTAAGATTTTCGCCTCCTTGATTGAGTTTCAGGTTTGGCAGTTCTTGGGCGAATTTCTCATCGCAGTCTTTTGCGAAATCTAGCTCTTTTACCACGCCGATAGACCATGCAAGTGCCCACATTCCTTCAATTTGGAGCTTAAAGGGAGTAGTGTCCCCGGATCCTTTAGAGAGAAAAGTTCTCTCGTGTTCGCTTAGGGAGCCTTCGAGCTTTTCTCTGCTGAGCCATGCAATGCCTTTGGTCTTGTCGAATCCGTAGGCTATCGCGGCCATAACATTCATGGCTAGAATCCTCGAGATTGTCTCATGGACGTTTTTTGTTCGATATGGTGGCTCAATAAGTGGAAGCGTTGCCGAGACGTCTATTCCAAGTGCTTTGGCGGCATTTGTTGATGCTGTTCGTATGCTTTGAATTTCCATGAAAAATTCCAAATCCTCCCGGGGTGGTCACGGTTTGTTGGTCCAGCAGGGCGCGTTTGAAGTGGCGTTTATGGATATGCCCTGCCTGCTATTAGAGTCAACAAGCGAGCCCGGGCCAGAGGGCGTATGAGGTTGAAGCAGGGAGGGGTGGGGGAGGCTCGCATGTTGACTCCAGGGGCAGGTTATTCATGAAAGTTAGCCACCCCGATATGCGCACTGCCGGCCCAACACGGAATTAACCCAATCCTATGAGAATCTGCCCTTGGGAGGAAATCTCCGGCTTCCAGCATATGTATGAATTTAATCGTTTCCTGGAATGGATGAATGAACAAGTGCGAGAAAAGATTGCTGAAGAGATTGCAGTCCAACAGCCATTCACGGGGAACAATGCTTTTAGAGAGGCATGGTATCGGCACGCTCAGACAGTGGAGGTTTGGAGATTAGTTTGGCCTGATGAACCCTTTACGGGTCTGTTTCGGAAGGTGGTTTAGTCGCGAATAGTTAGCTCGGTGCGACTGTCCCTCTGACCTAATCCATACAGTTGGACTGTTGGGCGGCCCCTCCCATTATTGGTCCGGGCATCGCGCCGCATTTAGGGTCTTAGCATGCGCGGTAGGACCGGACCACATTCAGGCCTGATCTAAGCGTTGGTTAACGCTTAAGGCCTCCCCTGGCTGATTGTTGACACTGGAGGCAGGTTCGCCGATGGTAAGGGTAGCTTTAGCGCAAAGCCTTGGATCAATTTGCTGTGACTACCCCAGATACTGTAATGAACCCAAAAACAGTAAATCTAGGTGATGAGTTTGATGCGAAACTGTGGACAGCCCTTAGGTCTTCATTGAGGGATTTGGGGGCTAAAAACTGCGATGAAAATTGGGGAATTGGCGGCTCGCAGGAACTGGTAACTTTGGTTGTTGAGCTGGAAGGTGCGAAGATTCGTATCGAATCCGAAACGTACATGGGACTCACAGTTAGTGGCCCGGCAACGTGGGTGGATAGGGTCCAGCAACTAGTGGCTATAAAAATGGCCTGAATCATTGGTTAGTTGGGATAAGTTCGCTCAGCACACCTCATTCTCCTCATAGCAGAATGGGGTTTGATTACTTCTTGGTCCAGCCGTCGCGCTGCATTTATGGCCCTTAGCAATCGAAGCAGGGTGGGGCCACATCCTGGCTTGGTCTCTGGGTGCACCTGATAAGGTGTTGGTGATCTCTGTCTAGGGTGAGGTTTAAGGCCGCTGCGTCCGGCTGTTGGATGACTCTGATAGCTGCTTGAACTCAACTCCTAACGACCCCAGGCGAATTGCGCGCTCCTGGGGTAAACGACGAAACAAGCCCATTATGGATACCATCAACCAAAACCAAGACGAGATTCAGGTTCGATTTACCGTCGATGAAGTCGTCGCAATCTCTAATGGCCTTAATGAGGCTCTGGAGAGCCTCGAGGAATGGGAATTCCATGTGCGGATGGGTGTTACGAGGAGCGAGGCGGAGGGCCTGTTGGAAGCCTTTCGGGAAATCACAACACGATAGTGGTTGGCTTCGCCTTGTTAGCTCATCCGGCACTAAGAGTTTGTGGCCTCGTCTTGCGTGGTAGTGGATCTATTCTTCGTACACTCGGAGGTCGCTCCAAGTGCCTGAAAGCTTTTTCGACTTCAGCACGGTGCTCATGTCCAAGAAAGTCTCGAAAGTGACTTCCTTGCCATCTTCCCATGAAGCTTCGCATTCTTCGCAGACAGATAACGTTTCATTGGTGGCAATGATTTGTGTGCGAATAACCCACCCTTGTTTGCAGCGTGTACAGCGAGTCTTCATGGGAAATTGGTAGGGTGGGCTGGAGTTGTATCGGCGATTCGTGGTTTCCGGGCAAGTCTGGCTTGGATCGCCCAGCCAATTGGACTCTAAACTTAGTAGGCTAATGAACCATGACTGAGCGAAGCCGTGACCGAGCCGCAGGTCTCTGACTATTCGGCTAATATTTCGGCTACTTGTTCTAGCCAAGCATGGGCTGAGATGCCGTCGGCGCTCGGCAAATAATAGCATCCAAGTTCCGACTCTAAGCTTAATTCCAGGGTCTTTTCGTCCTCCTGGTCTAGGTGTTTTATTATGGCTTCGCGTAAGCGCCTAATCTCGGGAGGAGAAGCGGCTCTTTTATACTCATGCACTACCTCTGTGGTCGTTTGTGCATCATATCGCCAATCTTGATGAAAATAGGAGGAGAAGAACTGCTTCAGCGCCATACGTTCACTGGAGTTCATGTGGTTGGTGGGGTAGTCGCGGATTATTGATCCAGCAGGGCGCACTTAAAGGGTCGCTAATTGATATGCTCTGCCTGCTATTAGAGTCAACAAGCGAGCCCGGGCCGGAGGGTGTTGGGGTTGAAGCAGGGAAGGGTGGGCGAGGCTCGCATGTTGACTCTAGGTGCAGCTTAATCATAACACTTAGCCACCCCTTGAAGTGCATGACGCTGGACCAAAAACAGAATTATCCCAACTGGCACAACAGGCGGACGCCACTCGGAGGGATCGTCCTGGGCGGTGAATTTGGTGGTATCGGCAGCAATCCGGAAGTAATTTCTCCCAATGGTGTGCGTTAAAATCTATGGTTAAGTTGCCCGAAAAATTTAAATCACAAGTTCTGGCGTATCCCGAATCTAGTTTTGGTGTCGTGAGTCTCACCATCCGCACTGATGATGGACGTACATACTATAATGTCACGATTGCATGGGGGGAGGAGATAGTTAAAGTCGAGGGTTACGACGTCGTGCCTTTTGATCCGGGCAGAATAGTATGGGTGAGCTGTCCCTGAGTATTGAGTTATATCGTTTTTCTTTATCTGTACGGTTTGCAGTCAGTCTTGCGAGTCGCTCTTAGGCCCTGCTGGACCAAGACGGAGTTGCCCCATCTTTCCAAGGCAACCCTTAGGAAGGGTGGGGCGGTTGACAGCCTCTGGTCATACTAGTAGAAGGCCATATGCACGTCTTACCCCGGCTGCGGATTTTCGGATTATCGGCCCTCGCCTGCCTTTGCGCCGTCACCGCGAACGCCAAGGAGGCGCTCGACATGCTGCGCGCCAAGGCCGAGAAGGGCGAGGCGGTCGCTCAGAACGAGCTTGGCTGCATCTATGAGACCGGCGAGGGAGTCAGGGTCGATTTCGACGAGGCGGCGAAATGGTATCGGCGGGCCGCCGACCAGGGCCATGCGATGGCGCAGGGCAACCTCGGCTACCTTTACCTAATCGGCAAGGGCGTGCCTTTGGACAAGGCGGCCGCCGTCCAGTGGTGGCGTAAGTCGGCCGCCGGGGGTTGCGGCGGCAGCATGTTCAACCTTGGCCTCTGCTATAAGAACGGGGACGGGGTTGAGAAGAACCTGACCGAGGCGGCGAAGTGGTTCCGCGTCGCATCCCTGGCCGGCGAATCCTCGGGCATGGTCGAACTCGGCCGGCTGCACGAGCTCGGCGATGGGGTCGAGAAAGACTCGGCCCAAGCCTACGCCTATTACAAAGTCGCGGCGCTCGACTACGATGACCGGGCCGCCAAGCGACGCTTGGCAGCTTTGCTCAAAACGTCGTCTTTGAGCGTCATCGCCAAGGGCGACCTCGCCGCCGTCACCTTGAAAGCGGACATTGCTGCGGACAAGAAGCCGGCGAAGTAAGCCGAAGGCGGCTCCCCTTCGACTCGATGTTTCCTGCAGTATCGTGGTCTCTGCCAGACTAGAGGCTGAAGGCCGTGCCTCTCGGCTGCTGGTTGACTCTTGGTGCAGTTAGGCCATAACCTTAGTCGCTCCGATAATCGCCATGCAGGACCATAAGTCCGAAATCACCCATTGTTGCCAGTCGGCTCTGCATCTTCGGGAATAACAGCTATGTCATCCGCCGAGAATGAGATCTACACCCTATGTGGAACCGATGGCTATGAGGCTGTGCTTCCGGTCGATTCGGCTGATTTTAGTAAGATGAAATTTGATGGGACGCCCCGATGCGCGACTTGGAGCCCGGTGTTGTTCCAGCGCTTCACCCGCAGCGATCGCGGTAAGCGTCCGTTGAAGGAGTCTGATTTTCCCTGGATAGGGGACGGTCATTCGCTGGTGCTGAGGCCCGCAGCCTTGGAGGCGTTGCAGGATATCCTCGAGAGGAGCTGTGAAGTGCTCCCGTTGAAGACGGTAGATGGCGTACAGCTCTTCATCACCAACACTCAAGTTGTCCGAGCCTTGGATGTGGAGAAGTCCGAGATCTGGCGTTTCCCGGGGTCGGATAAAATCATGTATGTTAAACGACCCGTTTTCGTTGGCGAACTGGTTCGTGGCTTGGATTTCTTTCGTGATGAACAAGTAGGGATTTGTTCTTTCGTCAGCGGAAGATTCGTCGAGCGCTACAATGAGAAGAAGCTCAGGGGGCTCACTTTCGAGAAAGTCCAGACACTGGACTAGCTGCAGTTAGGCGCTCTTGGGGCGGCGAGGGTGGCGGCAGTGATTTCGTCATGACCTAGTTGCCTGGACGAGCCCAGCTAAGGCAGGAGAGATCTTGGCTGGTGAAGGGGCATCTGTTTACTTGCTCCTGCTGCTGGTTGACTCTTGGTGCAGGTTAACCATGACACTTAGTCACCCCTTAAATGCGCAATCCAGAGTCCGAACCCAAACTTCCCTGAGAAAGCCGCTGATGTTATGATTATCAAATGTATGGACGGGAGCCATGTTGAGATCCGTGGGGACGGTTTGGTTGCGATGCGATTGGATGGATTGAGCCTCCACCGCGCCATGCTTGATGGTCAAGATTTGCAGCGTGCATCCTTGGTGAAGGCCGACCTGCGCGGTGCATTTATCAGCGACGCGAATCTTGATGATGCTGTCCTGCATGAAGCTTCGCTTATATGCGCTTTTTTGGTCCGTACGACTTTGCGCCGGACTGTGCTGGATGGTGGTCGGGCCATCGGGTGCATCTTCGACGATGCTGATTTGACCGACGCCAGCCTCCTGGGCGTGGATATTGGGCACGCATCATTTTCTAAGGCGAGGCTTCATGGCGCGAAACTTCTTTGCCAACGTATCGAGATGGCCTCATTCGCAGGAGCTACTTACGATGTCCATACGCGTTGGCCTGAGGGTTTTGATCCCATTGCCGCGGGGGCGATTCTCGAATCGTGACGGTCTTTAAAGTCCGTCGCCTGCCGCCATCGGCTTAGGTATTGTGTTTTCTAGTGTGTTCGGGGAGCATCCGGGCATGGAGAGCCCCGTTGCCGTCGACCCGATCCTGACCCGGTTGGCCGCGTCCCGGTCGCACTTGAAGGTATGCGGGCGCATCGCCGTGGTCGGGCTGGTCTGCTGGTTGTTGTTCCTCGTCGCCGTCGCTCTGCAGTGCCATGAGCGGGTAGGGCAGGGTGTGCTGACGCCCTATGCCGCCGTCTTGGTCTGGGCGCTGTTCGGGGTGCCGGTCCTGCTGCATATCTGGCCGATCCTCGCCCTACGCCGGGCGGCCCGGGCGATGGCTGACTTCGCTGCTACTCCGTCCGACGACTCCGCGGCCGCGGCCCTGCGCACGCAAAGGGTGTATTGGAAAGCCGCCGCCCTTTGTCATCTCATCCTCATCGTCTGGGTGGTCGCGGACATGATCCTATTGGCGGTGCTTTCCCTCCAGCGACGAGGCTGAAGAACCCTGAACCGATTTCGTCCTATGTCTACCGCCGCCGTCACTGCCGAACTCCGCGCCAGCCGCCCGTGGGTACTGACCATGTCGATCCTGGCGCTCTGCTTCCTCGCCCTTTGGTGCCTCTTCGCCTTGGCCGTGTGGTTTGTGCCGAATAACTTTCCGAAAAATCCCATCGGCCTGCGGTATCTGTTCCTTGGTTTCTTCGCGCAGCTGACGCTTTTTGTCGGGTTGGCCATCTTCCCGTTCGTTTTGCTGTTCCGCTATGCCTTGGCGCTCTTCGCGTTGAAGGATGCCGATGACGCTTCTCTGGCCCGCGCCATCGACCTGAACGTCCGCTTCTGGCGTCAGTGCTCTTGGCTGATGTGGGGCGCCGTGTGGCTCCTTGCTTACCTCATCCTCGGCGGCCTCCTCGTCGGGGCCTTCTCGGGTAAACTCTGAACAAGGCGTTTCTGCATGAGCGAAGAAACGCACTCGGTTGCACAGCCTGGCCTGTTCCGAAGTTGGCCTAGGGTATTGGCGGTCGTTTGGGTGCTGCTGGTTTCGGTCATATTGCCTCATCCGCCTCTGGTATTGGTGAAAGGCCTTTGGGTGAGTATTCAGAACGGCATCAACCTGGAGGCAGTCGTGAACCACTTCTTCTTCTATCAGGCTGAACCGGCCCTGCGTTGGCTGAACGTCGGCGTCTTCGCGCTGCTGATTGCCTTCCCTCGTTCGGTGGCCTTTTGGGTGCTTTCAGTCCTGTCCACGGTGGCGTACCTCTTCGTTTGCTTTGCCACTCACGACCCCTGGCGGACCAAGATCGTCTCTTGGCTGATTTCTTGAGCTTAGTTGGGCGGGATTGGCATTTGCTTAAGGCCTGACTTCCCCGCCTCGCTTGTTGACTGAATGTCGCTGTCCGTGAAAGATACGGACAGAACCGCATGAGCGAAGAAACGACCACCCCTCAGCCGACGCCTTCCTCCGGTGGGCTAAGCCCGAATGATGAATTGGGCTACGTCATCTTCGAGCGGCTGTTCTTGGCGTATTATCTCATCTGGATGGTGATGATGGCCGCGTCCGGGCGGAATCACACGGAGCAGCTTTTGTATTCGTTGGTCATCTTGTTGGGCGTATGGCCCGCTCGGTTTGCGCCTCGCGTGTGGCGAGAAGACCTGCGCCTGCGTCGGCTCGTTTGCGTGGGCTTGGTAGTCGGCTTGTTGATCATCGGTCTGCTGGCCAGGGGTCATAAGTCGGGGGCCGACCAATTTGGCATAGCCTGTCTTTATGTCGTGGGAGCTGGCATCGTGCTCTACGCCCGTTGGTTGCGGCAGCCGTTCAAGAGCTCGTCCCATTGGATCGGCTGGCTTGCTCTGCTCGCGGTCCATGCATGGATTTCCCATCCCAACTGCCCGTACCTTGAGCGGCTCTGGCATTGGTTCTTCTAGGTCTACTTGTCGCATGATTTCTGACATCTCCGATTCCATCGACGTCGAGCGGCTCAAGACCGATGGGGCTTTGGAGCTCCGTCTGCGCGAGCGGTTGCGCCTTAGGCATAGGGTGCTCGTGGTCGGAGTCGGTTTGCTGGTCGCGTGCGTCCTGGTCGCGGTGTTGCTGGCCCAAACTCGCTTCAAGGAGTACGGAGCTTTTCTCTCCTACCTCTGCGCAGGCCTCATGGTGGCCCTCGGCGTCTATGCCTTCTGGAACTTCAGCCCATCCTGCCCCCTGTGCGGACTACGCATGCGCGCCTTTAGCCGCCGCCCGTCGCGCGGACCCGATTGGGAGGAGATCGTCATCTGCGCCCCCTGTGGCATCAAAGCCCGAACCGGCACGCGTCACGACTGATGGGGAGGCTAGCCACGACCGAACAGGCCTTGGGGCTTACTTCTCCTTCTTCTCCGGCTTGGCTGGCTTCTTAGGCGCGGGGCGGTCGCTGACTTCGTTGCGGTTACGGAAGGGGGTGCTGAGGACGATCTCTTCGAGGAGGACCTGGGTGCGGTAGCCGTTGGCTTCGAGCTGGTCGACGATGGCTTCGATGGTGCCGTCGTCGCGGTCGCCGAGGCTGCGGCCGAGGGCATACCCGAGCAGCTTGTTGGTGGTCTGGCGGGCGAAGTCGCGTTTGCGCTCGAGGATCAGTTTCTTGAAGCCGGTGATGCCGTCGAAGGCTTTGCCTTCGGCGGTCTGGCCCGAGGCGTCGATGCGCTTGCCTTTCTCGTCCACGTCGCGCCAGCGGCCGATGCGGTCATAGTGGTCCAGCGAGAAGCCGATGGGGTCGATGACGTTGTGGCAGGCGGCGCAGGTGGAGTCCGCCCGATGGAGCGCAAGCTTGTCGCGCAGCGAGAGCTGGCCCTTCTTGCCGCCGCCGGCGTTGTCCAGCGAGGGGACGTTGGGCGGTGGAGCCGGGACCGGCGTGCCCAGGAGCGTGCCGAGCACCCAAGAGCCGCGCAGGACGGGGCTGGTGCGCGTGCCGGGCGAGGTGAGCATGTGGACGGCGCCGAGGCCAAGGACGCCCCCGCGGCGGCGTAGGCAACCTGACTCCCAACGAGGCTGCTTCACGGCCCCGGGCCTCCGGCCCGTGTACTTGACACTAAAACTCTCTAGAAGCAGCGTGAACGGTACGGCCCCAGCCTATCAAAGCCCTTGCACAACAGGCGGATACCGCTCACTAGGACTATAATTATGACGGCACCACACAACCTTGATTCGCTAGCCATTAACACGATGGCATCCGGCCATCTTTGTTTGAATATGACGGAGCGCGTTAGCTGGGAGGAGTTTCCCGTATTTGCGGAGCGATTAGTCTCTTCAATTAGAGGAG
>Ga0209599_10000730_pt1 | contig 19139 bp, 18 predicted proteins | sample Shrwel_input2_FT_FD_187534 | JGI IMG/M metagenome (GOLD analysis project Ga0209599, IMG submission 187534) | Subsurface microbial communities from deep shales in Ohio, USA - Utica-3 well 1 S input2 FT (SPAdes) (version 2) ... | reverse complement strand
TTGCAGAACCAAGCTCGCTCTTTACAGAGGAAAGCTCGCTCTTGACAAGACCAAGAGACTTGTTTAGTTCCGATACCTGTTCGTGCAAAGACTTCACAGTTTCGGCTAGATCGCTAAAGGCTGATGTTAGAGTACTCTGGATTTCAGTTACTGCGTTAACAATTACTTCATCCGACTTAGATACCTCGTCGACCTCTGGTGCAGTTTCAGACTTCATTTCGTCCTCAGACTTCATTTCATCTTCATCCATATCTGCAGACTTCATCTCTTCCTCGTCCATAGATTTCTCTTCGGATTTGGCCTCTTCGTTGTCCATGGACTTTTCTACTGCATCTTCAGTTGTGGCATCTGCCTCTGGAGCGACCTGTGTTTCTTCAACTACCTCATCGTTTTTTTCAACGACGTCTTCAGTTGTTTCGTTCATAGGATTTCCCTCCTTGTTAATCTTAGAAGTATTAATGCCTTTAGCACTATCAACTAAGAACTTTATCATTTCTGTTTTTTCGCTGTCGTTTTTTTCAACGAAACCTATATTTTTCATTAGTGACCCATCCACTGGACTTTCTTCAGACTCTTCAGATGAGACTTTAACGATTCCGTTCGACCTATCCCAAAAAACATTTTCAAATTCTACATCAAGGTTTTCGCCCTTGATCATGTCAACTCCGTCTACCTTTTCAACAGAAAGAATATTTGCAAACTGATTAGCTGGATTGTCTACCAGAGAAAGCTCTACAAGGTCATAATCCTTAATAATTCTGATCGACTTGTCCATTGTCTCGTCGTATCCATCATCCCACTTGTTCATCTTGCCACCAATAGAAAATCCAGAAAGAGTTCCATCTAGAACTTTTTCCCAAGTATTCTGAGCACCCTTAGAGATGTATGCAGAAACAAAAACTCCTGAATAGAACTTCTTTGTGTCTGAGTCGAAATATTTTTCTTCTTTAAAGTTAACCATCTTGCCAACAGAAACTGGCTGGTGCATTTCACGGATGTTGCCACGGAATTTCTTAAAAGCCTTTATACTAGCTTCTGTAGTAACTATATCTGCCTGCTTGTCAATATTGTCAAGTGTGGCAAATCCAGAAACGATCCTTCGTTCCTGGTCAACCTTACTGAACGGCATAGACAACCTAACGTTGTCGCCATCCATATCCCATTGCGCTTTTGACATAGTCATTATACTCTAATTATATCGCTTTTTTATCAAATTGTTACATTTGTAAAGAATAGTCTATTATACCAGACTTTATTCTGACGATCGTCCCTCTCCCTGAGCATTTCTTCCTGAAATGGTGGCAGGGCTGTCTGACTGGTTGTTTGTACGCTCAGCATCCCTCTGCCTGTTTCCAGCTAGGTTAGACCTAGAATCTGCAGCTTGTCTTGTAGACATCTCAAATGGCTCGTCGCCATCTGGCCTTTGTGGCAAGCCAAGGACTTCTCTGGCTTCATTCGGAACCATGATTTGAGTCTTGACATAACGCTCCAGAATCTGCGACTGAGCAATTTCATCGGTAAGGGTAAGCTCATTAAACTTTAGCTCAAGAACGTCTGTCTTTTCTTTAACAATTCTATTTACGAGCTTCTCGATAGTCCTTTGAAGAGGTCTAGCGACCTGCTCCTTAAACGTACGGTCCTGAGATAAAGAAGATGCAATACTTGAGGAATCAGAGCCACCTATTTTTGATAGAGGGACCTGGTGTGCAACAAGAATGTCGTCACGGTTACGCAGTCGATACTCATTAAACGATGCCTCTTGGACATTGTTTTCGACTGGCTTCATTTCAAACTCAACCTTGTTTTGATCTGTGTCACCTGGCAGTGGGATATAAAGGGTTCTGTGAGACTGCCCCTTTAAGTTTGTTTGCATAAACCTAAACAGCTTGTCTTCGGCCTCTGAAGACAGCTTAGCGCCTTTAAGAGTAAAGATGTACCTAGGAACTGCCTTATTGCTAAAGTAGTCTATATTGTACTGTGATGCCAGCTGGTCACCATGTAGTGAAGATACGGCAGACATAATGTCTGGGATACCGTAGTAAGTGTTTAGCGGAGAGTACTGCTTGAAGTGAATAATTTCATTTGGACGTGGGTCCTCAGTAATAGGGTTTGTGTTTGTAGCTTCAAAGTTTCTAAAGTAAACTACCTTGTTTCCAATAATCTGAACATACCCATCCTTTAGTCTGCGAACACGCATTGTTGTTGCAGGGATGTGACCAATATACCCGATTTCTCCACGTGTGGTTCTTCCAATTTCTAGATAACCATTACCAGTGGATTCATAATCAGTTAAAACCTTCATCATAATGTTAGTAAAGGCTTCTTCGTCATTAAGGTTTTCTAGCCAATCACGCATCTCCATCTTTATTCTTTCAATGCGTCTTCTTGCTTTTTCCCTTGCTGAATCATTTTCGTTAGACTCCAACATCATAAGAGTTCTGTCAGAAACGTGGAAGTCATATCCTAGGCCTACTGTATTTTGTACTTTTGCGTCAATCGATGCATGGTTTGCAAATGATGTGTCGTAAAAGTTAGCTAGCTCATAAAGATTCCATGGTGGAGTAATAACGTCAAACATGCCATAGCCATTACGATAAACGGTTCCTGGGTTTATTTCTTTTGAGGTTGCCCCTCCGACACCAGAGTTAATTGCAAGAGCGCTATCCAGATAAACTGGATTTGAGGTGTCTAAGTTTTTTGGAACCTGAACATCATAGGCTTTTGACATCCTGTCTGTCCTACGCTTAAAGTTTTTTTCTAAACCAGTTAGCCCCTTTAGGTCATTCCAGGTCTTGTTAAAAGGATCTTGAGCCTTAAAATCATCTTGAGCTATCTCTGACTCTGGTAGCCCCAAATCTCTAATATAGTAGTCTTCAGACATTATTCTTCATCCCCATACATCTCTAATGTTTTCTTTGCAGCCATTACAGCACCAATATCGTTAAGTGATGGAATAAGACCTTGCTTCATACGGTCAATCTGCTCTGAATGCTCTTCTTCGCTAATTCTTGCAGTTCCTGGGAAAAAGACTGGAGAACCGTCTGCCTCGCCATAGTAGGCTGCAGTCTGTTTTAGCTTTGCAATCTGATTTTCATCGCCCTTGTTCGCTGGAACATTAAGGACATTCCCATTACCGTCAGTAAACCACTTACCGTTAGACTTTTTCCAAACATATACGCCCCAGGCATAACCGCTGGGCTCTACTAAAGTAACCCTGGCTTTGCCAAGAGCTTCTGCAAATTTATCTTTCATGACCACAAGTATACCACATTATACCGCCTGGTATACCTGTGAACGCCAAGCAATATCCTCAGCGACCGTGTATGAGTAATCTCCAAACTTAATTTCAATCTCATCATCGATAATTAGCTTGTTTGTGCCAGTATATATCTTATATATGTCTGATGGATCAACACCATAATAGCTAGTTGTTGCAATTACTAGAACATTTTCCCATAAAAATGGGAATTTCCAGTAATCCCACTCTAATTCTGTAGTTTCTGCTACCTTTACCTTAAACCATGGCCTTTCGATGACTGTCTGAACCTCTTGCAGGTTCGTAGACTTGTAGTAAGATATGTTGTTATATGTTAATGGTGCTGTTAGCCTTAATGCCCCTGCGTAATTACCAAACTCTTGGGTATTGGCAAACCTGATACCAATCATGGCCCACTCTTTTATAGTTAGTATGGGATCTTTGACAAGCCTTCCATTCAGAAAGAATGACAGTCCGTTTTCTAACTTGCCCTCATCGTTAATTGCGTAAACCTTAGCTCTTTTGCCTTTGGGATCAACGGCGGTCATGTAAAACTTTATGTAAGAGTTTTTGCTTTGTATTTCAAATATCTTGGTTGGGGCATATGGGAAAAAGTCTTGATCGAATCTCACAGCCATTTGCATAGCAATGACTTTATAGTCTTCGGACTTAGCCTCGTTAATCGGTACAGAAATTCCTCTATTCACTAGTGGGTCAAAGTCGCCTCTAACAGTAATGCCGCTATTTCTAGTTAAATAAAGATATGGGGTGCTGCCTTTATAAATAGAAAATGGATTTCTTTTTTTGTAAGTAAAGTAAAACCCATCTTTCCTATATGGATAAATGTCATTTCCAAACCTTGTTCCAATTGGTGTAGGAGATGTTTCTGACAAAGACATTGACGCATACTCTAAATACTTTATGGATGCTGGAGTATCTTTAATGCTCTGAGATGTTAGCTCTATATGAGTAACTATGGCAATGTCTTCAAATGATACCGATTGTGGTGGATAGATTATCATATTATCTACGACTTCATACTTAGTACTTAGCCAGTTATCGCCTGGAGAGACTATTCCATTTTTAGGTGCAAGCTCGGTATTCGCAAAAAGCTCAGCTGGCTTATTTGCCCCTGTTTCTAAAAGTTGAAAAGTTATATAGCTTTTTACAGCAGATCCAGATGTGTCATATTTGTAGGAGCTAATGGCTTTGTTTTTTAAGTCTTGATAATTTTCATACCCAGTAAATAGCTGATTGTCCAAAGAGTCATAGTTTCTCTGAACTGGATTAGAGTACTCTTCCTGAAGCTCTTCGTAGGTCCAGCTGCCCTGTTCTTCATCTTGCACAAATATAGATGGAGATGGGTAGTTAATATTAAACTGAATAAAATCTAAGTCGAGCTTTTCGTCCCCTCTTGAGTCTAAAACATTTTTAGCAAAAAATGAAAGAGGGACATAGTCTTGCCAAGAGGAATCTGCAGATACCAGGAGGTTAAAACCAGATAAGCTATTTCCCACAGCAATTCCATAGCTTGGAGTGTGGCCACTTATAACAGATTCGGAATATTCTTTCAGGGTTCCTCCGTCATACAAAAATTGAAAAACTGAATCACTGTAAAGTCCACCGTCTGTCACGCTTAAATGGGGCAGCGATCCATCAATAAAATCATCTGATATTGGAAGTCCATCTGGGCCAAATGCAGAAGATATCTTATTTAGATTTTTTGCTGAGCAAAAGCCTACGTTATAGATGTTTCCAGTAAACACTTCTGAAAAATCTTTTCTACTTCCGACATATACTGATGGGGATGACAGCCTTCCAAAAAATTGAGCAGCCTTGCCACCATAGTAATTAGAGAATTTCCTTATGTCTATTGCTATAGCACCCTTTTCTCCAGGACCAGCCAGATACTGCCTTCCTTTAGATGCTATAAGATAGGATTCTTCTCTTTCATTAATGACATACTTTATGCCCTCAGAATCAAGCTTGACCTCAAAGGTTGTTTCAGAGGCCCTGTCTTCTATAACTAAAAGTGTTTGTTCTGATGATGGCAAAGACCCCTCTTTGCATACTACGTATAGCCCTCGAACTTCTTCATTTAGAAGATTTGCACTTTCAAAAAATAAATGACCACTTGAGGAGTTCCACGAAGAGTTAGGCCTTACCTTGATAAATAAATCGGACTCATTTTGAGCCTCCTCTAAGCTTAAGAGCCACTCGCTTTCTGTTCTATTATTAAACTTAACAGCGGGAACACTGTAGGATGGGAAGGAGATTGAATTTCCATTAATCAAAAGGTTGTCATAGACACCCTGCTTCCATTTTCCGAGGCTTGGATAATTATAGTTTTTAGAGTATTTTGAAAAAGGGTAGTCAATAAATATTGAACTTCCACTGTACGCATTGTTTATGTTTTCTGGAAACTCTACACCTTGTCCATACACAAACCTTCTTTTTGCCATTTGATTTGGTACTTTATATCCATAAATGGCAAGCCCGTCAAGATCTACTGGAGAGACGTCTTCATAAGACCAAAATCCTAGCCAATCATTATCTAGTGTCAAGGAGCTTGAAGCAATAGTGCTGGGATCTGGGAATTCTAGACTTTCTGCTGCTATGGACAGCTCTCCAACCTGCTCGCCATTTATAACTAAGCCTATTGATGATGCTGAGTATCTTATTTGAATAAGCATTGGCCTATACCATTCGCCAACATAATGCCTAATGATATTACTACCAATTTTTAAAGATATTGAAGAGCCCTTAACATACAGACCATCTAATCCACGAATATTTCCAAAAATTCTTTTTTCTTCTGTTGTATCGCAATTTATTCTAGCCCAAAATTCAAAAGTATAGTCTTTATATTGCCCAGCTTTATTTAAAAATCCCAATCCTGGAATAATTAGAGATGGTACTATACCACCACTTTGCTGAATCATTGTGCTATTTGCTGCTCCATAAACTAATGGGATTCCAGAATTTTTTGCAGCCAGAGCACCGTTTCTAACCAGATAGTATCCATCTAGCTCTTCTAGGCCATAGGCTTTAGCTGGAATAGCTTCGATGTTCTGTGCTCCAAAAATATTTGTTGGAATTTCTACTGGAACAACTCCAAGTGAAGTAGCGCTAAACTCTTCAGACCACTGGCCTAGAGATACTCCATTTGCCAAAAAGGATATATCTTCTACTGTGCCGCCATCAAAAAAGTTAGCTTTAATTACTAACCTTATGGAGGAGTTATCCGATGGCAAGGGAAAAGTTTCTGAAACAAATACCCAGCTGTCAGTAACTTGAAAAGGAAAAGATTTTAATTTTTGAACAAGTGTACCGCTTGTAGAATCAAAGTATTCGTAACCAATTTCAAATCCAGAAATATAGGGGCTTTTGCTATAAAGCATAGCAGAAAAAGAAAAATTTGAAAGATTTTCGTTTAGGTCTGAGGTATTGATCAGGTCTGGGCTAATTACCACAAGGCTGGAAGACTCTTCTAGGCTTACTGGCCTAATTTCTGTGGTATGGCTTTCTGGAAAAGGCTCGTCTAGAATACTTTCAATTGCTTCGGCGGTTCCATTTTCAATATCCCAAATTGTCAAATCTCTATTTGTTTCAGAAATAAGAGACACATAGTCAGCCTTATCGTCAAGGGGCCAAAAGGCTATTGGATGTTCTGCAAAGATTTTCTCAGCATATAAACTAGAAGGAGTAGACATAAATCACCTTCTCTAGTTTACCACACAAAACCTAGAATCCCCTGATCTCCCAGCTATCCCACTCTACTTTGTCGTAGTCAACAGAAGGGAACCAAGACTGTCCCTTAAGCCCCATCCAGGCTTGAGAAAGATACATTGTTCCGTCTGATACTGTAGTAATCTTTCTCATGTCTTCAAGATTACCCTCTTCAAAAATAACTAAGTCTCCAGGAGAATAATTAATCTCTGATTCTTCTTGCGTCTTTGCGTTTACGGAAACAAGCTTTCCCCCATTGTAGTTGTTATTCCAAACAACATAGCCGACTAGAGTTTTAGCTGGTCTATTTGTGTCTGTTAGTGGAAGCTCTCCAAATCCAGATACATACTTTGCAATATAGTGCTTAGAAAACATCGGTGGCAAATACTCTAAGTCTTTGTTGCTTTCGGCAATAGTTTCATAAAACCTTCTGGAGTACTTAGAAAAAATTTCTAGAATTTCATCTGAAAACTCCCCCCTTGTTCTAATGTGAAAGTTAATCGAATCTTGGCTAAACAAGTTGTCGTGAAGTGGTGGGTGGTTTTCTTTTGTATGAAAGTTAGACGACTTTGCGTATTCGTAGACAGTCTGAACATCTTCATTAGATAAAAAGTTTTTTATAACTATCATTTAAAAGACATCCTTGCGTGAGAGCTATCATTTGAACATCTAGAGCAAGCTTCCTGTCTAGCTTTTGTTACTGGACATTCCTGTATCTTTAAGTCGTGTCCAAAGATAAAACACTTTAATTTATTAAAGTTCAATCCAAGTACCCCCAAAGAAATTAGGAGTAACGTCGTATGCAATTGTAATTCTTGGCTTTTCCTCAAACCAGTCATCTCTTCCATGAGGGTGTCCAGTTTCAGACAATATCGCACGATTATTTTTGTTAATATTTTCAAATATTTTGCCAGACCTATCTACATCATAGAATGTTTTTGATGGTTCTGCATTTATGCAATAGTATCCGTGGAATACTGGGCTCCCTTGGCCTCCCATGTGATCGTGAAAAAATCTATCATTTTTTAGTGGGTTCACTCCAAAGTCAGCATCTTCAGTTTTATTGTCTAGGTTAAACCAGCCGTTAAGGTAAAATTTTGTATCTTTGTCTACCCCGTAATATTCAGAGGCTTCGTCAACCATTTGGCGAATAGCCTCTTGAAGCTTTTGAATCCCAGGATACTCAAATGAAAAAATATTGTAATATTTTCCTAGCTGTGTAGGGGCTCCAGTCTGTCTAGAAAAATTTAAAAGTTCTTCTGCTGGAATATTTAAAATATTATCGTTTAAAAAACTAGATGTCAGATTGTCTAAATAATTATAGAAATCTTCTAGATCATTGTCTAGATAAGCATCAAAGAACTTGTGGGCTGGCTTTACATTGTTCAATTTAGCGGTATCCAATGCTGCTCTTCGTTTAGGCCAAACTTTTGAATTTCTGATAACGGTAGAAGGTCGTAAGCTATAGTTATTCGATCTCCGTCCCAATCCCAATCTCCCATAGCATGAGGATGACCCATTTCAGAAAGAATCGCACGATTATCTTTATTTATGTTTTGAACCTCTTTGTCAAAAACAAGATAGTGAGTTACTGACGGCTCTGACTTTACAGAATAGTAGCCATGGAAAAATGGTGCTCCGCCTGGACCGTGATCATGCCAGTCTAGCTTGCCGCCAAATTTCTTATTATTTATGTTAAACCATCCCTGCATCATAAACTGCTGCTCTTTAAAATTCAAACCATAGTATTCGCAGGCCTCAATTGCCATTTCCCTTATGGCTAATCCTAAATTATAAATTTCTGGAGTATGAAACTGAAAAACATTATACTGACGCCACTTCATTGTAGAAACGCTTTTTGATTCTTGCCAAGACTCGTAGTCTGTTAATGGTGTTACGCCAACTATCTCTGCGTTTTTAATTTTTTCATATCTGAGCCTTAGGTCTTGAGATAAGGTATCTAGATCATTGTCTAAATATCTTTCAAAGAATTTGTGTGGCTGTGCGGATTTACTTAAACTGGGTAATGGGCTTTTCATAACAACTCTTTTCTATAACTTAATTAAATTATAGCATAAAGGCTGTTAGATTGGGTATCTTCCGCCACCCCAAGGGGCAAATCCGAATGGAGAGAATCCGAATGGAGAGAATCCAAATGGAGAGAATCCAAATGCACCAAACGGAGCAAACGAAAAGGTAGTTGTGACGCTATTAGATGCGGTAGAAGTTCCAGAATTTCCGTTTTCATTAGTTGCAAAAACAGTGTATGTCTGGTCTGTCCCCTGCTCCTGAGAAACGTCAACAGTGGTGCTTGAGGTTGTCCCAGTTTTGCTGTCAGATGACGCCCAGGTGTAGCTAGTAATAGCCTTTCCACCATTTGTTGGGGCTGTCCATTCAACTCTATCCACACCTGCTGACGGAGTTGATGCTGTAGGGGCAGTCGGAGTTGCTGGAACGGTGGTTGCTGTAACAGATGCTGAAGCTGAAGAAGCTGGGCTTGTTCCCTCGGCATTAGTTGCTGTTACAGTAAAGGTATAAGCCACATTTGACTGTAAGCCCTCTACTGTAAGTGGAGAAGATGCTCCAGTTGCAGTGAATGCACCAGGAGATGATGTTGCAGTAAATGAAGTAGCAGCATTTGGACCTTGAGCAGTAAATGCTACTGTTGCAGCACCATTATTAAATGCCCTGGCGGTTCCAACATCTGCAACAGCGCCAATTGAAGGGGCTGCTGGTGCTAGATGATCATTTTGTGCAAGAGATTTCTTTCCCACTCTTTTATTTGCTGCCATTTATATATCTCCTAAATTTGTTAATTACGCTGACAAGTCTCCGAAAACTACCCAAGTGTTTTCGGCTCTCTTAAATAGTGTAGCAGATGACCACTGGGTACGTAGCTTTAGGCCTGGAGTAGCATTAACTGTAACTCCAGCTGCTCCTTCAATTGTGACCTGTCCAGCGCCAGTTTGTAGAATATCGATTGATGTTCCTACTGGATAAGCAACAGATGAATTTGTAGGGATGGTTACAGTCACACCAGTGGCTGAAGACACCTCTACGAGCTTGTCACGGTCTCCTAGGACTGTTGTATAGGCATCTGTCTTCTGGTTGATCTCAGTAAGAGAAGGAACCCCTTGCTTAACCTGAACACCGTCAGAGAATTCTACTCCTCCAAGTCTTAGAGTATCGTATGCAGCGTTTGTTAGATCTACAGTATTTGATACTGGGTGTGGAACGTTTGAAACAAGCTTCCACTTCTTATCATCGCTTACGTCACGGAACAATCCAGAGTGCTTGTGGTCTCCCTCAGTTCCTCCGACTTCACCTGTAGCAGCAAGGAATCCTACGTCTACGATATCTGTTGTCCAGGCACCGCTAGACATGTAAATTAGTGGGTCTGATATAGCTAGATCTGTTGCATTGACAGTTGTGGTTGTTCCACCAACAGTAAGGTTTCCAGTAATAGAAAGATCTGCAGCAGTTGTTGTTCCTGTAAATGTTGGGTCAGCCAGTGGTGCCTTAGCATCTAGCTGAGTCTGGATTGCAGAAGTTACGCCATCTACATAGTTTAGCTCTGTAGTTGAAAGAGTTGCTCCGTCAAGAATGTTTACTTCTGAAACTGATGCAGTTACATCGATAACATCTGCTAGGTTAACTGTTACAGTGTTATCTGCTGCAGAAATAGTCTTGTTGGTTAGTGTTTCAGTTCCAGTCTTAGTTGCAAGAGCTGCTGTGTCTACAATTCCGTGAACGTTGGTAGTGTCTGAGTTATGAGTGGTGAGATTACCATCTAGGGTAGTGTAGTTTGCACCAACTGTAGTCGATAGTGTTGTAAGATCTCCCTCTAGGTCACCTACGGAAGTTTCTAAATCTCCAACTCTTGTGTCCAATCCAGTAATACCTGAAGTATTAGTCTCAGAGGATGCCTCTACAACGCCGATTCTAGTTTCGTGGTCCTGGATGGCGTCGCTATTTGTCTCGATAGAGTCGCCTAGTACTCCAATGTCATAGTTGACAGAGGTAAAGTAGTCTGGATTATTATTAATTGCTGCTGCAATATCGTTTATGGTCGGAACAGAGCCCCAGGTAGTCCACGCTCCTGCAGAGTCATCAATAATGTTCCCCAGCTGATTTAGTGGGACATTTGCAGTTCCATCTAGAGTAGCCACACCATTGTTAGCTGCTCTCTGGGTTAGTGGAATATAGTCATCTAGAGTTCCACCAAGGTCCTCTAAGTTTTTAAAGTAAGAAAGGCTTGACCAAGTGTTGGTACCATCACCAATCTTAAACTGGCTAGTATCGGTTTCAAAACCAATCTCACCAGCAGCCAAAACTGGGTTTGCTGATGTCCACTGTGCTGCAGTTCCTCTGCGCTGTTGCATTCTAGTTGCCATTTATAATAATCTCCTAATGGGTTCTTCCCATACTCTTTAATTATACTAGCTTTTAATTAAAATTATCCACTGGAGTTCCTCCATCGAGTACGATAGACCATACTGTTGTAGATGGCCCACCGCCGTCGACTGGAGATCCTTGTGGGTCATTAAAACTTCCACCGCTTGTAAAAGTGGTTACGATAAGTCCATTGCCATCAATTGAAGTATCGTGGATGTGTTGTGGGATATTTAGGGTATCGTCAACTGTTGCAACGGTCATCCAAGATCCACCGTAGTATACATTGACTCTTTGTGTTAGTGTATCAAACCATAGAGTTCCATTGTCTGGCGACTCAGGAGCTTCTGGCCCTACTGGCATTCCTCCCGTAAGTTCGTCAACATATGACTTAGTTACAGCATGGTTTGCTTCAGTTGGAGCACCAACTGTGACAGCGTCACCGAAGACACCGCCTTCTGCAACCTGCAGTCCTTTTTTGACTTTAAAGTCTTTATTTTCTATAGTCATGCTGTTACCTTAACCTTATTAAGCTAGTAGTGTTCCCATAACAGTTACCGAAGAGTTGTTTGTAGGAGTTACTAACAGGTTAACGTTAGCTCCAACAACTGAGGCACTTATTGTGGAAAGAGTTCCATTTGTTCCAATTATTGCATATTCTGTAATAGCTACGTTGTCTGATGTATCTAGTGTTAACAGAACTTCAGAAATTTCTGTGTGAGTTCCGTAAGCAACTTTTACCAAGAACTTGGCAGAACGGTAGTCAGCCTTTGCAAAAGAGTAAGCTGTAGTTGCTGTAGCTGCTGTAGCAGATCCTGTAGCAGCAACCTGAGTTGCAACAGAGTTAATATCTACTTCTGTAAAGTTTGGAACTACTGCCTCAAGTGCGTCTACTGCTCTTGCATCTGTAAAGTACAAGTTTGTACCCTCAGAAACATCGTCAGTATCTAGACCAGTTACAGAGATTGTTGCTCCTGTAATGTCAATGTTTGCACCTGCAGTTAGTGTATCCTGCTTTCCAGCAGCAATGTCCTGTAGGTCAGAGATGATGTCTGGGTTATCCTGAAGTGCTGCAGCCAACTCGTTTAGAGTGTCTAGAGTTGCTGGTGCAGAATCAACTAGGTTAGATACTGCTGTTGCAATTCTAGCAGTTACTGTATTTCCAGCTGTACCGTCAACAGTTGCATCACCGATTAGCTCATCTGCGTAATTTCTTGCGTCAGTCTCGGCAGTAGCTGCAGATCCTGCTGGGTCGTAGTTAGCTGCAAGACCATCTGCGTAGCCTTCGGCTGCAGCCTGAGCTGCTGCTGCTGCTCCTGCCACTTCGTAGTTTCCTGCAAGTCCATCTGCATAATCTTCTGCTGCCTCTTGTGCTGTTGCTGCTGCACCATTTGCATCGTACCAGGTGTCTACAGTATTACGGTCAACGACAATCTCGTTTCCAGTACCTCCACCGATATCTAGGCCTTCGCCAACCTTAACATTGAAAGCACCAGTTTCGTACTCAATGCCATCGCCTAGGGCTGCAGCAACTGCATCCTTTGCACGAGTATCTGTAAAGTACTTGTTTGTAGTTCCTTCTGCAAGATCATCTGTGTCAGAGTCTGCAACACCGTTTTCTGCGGTAATGGTAAGACCAGAACCGTTACCAGTAATTGTGATATTGGTTAGTGTTGCACCAGTTAGAAGTTCTGCTGCAGATGTCTTAGCACGGCCATCGGTGAAGTATAGGTTAGTTGCTCCTTCTTCAATGTCGTCTGTGTCAAGTGCATCAATAGCATCGCCAATTGTTCCACCTACTGCGTCAATAGCCCTTTGGTTTGTGAAGTATAGGTTGTTAGAACCCTCTTCAATATCATCAGAATCTAGGGCAGCAATTTCTTCGTCTGTGTAGATCTTTGCATCAGCTTCTGCTGTATCAGCGTAGTTCTGGTATGCAGTTGTAATAGCTGTTTCACGGTCATCTGTGTAATCATTTGCATTACCTTCTGCTGTGTTTGCATACCCCTGAGCAGCAGTATCTAGGTCTGTGATTTCGCCATCTACATAAGACTTAGTTGCAGTGTAAGTGTCATCAATAGCAATCGATGTTCCGTCAAGTGCTATACCAAGACCTGCGGTATACTCTCCAGCACCAGAGAACTGATACCAAGAAATATCGTCTACTCCAACCTCAAAGGACGATGGGTTTTCGACAATGGCTACCCAACCAGTGCCCTCGTAGTCTCCAGACTGAACAAAAACATAAGCTGAAGGTATTTCTGTAGCTTCGTCACATGAGGTACAGCGTTTTAAGATCCAGTCAGTAGATGCTCCACCAACCTGATCTACAAAGTAGCGACCATTTTCAAAACCATTTGTTTGATCTTTTACAAGAATTCCATCATATTGTGCCCAAGAGCTAACTCCACCAATTGTAAGGGTTGCTGCTGAACCAAGATTAAGTGTTGCCCCTTCTCCAGAAGTACCATTTGAGTATGTGGCAGATAGATTAGCATCAGTTGCGGACAGAACTGCAGCCTTTACGTGAAGACCTTCGGTAATAGAGTCTACATACTGCTTTGTAGCTGCACCGAGAGCCTGAGTAGGATCTGCGGCTAGAACTACAGCTCCAGTAAAGGTTGCTCCAGCAAGTGGTGCATACAGGGCTGCTGCATCTGAAGCTGCTGAGCTAATTGCGTCTGCCTCTGCCTGATCTGCATATGTCTCGTAAGCGGTAGTGATGGCTGTTTCACGGCCGTCAGTGTAGCTGTTGGCAGAACCAAGAGTTGTGGTATCTGCGTCATCTACATAATTCTTTGTTGTGGCGTCTGTGCCAGCAGTCGGGGTTCCAAGATCTTCAATCTTGTTACCGTTCATGTCTAGGTTTACAGAAAGATTAGTTCCAGAACCAAGAGTCTTGTTTGTAAGTGTCTGAGTGTCAGAAGTTCCAACCACATCGCCAGTTACACCATGTACTCCAGATGTAGAGCTGTTGTGTGATGACAATTCAGTATCTGTATAACCTTCTGCTGCGTCAATAGCCTCCTGCTTAGCGGTAGCCACCTCTGAGTCTGTAGCAAAGTCAGCATTTAGGGTTGTGGATATCTGAACATTTGAAGTACCATCAAAAGATACAGTACCAGTCACATCGCCAGTTAGCTCAATATTACGTGCTGTTTCTAGGGCAGATGCTGTATCTGCATTACCAGTTAGATCACCAGTTACATTTCCAGTGACATCACCCTCTAGATCTCCAGAAAAACCATCTTCTGCAGTAATAGTTCCTGCAGCAAAATCTCCATTTGCATCACGAAGGACTAGGGTGCTTGGGGTGTTGGTTGAAACACCAGAGCCACCAACTTGATCAATAATGTAATCAATGTCTGCTTCGGATTTGGTAAGGATGTCCTCACCATTAATAGTACCTGTGGTACCTTCAACGACCAAGCCATGCTTGACCTTAAAATTCTTGTTTACTGTTGCCATTTTTTATCTCCTAGAGGTTATGCCTTAAGTCCAATACGTGCGTAACGTAGTGTGACTGGCTTTACGACTGAATCTGGGGTAAGCGTAATCGCTACGGTATTTCCAGTCTTAGAGACGCTAATGGTGCCCATATTCCCATTCGTGTCTATTGTTCCATATTCAGAGACGCTAACATTTGTACCGTCTACTAAAATGGTTAATTCTGTTGCATAAAACTTATTGTCTCCGTTAGTTGTCTTTGAAATAGAAATAAGATACTTTACCATTCTCCATACAGTTGCATCAAAGCTATCAACGACTGTTGGATTTTCAATTTGAGCTATGGAGTTCTCATTGTTTCCACTTGTACCAAGGTCGGTTGCCTGGGAGCTAAGGGTATCAATCAGATCAACGTAGTCTTCTTGAGATGGACGATCTCCAGTTTCAAAGCGTGTTTTTACATAGGGGATAGAGGTTCTTGCCATGATTTAATTATAATGGCTTTTATGATAATTTATTTTATAATATGTAGTTGCTGTAGCCAATAATCTGTATTCCAATTCCAGGAATAGTATTTGCACCGTAGCCTGGAACGGTAATATTTGTTAAACGAATTCTAAACGGAACTGTTTCTTCAATTCGAACAATTTTTCTTGAAGGATTAATAGAAAATCTAGGATATTGCTTTGTTTCTATTTTTTTTGTTATGTTTGACTTATTTGCAATTACTGCTGTTGCCATTAGTCAGTTACATCCTCAAGGATTACCATGGCACCCTGAGCTACTGTCCAAACAATTTCATTTTGTGGTAAAGAAAGCTGGATATCAAAAATATCTCCAGTCTGAAGCGTCTGAGTTTGAGATGCTGCCAAAGATACTGTAAATTCACCAGGTAGGTCGTCTGCATCGGCAGCTGGAGTAAGGGTGAGAAGTACAGTTGCGCTGTCAGTCATAATTGGTGGAATAACTGGGTTTGCTGGACGTTTCATTTTCATAGCAATTGTCCAGTCTGCAATAGTCAATGGTTGGCGGTCATCGTCTGTAACGTATACCTTAAATGCAGCAGTGTCCCCACGAACAACGGTCCATGTGACAAGTGGTGGATTATTTCCAACGGAATAGGATGAAGCGGATCCTCTAGTAGTTGCCATGATTGTTATTATACCACACTAAGCTAGTCCAGCTTTAAGAGCACCCCAAGTACCGTTGCCTTTTGCTTCAACAATAACGAGCCCCTGCTCTGCTGCGTGTGCAACAACTCCAACAGCTCCGCCAACATCCTGAGTAGCAGTTAGCCCCCCAGATGCACCAGCATAAAGAATATCTCCAGCAGCAAATCCAGAAGTATTGATGCTTTCCAAAATTCCAGAAACAACAACAATGCCGTTTGCCCCATTGCTAATTGAGGTTTTAGCTAAACCAAGAATTGGCTGAGTGGTTGAAGATGTTGCCTTGCTTACCGTAGTTGCGCTGGTATATCCAGTTACAAATACTGGATCCCCTGCAGAAATTGACACGCCACTATTATTTAATACTCTAATTTGAGAGTATGAAGATAGTGGTAGCACGGCCTCAAGCTTATCTACTAGTTCTTTTATGTCGCCATGAACATTGACTGGGTCGTCAAAAAGTGGGTAAGGAAGGTCGTAATTTAGGGATTCTCCAGTAGCCATGGTTTTATTATACCACGGTATCTATCTATGCCTTTATTTATTTAATAGTTTTTTGATGATCTGCGTATGGAGTATTATCAGAGTGAAGGCCTTTAAAGTATCTTCTACCCGAACCATGGTTTTTTTCCTTATCCAAAGTGCCTCGCTCAAGACCTAACGCCCTTGCCTCTTTTAGCTCATTTTCACAAAGCTCTTCGTCAAACAAGTCTGACGCAGAAGCCAGGTCAAAACTTTCTACGAAATATCTGGGTATTGGAATAAATGCCCCAATGACGTCTCCTTTATTTATCTTTACCTCGTAGTTTGGCACAGTCATTTTTAAATTAAAAGTAAAATCTCTTCGTATTTGATCTGCTTCAACCACACCTGTCATGGCTACGCATCCAGGGACATACATGTTTGGTGGCTGAATAGTCATTAAATTAATGCCTGGCGGAGTCTTTAGTGCAAAGTAGTTTTGAAAAGTAATTATTCCATTTTCAAAGTGTGTGGAAACGCCTTGTTGCGGATTGCTGGGAGATTCCTCAAAAGACAAGACTGCTGGCTTTTCTCCGCCTGGCCAGGTGGCCTTAAACGTATATTGAGATCTAACTGCAATTCCATACTGATTTCCAATTATCAAAGGGAGGCAATAATAAAAATGAGAGTTAAACCAGTCACGCTTACTCTCTCCCTTCAGTGGAAAAAGAATATCTTTATAGGACCACGCATCTTTTGTACTGTTTGGAACTATGGCAATTATATTTTCTGGAACCTCATTCCCAGAATCATTAATATGTGGACTTGAAGATGTCATTTTTATTAGTACTCTTGCATTTTTTTTGTTGGATCAAGTGTAATAAAGCTTGCAAGTGTAAACCTAATTCCTTCTCCTATAGCAGTTACTCCATGCATATGATCAGTGTCGGCTGGGTGAACTACCATTTTGCCTGGTTCTGGATTAATGTAAATATTGTGCTGAGGATAAAATGTTTGTCCGCCATCAAAATCGTTATTTAAATAAACGATTGCCCCATATTTTCTATGGCTAAAATTTAAAGCATCTGGCGTATTTTCCATGTCATCGGAGTGGGGCGACTGGCTCATTCCTGGAAGCCACCTAGTCAAAACAAAGATATCTGAATAAATCTGATCATCAATTTTATAATGTTCTTTAATAGACTTTAAGGCCCTATCTTTAATTTGCTGTAAGGTTTTCCCTAATTCTTTATTTATTTGATTAATACTAGACGCTTGGATTACTCGACCACTCCAGAAGTCATTGCTTAGGTGACCCCAAAGGTCTGTGTTTTTAGCGAACTCTAAAATAATTGAAGTCTCTTCATCACTCAAGAAAGATGGAAACTCTTTTGCTTTTATGGGATTTACCATTTGTGAAGTGGACAAACTGCCTTCTCCATTTTTGTTTTTAAAACCATAAAGCAGCCACATTTTTTACACTGCTTAGTGGCAGAAATAAGCTCTGGGCAAGACTCGCAAATAGAAAATCTTTTCTTTGAGACAGCCTCATCTACATATTCGGTTTGTGGATTAAGCAGATCCCAAGGACGAGTATCTCCTAAATTTTGTTTCCACTGTTGCCATGGAGTTAGCTCAGACATTACTATCCTTGAGGAGCAATGAAGCTTTGGCCATCATAAGTCCAGCCAAACTGAACATCTGGATTACTGGTTGACTCTACCACTATTGGGCTTGAAGACATTCCTGCCCAAAGCCTTTCATGATTTGGAGCAACGTCTGGAATATGAAAAACTCCAACGACGTCTCCATCTACAATAAATGCAAAACTTTTAGTCTGTATTTCACTCATAAAAACTCTCCTTATAAAAATTATACCATAACAGCATGTCTGGTCGCTACAAGCTATTCTACTACCAAGTTCTTCTTTATTTCTGAAAGAACAAGCTCCCTTATTCCAGATTTTTTGGCAAGGTCATACTTTTTGTTCATTGCCCACCTTTTTCCATATTTAATATGAGACTTAGAAAGCTCATCTGCAATAGCCGAAAGTCTTGGGCTGACAACATACCTCTGAAATCTGATTTTTTTATCTGTTTTAAACTCAAGATATGCAAGCTCTTGATCTTCTTTTATAGAAATCCTCTCTGTGCTTTCTGGTATATGCCAATCAAGATTGATTTGCCTGTACCATCTTCCTATATCAAAAGATCCTGGTGAGAACAGTGATCCGTCACAAATTCCTTTAGCTGGAAAGTATGGAGATATAAGCTTCATTTCAACTGGCTCAGAGGCAAACAATAGCCAGCTCATGTCATAGGTTACATTAATATGTCCTGGAAAACTTGTTTCTCTGGGTTGTGAAAAAAATATCTTAGACTCGCCAAGACTTGTGTTTAGTTCTGAAAAAGCTGTATTGTTTAGCTCAAACTCGTCATCAATATTGCTTTGGAGTGCAAAGGTATTGCTCAGTAGTCCACGTGTAGCTGGGCACATTCCAATACCTGCACCAGGAAGTTTATTTTTTAAAAGCTTATCTAAAATTGAGGCTGGCTCAGAATAGAGTAGGTCTGAAGACAGAGAAAAGCTATTAAATGAACCTGGTGCCCAATAAATAGTTATTTCATCTGCCATATTATCTCCCTGAGAGATTATAGCATATCAACATACCCACATGTTAAGGC
>Ga0209599_10000727_pt1 | contig 19236 bp, 16 predicted proteins | sample Shrwel_input2_FT_FD_187534 | JGI IMG/M metagenome (GOLD analysis project Ga0209599, IMG submission 187534) | Subsurface microbial communities from deep shales in Ohio, USA - Utica-3 well 1 S input2 FT (SPAdes) (version 2) ... | reverse complement strand
CAATAACTGTTCCAAATGCTGCAAATCATTATGACGATAACGCACATATTGAGCATTCGATAGACGAATACCATCAATCATACTGGCATGAACCAGTTTATCCGCCAAAATCACGGTTTTACTATCAGCTAATGCAGGCAAAATACCGATATTCATGTGATAGCCACTATTGAAAAGTAAGGCAGCACGACCAAAAGCTTTGCTTAGGCTATTTTCAAATTGCTCGTACTCTGCAAAATTTCCAGTCAGTAAACGTGAAGAAGAAGAGCTAAACAATGCACGGTCGATTTGCAAAGTATCAAGAAATTCTTCTCTTAAACTTAAATCAGCCGCCAGACCTAGATAATCATTGGATGCCAAATTCAACATGGTTCGATCTTGAATATTAATCCATCGTCCCTGCTGTTGATTTAAAGTAAATTGGCGAAAATTACCTTGCTGTTTGAGCTGGTCAAGCTGTTCAGCATAATGATCAAGCAAGGACATTAGCTTGTACTCCTTGCATATTTTTGACCACTTCACTCATCTGCACTAATAAGTAATTTAGCTCATCATCGGTGATCACATACGGTGGCATCACGTAGACCAATTTTCCAAATGGTCGTACCCATATACCACGCTCTACAAACTGCTGCTGTAAGCTTTTCATGTCAACACTAGAGGTTAATTCAACCACTCCAATCGCACCTAATACACGTACATCTGCAACATGATCAAGTTCTACTAAATCACTTAATTGCTTAACAAGGATCTTTTCAATACGTTGAATATTGCTTTGCCAATCTTGTTCAACTAATAATTGAGTACTTCTTAGAGCAACAGCACAAGCTAAAGGATTTGCCATAAAGGTTGGACCATGCATGAACACACCCGCTTCGCCACGACTAATGGTTTCAGCCACTTGTTTAGTCGTTAATGTTGCAGATAATGTCATATAGCCTCCAGTCAAACCTTTACCGATACACATGATATCGGGTTCAACTTGTGCATGCTCCCAAGCAAACATTTTGCCTGTACGCCCAAAACCTGTTGCGATCTCATCAAAGATCAACAACAAATTGTATTGCTGACATAATTCTTTGGCTTGGCACAAATACTTAGGATGATAAAAACGCATCCCTCCCGCACCTTGCACAATTGGCTCAATAATCAGTGCAGCAATACTGTGATGATGCTGTTCGATCTGTTGTTTGAGTTCTTGAATATCTTGTGGATTCCACTCACCATCAAAGCGACTTTGAGGCGCGGGTACAAAGATTCGATTCGGTAAACTTGAGCCAAAAATCTGATGCATTCCCGTAACAGGATCACACACCGACATCGCATTCCAAGTATCACCATGATAGCCAGAACGTGTAGTAATAAAATTGGTTTTCTCAGGTTGATTCAATGCAGCCCAATATTGCACTGCCATTTTTAAAGCCACTTCAACTGAAACTGAACCTGAGTCAGCATAGAAAATTTTATCTAAACTCGGAGGTGTAATTTTTAATAAGAGTTTACCCAACTCAATTGCAGGTTCATGCGTCAAACCACCAAACATGATATGCGCCATGTTTTGCAATTGATCAGTAATGGCTTTATTCAGTTCAGGGTGGTTATAACCGTGAATCGCACACCACCATGACGACATGCCATCAACCAAAGTTCGACCATCCTCTAGTTCGATGGTTGCACCATAAGCACGTTTCACTTTAAAAGTTGGCAGTGGATTTAACATCGAAGTATAGGGATGCCATATATGTTCTAAATCAAATAAATCGGTCATCCTCTACCTCATTTGCTGCTATTTCAAAATTTTCCATTTGCCTGATCACACTTTTTCGATACTCGGAAATGTCATCTGCAACCTGCGTGGTATAAATAAAATACAAGGCTTCGTACACTTGATCAAAAGAAAAAATGAAAGAAGTGAACAGGTTTTGCAGATGATAAATGGTTTTGCCTACTTTTCCCGAAAGAAAAGTAGGTCGCCGAAGGCATATCCTGAAAATGGATGAGTACTCGGCACGATTCCGTTGGATCTATAAAATAAGTTTTATCTTAAACTTGTCAAAATCTAAAATATATTGCGAGAACTTTCAATTCAAGCAAGATTGAACCGTCAATTGAATAAAATCTTCAATTACTTGCACAGTCTGCTCCACCATAAAACATGGAAAACCATGAGAAGCACCTTCAATAGAAATAACAGATAGATTTTTTGTAGCTAAATTCTGGATATTTTGAACAACTTGGTAAGGAACTAAAGCATCATACTCAGCAAACACATGCAACTGTCTGCCTTGATAGTTTTTGTACAAATCAACCAAATTTAATTGTTCCAATAATTCTAAACCTTGCTTTAATAATGCAATCGGTTGCGGTCGAATCAATTTCTGCATGTCCAAAAAATCTTTTTTTGCAGAACTTGTACCTTGACAGACTAACAAACCAAAACGTTTTAGCGTGGTAATCGCATCCTGTTCAAATGATTGTTTGAACTGCATAAAAGTTTCGACTGGCATTGCAGTCGCCCAATCCGCTTGAGCAACAAAACAAGGATTCGATGCCAAAGTGATTAAAATCTTCTGTTCAGTATATTGTTGCTGGATTTGATTAACTAAAATTGTTGCCAATTGACCACCCAGCGACCATCCGACAATTACATCAAAGTTCACTGCAAGTTCGACATACTGCTTTAAGACAGAATTATCTAAAGCATTAAAGATATTTATTCGTTCAATGATATGTCTTTTTTGCTCTAATCCTTCATGTAAAGGTTTTAATAATTCGGACCCACCGCCCCATCCAGTGATGAGTAGAATTTTTTTAGACAATGAGATACCTTTCGATTGCATAATCATTTTGTATAAAACATCGCATAAATTGGTTATTTTTCCTAGCAAGGTCGATCTGATTTGCTAAAATATGATCTATCACACTTTGAGATCAACATGATGAATACGATAAAGTCCAAAGTTCTCGTCTTATTTAGTTCACTTTTTTTACTCAGTGCACCCAGCCTAAGCACAGCACAAAGTACTTTATTTTCTAAGCAAGATAGCGCGAAAAAAGAATGGGTTGGTCAGTCTGCACCAGATTTCAAACTTCAAGATCAAAGTGGGAAGTGGCATACGTTAAGCCAATACAAAGGCAAATGGATTGTGCTTTATTTTTATCCAAAAGACGATACTGCGGGATGCACTCAAGAAGCGAATCAATTTAAATCACTTTATCCTCAATTCTTAAAATCGAATGCAGTCGTGCTGGGTGTTAGCTTAGATGATGTTGCATCGCACCAAAAGTTTTCGCAAAAGCTCGGTTTACCTTTCCCAATTTTGGCAGATGAAAAAGGTGAACTTGCTGGAAAATTTAGCATTGTTAGAAACCTTGGGATTACCAAAATTGCAAAACGTGAAAGTTTCTTGATTAATCCTCAAGGTGCAATCATGTATCACTACACCAGTGTGAATACGCAAACGCATGCTGATCAGGTACTTAAAGATTTAAAAGATGCTCAAATTAAAAAATAGTGCTTATACAAAAAAACTCAGCATATGCTGAGTTTTTCTAATTCACAAAACTTAAATTTGCGATTGAATATAATTTTGTAAACCAATCAATTCGATTAAACGTAATTGTTTTTCTAACCAATAAGTATGATCTTCTTCTGTATCAGATAACTGCTGACGCAACATATCACGGCTAATATAATCGCCTTTTTCTTCACACAATTTAATACCTGTCGCCAGTTTTTCACGCACATGATATTCAAGTGCTAAATCAGCTTTTAAACAACTTACAACATCCGTACCCACATTGATGTCTTCACGGTTCATATTTGGTTGAGCGCCTAAGAATAAAACACGACGAATGATCGAGTCGGCATGAGAAGCTTCTTCTTGCATTTCATGATCAATACGCTCATAGATTTTACTTAAGCCCCAATCTTCATACATTCTTGAATGAATTAAATATTGATCACGAGCAGCCAATTCACCGCCAATGAGCATATTTAAATAGTCGATGACTTCTGGATTGCCACGCATAATACTTACTCCTATCGAATAACAATAGTATGGTCAAGTTAATGTAAAATTGCAAAATTAAAAGTGTGTAAGTTTATGATTTTTATAAAATTAAAATGAGAAACATACGCATTTACAGTTTTAATTAGCCTAATTTATCTAAATAAAATAAGCCTTTGCATATCATTTCTACTTTTTAAAAGACATAATTCTATTGAAAATCATTTGTTTGATTTTTTGTAACGATTAGCAATGCTTCTTATTCCACCAGCTTTTTGATCAAAAAATCATAAAAAATGACTGCTCAGCTGTTGTTTATTTAAACAAAATTCGGTAAATAACAGCAATCACAAAAACATAATGTGGAAATAAAATGGATAAAAGTAAACCAATTTTGGTGACTGGTGCGACGGGTTATATTGCAGGCTGGATTATCGAACGTCTGTTGAATCAAGGTTATACGGTTCATGCCACAGTGCGCGACCCATCGAAGAAAAATAAAATCCAACATTTATATGATCTAGCAGATCAATCTTCTGGTCAAATCCAGTTTTACCAAGCAGATCTATTGGAACCACATTCTTTTGATGAAGCGATGCAAGGGTGTGAAATTGTCATTCATACGGCATCACCTTTTGTTGTTACTAACTATAAAGACGCGGTTAAAGACATTATTGAACCTGCAGTCAAAGGTACAGAGAATGTCTTAGATAGTGTAAATCGTACAGAATCAGTGAAACGTGTAGTTTTAACCTCAAGTATTGCGTCAACATATGGTGATGCAGTTGAAATTCAAAACACAGCAAATAATGAATTTGATGAGAGCCATTGGAATAACACCAGTAGTGAAACCCATCAACCTTATCCATATTCAAAAGTTGCTGCTGAACGAAAAGCATGGGAAATGGCTGAGCAACAAAATCGCTGGAGTTTAGTCTGTATTAACCCAGCGTTAGTGATGGGACCATCACTTACCGATGCAAGCCAGTCAGGCAGTATTGAAGTATTACAGCAATTTGGTAATGGCACGACCTTGTTTGGTGTACCACCAATGTGGAATGGTATAGTAGACGTCCGTGATGTTGCCGATGCACATGTTGCTGCGGCATTAAATCCTCAAGCTAAAGGTCGTTATATCATTTGTGGTGGCACTTTAAGCTTGCTAGAGATGGGCAAAGCACTTACACAAAAATTTGGTTATAAATATCCATTCCCACACTTTACTGTACCTAAAACAGCTTTCTCTTTAGTTGCACCTGTATTTGGTCATTCACGCCAATTTGTAAAACTCAATATGGGATATCCAATTTATTTTAACTCACAACGTAGTGTGAATGAGTTAGGCCTCCAATATCGTAATATCCGCGAGAGTGTCTGCGAACATTTTCAACAATTACTTGATGATGGCATTGTGAAAAAATATATTTAACACATTAAAAAGGCGGCATCTACATGCCGCCTTTTTCTTCTCAAGGATGAACTTTAAATTAACTCGAGAAGAAAGAAATTAATTTTCATACTGCGCCAGAAATTCTAAGAACTCTTGCTCATTCAATACTCGAATATCCAATTTCTGCGCTTTATCCAGCTTACTACCCGCTTTCTCGCCTGCAACCACACATTTGGTTTTACTAGAAACACTACCACTGACACGAGCACCCAAGGCTTGTAACTTTTGTGTCGCCTCATCACGCCCCATGGTTTCCAGTGTACCTGTCACCACCCAACTCTCACCATTTAATGGCTGACGCGTTGGTGCAATTGGTGCATCCCAATGAATCCCTGCTGCCATTAAACGATCCAGAACTTCAATATTATGTGGCGCTTGGAAAAAATCAGCGATCCACTCCGCAGTAATATCCCCCACATCTGGTGTTTTCTTAAGCGCTTCAATATCGGCGGCTTTTAAAGCGTCTAATGTTTGAAAGGTATTGGCAAGCATACGTGCAGTAGTTTCACCAACACCACGAATACCCAAGGCATAGATAAAACGCGCTAAAGTGGTTTTCTTGCTTGCTTCAATTGCATCAATCAAGTTCTGAACTGATTTCTCACCCATTTTCTCAATGGTCAGTAAAGTTTCACGATGCTCATGCAAATGATAAATATCAGCAACATCTTTGAGTAAGTTGAGATGCAGAAGTGACTCTACCCAACGATCACCCAAACCCTCGATATCCAAGGCTTTACGTGATACAAAGTGACGAATAGCTTCGATCCGTTGTGCTGCACAATACAGACCACCTGAACAACGTGCCAAGGCTTCACCTTCTGGCATCGCTACAGGTGAATCACATACAGGACAATTGGTCGGGAGATGAACACTCTCTGCATCAGCAGGTCGAAACTCAGCCCATACTTTCTCAACTTTTGGAATCACATCACCCGTGCGATACACACTGACGGTATCACCAACACGCACATCTAAACGATGAATTTCACCAATATTGTGTAAGGTCACATTGGATACCGTTACACCGCCGACAAATACGGGCGCTAAACGTGCAACAGGCGTTAATGTTCCAGTACGTCCCACTTGCCAATCAATATTTTCTACTTTAGTGAGCGCGGCCTGTGCTGGAAATTTATAAGCAGTTGCCCAACGTGGCTCACGACTCAAGAAGCCCAATTGTTGTTGCTGTTTAAGGCTATCTACCTTGATGACCATACCATCAATTTCAACTTTGAGGTCTGGGCGTTCTTGCTGAATCTGTTCATAACGTTGTTGTACTTCTTCAATCGAAGCACACAGAAATTGACGTTCTGCAATTTCAAAACCAAATCGGGTTAACCAGTGCAAACTGTCATGCATGGTTTCAAGGCCATGATTCGGTACACATTGTGCAATTCCATACGCATAGAACGCCAATGGACGAGAAGCTGCGATATTTGGATCAAGCTGTCTTAAACTACCTGCTGCTGCATTACGTGGATTAGCAAAAGTCTTATCGCCTTTCGCTTCCTGATCTGCATTAAGCTTTTCAAAGCCTTGCTTCGGCATCAGTACTTCACCACGAACTTCTAAGAAATCTGGAATGGCTTGATGCTGACTTGATAATACCTTCGGTAGATTGCGAATGGTTTTTACATTTTGAGTAATGTCTTCACCTGTCTCGCCATCGCCACGAGTGACACCACGAACCAAGACACCATTTTCATACCAAAGCGAAATCGCTAAACCATCCAGTTTCAATTCAACATCATATTGCACTTTTTGATTCGGCAAACGTTCATCGATACGACGTGCAAAAGCAAATAAATCTTCCTGATTAAAGACATTTCCCAATGAAAGCATTGGTACAGCATGAGTCACACTTTCAAATCTTGACAGCGCCTGACCACCGACTTTATTGGTCGGAGTATCAGCCTGAATACATTCTGGATGTTGTTGTTCTAAAGCTTTGAGCTGATGAAATAAATGGTCATATTCACTATCAGAAATGGAGGGTTGATCCATCACATAGTAAGCATGATTATGTTTTGCAATCAGTTGAATCAACTGACGCATTTGCTCAATAACTGAGTTCTGTTCCATTTAAATTTCACCATATAAAAAGGCGGAAAAACCGCCCTATAATTTTTACTGAATTTATTATAAAAGATTCATTAGACGGTTGCTTGATTTGGACGATAATCAATCACATGATGACGCCAATGTTCTTTCAACTGCGGCGTAAACTCTAAATTGTTTTCATCATAGACTTTACCATCAACTTCACGTGCAATTAAGCCAGCAATACTGGTCATCATGTCATAACCTGTGACCGCTTTGCTATTAGGCAATGCCAAGAAGAATGCTAAGCCTTGCACTTGCTCACCTGATAGAGTTTCTAAATCAAACCCTGCTGGGCCATTGTCGGTCATACGCAGCACAGAAAACATTAATGGGCTTGGCTCATCAGTATTTTCATAACGATGGAAGCATGACATTTCACCGAAACGTAAGCCGTATTTTAATAGTACTTTTAGAGCTTTATCACCTGACAATGCACGACGCGGATTTGGATAGACATTCAGGGCAATAATCTGCTCTGCTGTTGCCAATGCACTTTCATCATCGTAGCGTTGTTGCTCATGCAAATGCACATCCAAAATATTACTTTCACCATCAAACTCTTCAATAGCAACGGTTTCTATATTTGGATTCAAGCTAAGTTCTGATTCTGCATCAGTATGTTCAGTTTTAGCTACAGTTTCTAAAAGAGTTTCAACTTCCTCTTGAGTTTGCGATTCAGGAATTATTTCTTGCTTATTTACACTTAAATTTGATTCAGCAACTGATTCATCTGCGATTATCGATTCTGTAGCCTTTTCTTCTGGGATCTTTTCTGTAGTCGGCATTTCTACTGACGGTTTCGTTTCTAACGGTTCAGTTTTAAAACTTGGTTCCACACGTTCGGTTGTAGTGACCACTTCATTTTGTAAAAGTTGATCACGTACATGACGTGGAATAACGGGTTGCTGACTTTCGGGATTAATATATAACTCCGCTTCTAACGACGGCTCGACTGGTTTAGGTTTTCTTAAAATCATTATTAAACCAACGAGCATAATCACAACGGCGACAACAATGCCTATTATTGTATTCATTTCCATACTATGACTCCGCAACTAACCCGTATTCTTTTGCCTGTTCTAAATCGACAGTCACTAATTTTGATGTACCTGGTTCTGGCATGGTCACGCCGAGTAAATCCGTTGCCATGGTCATCGCCAGTTTATTATGTGTAATGTAAATGAATTGCACTTGTTCAGAAAGCTCTTTTACCAAATTACAATACCGCTGTACGTTGGCATCATCAAGTGGTGCGTCAACTTCATCTAAAACGCAGAATGGTGCAGGATTTAATCGAAATATGGCAAAAACCAAAGCCAATGCAGTTAGGGTTTTTTCACCACCAGACAATAGTGCTAAAGAACTATTACGCTTTCCTGGCGGTCTTGCCATCAATTTCACTCCAGACTGCCAATCATCTTCCAAGCTTAACGTTGCTTCACCACCATTAAAAACCTTAGGAAACAACAACTGTAGTTCCTGATTCACCTGATCAAAAGTGGTCATAAATAGCTTTCGAGTTTCTTGGTCAATGCTTTTCATCGCATCTTTCAATTGGTCGACAGTATTTTGTAGATCTTGCATTTGATGGCTCAACTCATCAAAACGCTGTACCACTTCCTCATATTCTTGTGAAGCCGCTAAATTCACCGCACCAATTTTTTCAAATTGCTGCTGAGCCTTTTCCAGTTTTTGTTGATGCTCTTTAATTTCAATCGACAGATCAGCTAAAACTTCTGCATTCAACTCCTTGAGTTGTTCCAAATAATGCTCACGATCTGATTTTGCAGCCTGCCACGCTAAACGCTTTTGTTCCAACTGCTCACGCACCTGCTCGTCTTTCTGTTGAGCTTGATGACGTTGTTCTGTGAGTTGCTGCTGTTTCTCTTGAACTTGATTCAGTTCTAGCTGCCATTCATTCCATGTTTTCTGTAACTTTTCCGTTTGCTGGAATTGCTGTTGGAATTGTGACTCTAAATTCGGTAATTCAAGTTGAATCGGATCAACAAACTTCTTGGCCTGCTCGATTTGTTCGATGATTTGACGATATTGTGTTTTTAGGAATGAGATATCTTTCTCTAACAACTCAATTTGCTGATTGGCTTGCGAAGTCTGGCGACGTAAAGCTTCACGTTGCTGTTGTTGTTGAGTCAACTGCTGTTGTTGCTCATCCAACTGCTCATTCAAGTTTTCCACCTGAAACTGTAGCGTCTTATAGTTCGGCAACACTGCTTCTAATTTCAATGCAAGCGCATGTAGATCAATCTCCAGATCATCACGCTGCATAGCATCTTCTTCAAGCTGTAGATCAAGCTGTTTTAGTTGATCTGCCAATTGCTGTTGCTGCAATACAAAGGCCTGTACCGTACTTTGTAGTTTGACAATTTGCACATCTAGCTGTTGCAGCTCTTTTTGCTTTTGCTTCAGATTTTGTTGTTGCTGCTGCAAGTGCTGTTGCTGCTGTTGCATGGCCTGCTGCTGTTGCGAAACCTGATGTTCGAAATCAAAAAGTTTCGGTTGCTTCTGTACCAGTTGCTGTTCAATTTCCTCTAAACGCACTTGATGGCTGAGTATGCCCTGCGCAGTTTGGCTATCTTCATCATAATGCAGACCAATCATCCAATCAGCACCGACATGATAACCATCAAGCGTCAAAATCGATTGTCCTTGCTGGAGATCCGCTTGATATCGCAAAGCTGTGGTTAAATCTTCTGCAACGGCGACATTGGCCCATAAAGAAGATTGTGGTGCCTCGATCCATTCACTCAAACAGGTCAGCTCTGCAATTTGAACAGGCTGCTGTTGTGATGATTTTAACTGTCGTGAGATACCCTCTTGGAAGACTTGCCCATTCTCAATCAACTGCGCTTGCAACCATTTGGCTAAGAACTTCTCAATAATGCTTGCGTGTGCTTTAGCTTGAGCACTTAAACATAGGCTTTGCATCAATCGAAATGCATATTGATCCTGCTTCGGGCTTTGCTTTGCGACCAGCTGATTTAAGTTCTTTTGTTCAGCCAATAAAACCTGAATTTCTGTTTTCAGGCTTTGCAGATCCGTTTTGTTCGACTGTTGTTGATCTTGCTGTGTTTGAACATTCTGCTGTAATTGCTCAATCGCAGTTTCTATCGCAATAATTTCTTGTTGCAGTTGCTGCTGCAATTGTTCTAACTGCGCCTGTTCATCATCCTGAACCTGAGCACGAATTTGGCTCGTTTGGGTTTGCAGTGTTTGCTTTTGCTGCTCAATCCGCAGCACATTCTTACCAAGCTGTTCAATTTGTGCAGCCATCTGCAACTTTTTTTGTTGTTGCTGGTCGACTTGGGTTTTCAGTTGATCAAATTGCTGTTGTGCTTGCTTGTGCTGTGCTTGAACATCAGTAAAATTTTGCTCAGCCATTTGAGTCTGCTGCTCTAAGGCAATCAAGCTTTCATTTTGCTCATCAAATTGAGTGCTTAAGGTTTCAACCTGTAATTCAGAGAGTTGCAGGCGCTCTTTGGTTTGTAATTTTTGCTGTTCAAGTTGAACCAAACTACTGCTATTTTGCTGGAATAAACTCTGTTTTTGTTCCAACGTCATTTTTAATTCAGACAGCTTTTTCTCGGCCTGTTGCCACTCATGCTGCAAAGGTGAAGATTGCTGAATTAAACGTTGGAATAAAGCACTGGTTGCTTCAAGATCGTGTTCAATGGTCTGTGACTCAGAACGAACCAGCTTAAAGTTTTCACCCAGCGCCGTCATTTCAACCGTATATTCTTGTTGTAGCTTTTGACTTTGATTGGCTTGAAACGAAAGAATCTCAATTTTTAATGTACGGATCTGCCCTTCTAAAGTCTTGTATTGAATCGCGGCTTCAGACTGGCGTTTTAATGTTCTGAGTTGTGATTTTAGTTCAGCCGCAATATCGTCCAAACGCGCTAAATTTTGTTCTGTATGTTCTAAATGCTGTAAAGTCTCACGGCGACGTGCTTGATAACGAGAAACGCCAGCCGCCTCTTCAATAAAAATACGCATTTCTTCTGGCTTGGCATCGACTAGGCGGTTAATCATGCCCTGTTCAATCACCGCATAAGAACGTGGTCCTAGACCTGTACCCAAGAAAATGTCGGTAATATCACGACGGCGACAGCGAGTACCATTGAGAAAATATTCAGATTTACCTTCACGCGTGACTTGACGACGAACAGCAAATTCATTGTAGGCATTATAAGCACCACCGAGCTTGCCATAGGTATTGTCAAAACGAAGCTCTACACTAGCGACACCAACGGGTTTACGTTTGGCTGTCCCCGTAAAGATAACATCCTGCATGCTACCGCCACGCAATTGACGCGCACTAGATTCGCCCATAACCCAGCGAATCGCATCAATAACATTCGATTTCCCACAACCGTTTGGGCCAACGACAGCGGTGCGGTTGGCTTTAAAATGTAATGTTGTACTATCGGCAAAAGATTTAAAGCCTGAAAGTTTTAAACTGCTTAAACGCATACTGCCCTAACTAGCGGCGTGAGCGTCTAGCCCAAGCCAATTCAATCTGTTTCATACGTGTCAGAGATTCCAACACAAGGTTGCGCAAGTGTCGACAAAAATCTTCCATAAATAAAGCAGCTTGTTGTGATTTTCGGATCAAAATAGCATCAATCACCAGTTTAAACAGAGTAAAGGACTCTTGTAGCTCTCTGCGCGAAGTATTCAAGGTTAAAAAATAGCTACGACGTAGTGATGGCAATAGTTCTTTATAAAATTGCATCATGTATGGATTTGCCACCATATCATGTTGATCTGCTAAATATTTGAAAATTGCATCGTAGAATTTTTCAATATCTCCAGTCCTAACGAATTCAACCAATTGATCTAATAAGGCTTGCAACTGTTCGGCTTCATTTACTCGCCAAGTTTCACTGATCCGCTGCACAATATGTCCAAGCACCATCACATTGGTGTCAAACAAAGCCTTTACCTGTTGCGCCGACATTTCAGAAACAATCGCACCACGACGTGGAAAAATTTCAATTAAATAAGTACGTTCTAGTAATAACAATGCTTCACGGACAGAACCACGACTCACATCCAATTCTTTCGCAATACGCAACTCTTGAATGCGTTCGCCTTCAACCAGCTCACCACTAATAATTTGTTCACTAATATATTTTGCAATCTGTTCAGAAAGACTATCAGCCTCTTCGAGATTCATGAGCCCCTCGCTATCGTTGTTATACGCATTGTCCAATGCTGTTTGCGCTTTTTTGTTTTAACTGATCTCGCCTGATAAATTCTATATCATTGTCAGACAATTTTATTGCTTTTTAAGCCAATCCACCCTAAAAATTATAATTTGAGCATTATTTATACTAAAAAATAGTGTTTCAACACTTTAAGATCAACTACTTAAAAGATTTTAATACTGCTAACCGAATATCTGAAAGATTTATTTATTCATCTATTTTTTGTTGATATAAATCACATAAAATAATATTTTTATTAAAATAAACACATTTACCAATCATCTGTTGCTAGATCAGCAATCATATTTTGAGAAAGCGCATGGGCGTCCACCACCAAGCTGTCAATATTGCAATTTTTGGGCTAAGTCTCAGAACATTGAATACTTTAAAAGAACAAATACAAACAGTGGTGCCGAGTCATGTGCAAGTAAATTGGAGCAATATTGCTGAACCACAACTTGATATATTAATGATTAATCATATCTTTTTTGATTCACCAAACATTAAAAGTCTAATCAAAAACAGTTGTATCAATGTGCTACAAATTGCAAATGATGTGGATAAAAATAGTTCTATTGAAAATGGAACCTTGTATCTTCCTCTGAATCATCTTCACTCACTACATCATTGGCTCAGCGATCACCTGAATGAACCCTCAATTCAATCTTCTGAATCAGCAAGCGTTAATCAAAACCCAAGTAATACATTTCACCGCAAACAAATCAAAGAGGTTTTGCAGGAAATCCAAAATCCTAAAAATGGAAAAATCCAAATATTCGATAATAATGGTTTATTGGCAATTGCTGACCCTCGTAGCGAATGGCTTTGGCAACATCCTGACTTTAACTCATTTCAGACAGACCCTTCCCTAAATTACACGTATGCAACTCAAAATGATCAACAATGGATTACCGATTGTGGTCAACAAGATCTAAAACAATGGCTGTGGAATCTGCTTTGGTCATCTATGGACTTCGAAGAACTTTGTCCTCAATCTGCTTCTAGTTTTTATCTTGATGTTTGGCCACAACCAATGATTAAAATGGATCGTCAAGATATTCTTCGCATGTCAGCTTGTTTTGCCCAAGGTGCTCAAATTTCAATTGTTGCAAAACAATTAAATCTTTCTGAGCAAAAAGTTCGACACTTTATTGCTGCGTGCTTAGTAACCAATTTCGGACATTTAATTAAAGATCAGCAAGCTAAATACCAGCTTCAAAATAGTCAAACCGAAACTGAACAACACTTTATGAAGAAACTGTTTGGTCGTCTTCGTCATCGTTTAGGTTTTTAACTTCAAACCAAGGATATATATGATTTTACATCAATACAAAATCGTCTTTGGTGGGACGATGGGATCAGGTAAATCAACTGCGATCAAAACCTTATCTGAAGTGGAGGTGGTAAGTACTGAAGCACTCAACACAGACCTTGCTTCTCACGATAAGTTACTCACGACAGTCGGTATTGATTATGGTGAACTAACCTTGGACGATGGTATCAAAGTTGGATTATATGGTACACCAGGTCAAGATCGTTTCGATTTTATTTGGGCAGTCATCTGCAAAGGTGCAATCGGAACAATTATTATGATTGACCATGCAGCAGAAAACCCACTGCTCGATTTAGACCAATATATTCAAGCATTCCAACCTTTTGGTAATAACATTGTGATTGCCATTACCCATATTGATCGCAAACCTGAACGTACGCTTTCAATCTATAGAGAATGGCTCGCTAATCGGAAATTGAATTATCCTTTATTTTTTGTAGATGCTAGACAACAAGATGATGTTCTTCTCTTAGTTGAAACATTGATTGCAACCATTGAAGTGCATTATGGGTTGATCACTTAAATTTTTTAAAATAGCCCCTTATAAATAAAATAGCAGCCAACCACCACAAGCAAAGCGGCAAAACATTTCTTTAACATCGCTGCTGATAATCGATGTGCAACTTTTGCTCCAACTTTTGCCGTGATAAAACTCATGACACTAATTCCGAGAAAAGCATAAATATGCACATAACCAATCGTATTTGGCACATCAATTTTTTCTTTAGCTCCAAACCACATAAAGCCTAATGCACCAGCCACTGCAATCGGTAAACCGCATGCGGCTGATGTCGCAACAGCTTTTTGCATGATCACTCCATGACGATTAAGAAATGGAACGGTTAGACTGCCGCCACCAATACCAAAAATTGCCGAAGCAACACCAATGCCACCACCTGCTGCAAACTGTAAAGACGCTGATGGTAAATGTCGATTCGGATCAACCAGCGCATTTGCACCACTAAACATCTTATACGCCATCCAAACAGCAAATACCCCAATGACTAATTGTAAATGCTGTCCTGACATCATATTTGCAACACCTGCACCTAAAAATGAACCAAGTACGAGTCCAGGCGCTAAATTACGAAAAACATGCCATAACACTGCACCTCTTTTATGATGTGCCATTACTGAACTGATCGAGGTCACAATAATCGTTGCCAATGATGTTCCAACTGCAATATGCATAATCACATTTGGGTCATAATGCATCTGAGTAAAAACAATATAAAGAATTGGTACAATAATTAAACCACCACCCACACCAAATAATCCAGCAGTGAATCCAGCAATTGCGCCAATCAGCAAATATATGATTAACTCCATAAACACATGACCACTCTACTTGTAAAAATGATGGATGATTTCGCTACACGTCAGCTACAGCAACAATTACACGCAAAAAACCAATTTCCTGAAGTGGTGTTGTTGAAAACAATCACAACATCAACAAATGATGACTTGCGTGAAATTGCTCAGAAGGGTATCACAACTGCACTCGTATGTAGCGCACAACAAACACAAGGTCGGGGGCAGCATCAGCGAGAATGGACTTCACCTGATGGGAATATTTATTTTAGTGCTCTAATTCAAACTCAAAATGTGCTAGATGGGCGTCTTGCTCTTGAAACTGCATTAAATATTCTACAAATGCCAAGCCTGCAAGGTTTGAATTTACAGGTCAAGTGGCCAAATGACTTATATAGTCCACAAGGCAAATGGGGCGGAATTTTGGTTGAGCCTCTCTCGACCAATCAAGCAATTATTGGTGTTGGAATTAATTTAAACACTCCAGCCATTGAGAATGCAGATCAACCTATTACTTCTTTAGCAATCCTAGGATTACATCATATTGATCGTTTAACAATAATTGCCGAGCTCTACACAGCGATTCAACAAGCTGCTCAATGGTTCGATCATGGTAGTTATAATTTAGCAGAACGTTTTAATCACCATGCGATATGGTTAAATCAAAAGGTAGAATTTGAACATACACAAGCTAAGATTCAAGGCATATTTCTTGGAATCTCAAATGATGGTGCTGTTATAATCAAAACCGATAAAACTCAATCATTTTATCAAGGGCGTATGCGTCTGGCTTCGACTTAAGGAAATAACCATCTTATGAAAAGTTTATGGCTAGATGTTGGAAATACCCGCTTAAAATATTGGATCACGGCACACGATCAAGTGATCGAACATGCTGCCGAACTCCATCTACAATCGCCTGCCGACCTATTGCTCGGATTGATTCAACACTTTCGACATCAGAATTTAAGTCGTGTGGGCATTTCTTCCGTTCTCGATTCAGAAAATAACCAACGTATTCAGATGATTCTCGATATTTTGGATATTCCAATTATCTTTGCCAAAGTTCATGCACAATACGCAGGCTTGCAATGCGGTTACGATATACCAAGTCAACTTGGAATCGACCGTTGGCTTCAAGTCTTGGCGATGGCACAAACGAATCAGAACTTTTGTGTTATTGGTTGTGGTACTGCCTTGACTATTGATTTGATCGAAGGGTTACAACATTTAGGTGGCTATATTCTGCCAAACTTGTATCTGCAAAGAGACTCACTAATTCAAAATACTAAAGGAATTAAGATTCCAGATTCAGCTTTTGACAACTTAAACCCCGGCCATAATACGGTTGATGCAGTTCATCATGGCATTCTATTGGGTCTCATCAGCACCATTGATCAAATTATGCATCAATCACCCAAAAAACTAATTTTAACTGGTGGTGATGCTGCTTTATTTGCCAAATTTCTAAATCATCATCAACCTCAAGTCGAATCAGATTTATTGCTTAAAGGCTTACAACACTATGTTCATCTCAACTCGGCTTTGATTAAAGTTTGAAGTATATTTAATAATTGTGAAAACTCAGTATAGCCATCTTCAGCACGGAAATGCCCTGCTTCTGCGACCTCGATGAGTTGAGCATTTAATAAATTCGAAAACTTGAAGGTAAGTGGCACTGGCACAATCGGATCATTGCTCGAAAAGAATACCAATCGTCTGAGAATATTGCTTCTCAAGATATTACTTTCAAAGTGATGATGTATAAATGAATCATATTCGGCATGTTTTGCGATGGGTTCGTTAAATGCACCAATAAACAAGCCAGCTTTAATCACAGTATTTTGTTTGAGTTTTTTTGCTAAAAATCGACAAGCTGCTACACATGAAAGCCCATGCGCCACCACAATACTTTGCTCATTTATTCCTTTGAGTTGAGCTTCTAAGCAAGTTTGCCAAATCTCAGCTTCAGGATGATACGCATCTGCTAAAAAAACACGTTCAACCTCAACATTTTCACTCTTGAGTTGTTTTTCAAGCCAAATGTACCAATGCTGTTCAGGATCAGCATTTTCACTATGTAAAATAAATACTTTATTCTTCAAATTATGTGACATAATTAACACTAATTTTAATATAAACATAGACTTAATAAAAAGTATTATCTTTTAATCAAAAATTAGATATAGATTTTTTGTATTAAATTTAAACAACCCATCACTCGATTATATAAATAAAAAAGGCGCATAACGCGCCTTTCTTAATAACTCATGAACTTTATTTTTTTGGTTCATTATTACCAAATAAAGGACCCATATTTCCGCCACCACCAAATTGCTTTTGCATATTGCCTAATGATTTCAGCATTTTGCTCATACCTGATGGGTTGGCAAATTTTTTCATCATTTTCGCCATTTGTGTTTGTTGCTTAATTAACTTATTCACTTCAGCAACATCCATACCACAGCCAGCTGCAATACGCTTTTTACGACTAGGATTCATCAAATCAGGATTACGACGCTCTTTGATCGTCATTGATTGAATGATGGCTTCCATACGTTTAACTTGCTTTTCTGGGTTGGCCTTTTCAATCGCATCTTGAATGCCAGAATTGCTCATACCAGGCAACTTATCTAAGAAGCCCATCATGCCGCCCATCTTGCTCATTTGTTCAAACTGCATCAGCATATCTTCAAAATTGAAGGTTCCGCCCTTTTGCAATTTTTTCGCCATTTTTTCGGCTTTTTCTTTGTCGATTTTACGTTCAACTTCTTCGACCAAAGAAAGTACGTCACCCATACCTAAGATACGTTGCGCAACACGATCTGGATGGAATGGCTCAAGCGCATCTAGTTTTTCACCGATACCCAAGAACTTGATTGGTTTGCCAGTAATCGCACGAACAGAAAGTGCTGCACCACCACGCGCATCACCATCGGTCTTAGTAAGAATCACACCTGTTAAAGCTAAGGCATCATTAAATGCTTTTGCTGTATTCGCAGCATCCTGACCTGTCATCGCATCAACAACAAACAAAGTCTCTGTCGGCTTCACCGCAGCATGTAATTGTTTAATCTCGTCCATCATGTCTTCATCGACATGTAGACGTCCTGCTGTATCGACAATCAAGACATCTGCAAACTGGATTTTTGCTTGCTCAATAGCGCGATTGACAATATCAATTGGCTTTTCAGATGCTTCAGAAGGAATGAAACCAACACCGACTTCATTCGATACAGTTTCTAACTGTTTGATCGCTGCTGGACGATACACGTCGGCAGAAACAGTCATAACTTTTTTCTTTTGACGCTCTTTGAGAAAACGCGCTAATTTTGCAGCCGTTGTCGTTTTACCCGCACCTTGCAAACCTGCAAGAAGTACAACAACAGGCGGTTTTGCACTTAAATCTAAAGTCTCATTCGCCTCACCCATCATCTTAGTGAGTTCATCATAGACAATTTTTACAAATGCCTGACCAGGAGAAAGCTGAGTCATTACTTCTTGACCAAGTGCTTCTTCCTTAACCTTCGCGATGAACTCACGAGTTACAGGTAACGCCACATCGGCTTCAAGAAGTGCCATACGTACTTCACGTAGGGTATCTTTAATATTGTCTTCGGTCAGCTGCCCTGAGCCAGTAACATTTCTTAAACTCTGTGTGAGTCGTTCTGTTAAGGTATCAAACATTGCGAAATCCGCTTAAAATGGCTAGTTGCAAAAAAATCTTTCTTAAAATAGAAAATTTATGCGTAAGATGCTATAGGATACTGTAGTTCGAAGCGAATTTATATCTTATAT
>Ga0209599_10000721_pt1 | contig 19421 bp, 21 predicted proteins | sample Shrwel_input2_FT_FD_187534 | JGI IMG/M metagenome (GOLD analysis project Ga0209599, IMG submission 187534) | Subsurface microbial communities from deep shales in Ohio, USA - Utica-3 well 1 S input2 FT (SPAdes) (version 2) ... | reverse complement strand
GTTTTAAGGACTTAGGCATTCATTTTCAGATTGCCCACATCAATTATAAACTTCGTGGAGAAGATTCGGATCTGGATCAGAAAACGGTGGCGGATTTTTGTGAGAGAAACCATATTAAATTTCATTTATACAAAGTTTCAGAAAAAGATCAGAAACCTGAACATTCTATTCAGCTTTGGGCTAGAGAACTGCGGTATGAATTTTTCAGAAATATTCAAAGAGAAGAAAATCTGGAATTTTTAGTCACCGCGCATCATCTGAACGACCAACTTGAAACTTTTATCATCAATCTTTCGAAAGCATCCGGAATTAACGGATTGAGCGGAATTCCGGCAAACGACAATCACATTTTAAGACCTCTTTTAAATTTCACAAAAAAAGAAATCTACGAATTCGCAGAAGAAAATATTATTGAATACCGTGAAGATCTGTCTAATAAGAAAAATGATTATTTAAGAAATAAAATCCGAAACGAAATTGTTCCGAAACTTCTGGAAACCAACGATCATTTTCTGGAAAATTTCAAAAAAAGCTCTTCTTATTTAAATCAGACCAAAGATTTTGTTCAGCAGCAGATTCAGGAAATAGAAAACAGGATTTCGGTTTTCAACAGAGAATATACAGTTTTATCCAAAGACAAACTGAATGAAGAAAGTGATTTTGTAAAGTTTGAGATTTTAAAAAAATATGGTTTTAGTCAGGAAGAAGAAATACCGAAAATTTTTAAAGCTGAAAACGGAAGTTCTTTTTTTTCAAAAGATTATCTGCTGATCGTCAATTATGATGAGCTGATTTTAAGCAAAAAGACGGAAGATGGAAAATGGAAGTTTGAAAAGCACAGTGATGATGAAATTCTTCTGATGAAAAATTTTGACTTTTCTGAAAACCAGATTACCGTTAATCTCGAAAATATCATTGAAATTGAGCAAATCAATAAAAGTTTTGAGTGGGAATTTGATGCAGAAAAACTTTGTTTCCCACTGCGTTTAAGAAGGCAGAAAGACGGTGACGAATTTTTTCCGGCAGGATTTTCGGGGAAAAAGAAAGTTTCTAAGTTTTTTAGGGACGAAAAAATATCTATTTTAGCAAGGCAGGAAATCTGGCTCCTTACCGACGGTGAAGATTCGGTTTTGGGAATTATTCCTTTCAGGCAGGACCGAAGATGTATGGCAACGAAAAACACAAAGAAAGTTCTGAAGATTACATGAACAAAAGAACAACAAACACTTTAGCAATAGAAGATTTTCAGAATGACAACAATGTTGCCTTTGGTATTCTGTACCGGAAATATTTCGGCTACACCAGAAAATTTGTTCTTTCCAACAAAGGAAATTCTGAAGATGCAGAAGATGTTTTTCAGGACGCTTTAATTATTCTGTACGAGAAATTGTACGATGACGATTTCAAAGCCTACACTTGTCTTGCGAACTACGTTACCGGAATTTCCAAAAACCTTTGGCTGAAAAAATTGCGCAACAGAAACTTTTTTGTGGAAATGCACGAAAGCTATTATTTTGAAAACAAAGAAGAGATCAACCAGGCAATAGAAAACGAAAGGAATTATTATGATAAACTTAATGATTACATCAATAAAATTTCTTCGCACTGCCAAAACCTCATCCACGATATTTTCATGAAGAATAAAAATATGGAAGAAATACAGGAAAAATACAAGTATTCCACCAAGCATAATGCGCAAAATCAAAAGCATAAATGTGTGGAACAAATCCGGAAAATAAAAAAAGATGATAATTTTTAAAACTGATTATCAATACTTTAAATAAAATAATTAAAAAATCACCTTTTCGCCGGGTGATTTTTTCTGCTTTTGGGAACTTCATAGTAAATACTTTATCTTATGTTCACCAAAATAATTTATACGTTCTTTTTCTTAGTTGCCATTTCGTTCAATGCACAAAGCAAAACCGGAATTCAATTTCAGACTAAAAATTTAGAAGAAGCCAAAAAACTAGCACAACAGGAAAACAAACTCATCTTCATCGATCTGTACACGACTTGGTGCGGTCCCTGTAAACTAATGAAAAAGAATACGTTCCCGAATCCTGAACTGGGAGAATTTTTCAATAAAAATTTTATCAGCCTTTATATTGATGCCGAAAAAGAAGGGACAGAACTTGCCAAAAAATTTAAAATCGTTAATTACCCTTCCTTTCTTTTCTTAGACCAGAACGGCGAACTCGTACAGTACGAATATGGATATTACAACGCTGCACAATTTTTAAATATCGGAAAGTCGGTTACAGAGAAAAGAAATTCAGACAAAAAAACGCCGACAATCAGCGAAGTGAAGGGCAAAATGGTAGGTGAAACGATTCCCAACTTTACAGCAAAAGATCAGTTTGAAAAAACATTTTCTCTGTCTCAGGAAAAAAAGAAAACCGTGGTGGTTTTCATTCGTGGGCAATGGTGTCCGTATTGTAATAAATATGTTGAAAGCCTACAAAATCTTGCGCCTGAATTAGAATCTAAAAACACAAGACTGGTCATCATTTCTCCCGAAAAACCTGAGTTTATCGCAAAAACCATCAGCAAAACCAAAACCGTGTATTCCGTTTTGTATGATGAAAACTACAGAATAGCAGAACTTTTTGAGGTGCTTTATACACCAGAAAAGAAAACGACTGATTTCTACGAAAAACATCTTGGAGACGATTTTAAGAAAAGCCGTTCCGATGATTCCGGAAGACTGCCCGTTTCTGCGACCTATATTTTAGATGAAAATCAAAAAATCATCTGGAGACATTTCAATCCCGATTACAAAGAAAGAGCTTCACTGGAGGATATTTTAAAACAACTTTAATTTTTTTATGGCAGCTTTTGGCTACGCCGAATTGCATTTATTATTTTTTATGGCAGCAATTTCCGCCTTCCGCTCCCAATCTTTTTGCCAAAGCATTTCCAGCAGCAAAAAGGATTTCCGCTCAAGTCGGGCTGCAAATCGTCAACAAAAACAAACAATAAAAATAAAAACATTTGATATGAAAAATACAATCACGCTCGTTCTCGTATTTCTGCTTCCTTTTTTGGCATTTTCCCAAAAAGCAGAACATAGAAATTTAGAAAACAAACTGGCAATTCAGGGGTATGATCCCGTTTCCTACATCGAACAGAAAAAAGCGGTAAAAGGGAAAAAAGAATTTGCGGTCAATGTAAACGGAGCCATTTATTATACTTCTTCGGAAAAAAATAAAGAACTCCTGAAAAAAGATCCCGCAAAATACGAACCTGTTTACGGCGGTTGGTGCGCTTTTGCAATGGGAGATGATGGTGAAAAAGTAGACATCAATCCCACCACTTTTAAAATCATTGATGGAAAAACCCATCTGTTCTACAATAAATTTTTCAACAATACCCTGACTTCATGGAACAAGAACGAGGCAAAACTGAAAAAAAGTGCAGACCAAAACTGGAAAAAACTGACCAATTAATCCTCACAAAAAAATTAAAATTATGAAAACATTTAAAATTTTCCTGATAACAGCATTTTTACTGCTTTTGCAAAGCAATTATTTATTTGCACAGGGATGCAGTGATGCCGGATTCTGTACGGTTAACAGTTTTCAGCCGAATAGCAACGACAGCACTAAAACTTACCATAATCAGATTAAAACCGGAATTTTCTTCGGCAAAGCAGATAACTCAATTTCTGTTTTTGGAAATTACGTAGAATATAACAGACAAATCAATGACAGATTTGGCTTTGATGCAAAATTGACTACTTTGGCACAAAACGGCAATGATGTTTCGGCTTTCGGACTTTCTGATTTGTTTCTGAATGCCAATTATAAAGCTAACGAAAAACTGAAGTTTACTTTAGGTGCGAAAGTTCCTCTTTCGGACGCTGGAAACTCCAAAAACAATCTTCCGTTGCCAATGGATTATCAGTCCAGTTTAGGAACGCTGGATTTAATTGTGGGAGTGGGTTACGAAATCAAAAAAATCCAGTTGGTTGCCGCTCTTCAACAGCCTCTAACGCAGAACGACAATCAGTTTTTGGCATCACAGTATCCCGCTAGTTCGGAGTTGAGAGGATTTTTATCTACCAATAAATTTCAAAGAAGCGGCGATGTTTGCTGAGGGTTTCTTATCCTTTAATGATTCATCCAAAAATAAGACTTACGCCAAGTATTTTGCCGATTTATCACCTGAAGAACGACCGTTTTACCAACCAAAACAATGTAGAACTGGAAATTAACAATTCGAAAGGACTTACGCTGAACGGAAATGTCTATCTGGATTACGAAATCAACCGGAGAAATGGACTTCAGCTTAATGTGGGTGTTCCTTTTGTCGTGAGAACATCCAGACCCGATGGACTGACGAGAAGCTTCATTGCCAATGTTGAATACAGAGTGAAATTTTAAATTCTTTAATCAGAAAATTTACAACAAATAAAAACATCAGAAATTATGAAAACAATGATCACCTTTATTTTCGCGTCCTTTCTCTTGGTTTCCTGCGTCAGAGAAAGCACTGCAACAGAAGATTTAATGGAAATGGCTCCTGAAAATTCGGTCTTAAAATATTCCGGAGATTTTATGCAGGGACCTTACGGAAATAACGTTAACGGAAAAGCGGAAATCTATGAAAAAAACGGAGTCTTCACATTGGTTTTAAATGAAAACTTCACCATCAGCAACGGTCCGGATCTTTACGTGTATGTAAGTAAAGAACAGCAGCCATCGCAATTTGTTTCTTTAGGTAAGCTGAAATCTGTGAACGGCGGACAAACCTATACTTTTACGGGTTCCGTAAACTTCGATGAGTTCAAATACGCAGTCGTTCACTGTCAACAATACAATCATCTGTTTTCTTACGCTTTACTGGAGAAAAAATAACATTACAAATATGAAAAACTATATCAATTGGGCATTACGATTAATTCCCGCCCTAATTTTACTGCAGACTTTATTCTTCAAATTTACGGCTCATCCGGATTCTGTCGCCATTTTTTCTAAGCTTCACGCAGAACCTTTCGGAAGGATTTTTTCAGGAGTATTGGAACTCATTACGGCAGTTTTAATTCTGAACCCTAAAACCACTTTTTGGGGAGCCGTTCTGGGACTTGTAACGATGATTGGAGCAATTGCCTCACACATTTTCATTCTGGGAATCGATACCAATAATGATGGCGGAAAATTGTTTTACCTTGCGCTTACCGTTTTTGTTTTCTGTGTGATTCTTTTAATTAAATTTAAAAAAGGAAAGTATGAATAAAGACCAATCGGTTTATGCGATCTTACACGAGATCCTTACCGAACAACAGAATTTACTGAGAAAAGTTTCGGCAAAAATGTACACTCAGAGTATTCCTTCTCTGGACGGTTCTACCATTGGCGGTCACACAAGACATATTATTGAGTTTCTGGAAATTTTACGGAACTCTTACCATACGAATCAGATTAACTATGACGAAAGACAGAGAAATCCGGAACTGGAACAGAATCCTGAAAAGGCGATAGAAATTATTTCCGAAATACTTTTCAGCATTAATTTACCCAACAAAAATTTGACAATGCATCAAACCGTGGGAACTATTTCTTTGGAAATTCCGACCAATTTCTTTCGGGAACTTTTGTACAATATTGAGCATTGCATCCATCATCAGGCTTTGATAAAAGTAGCTTTTAACGAAATTAAAATGAGCCATCTTCTCAACAAAAATTTCGGAATTGCCCCTTCAACAATTCAATACAGAGAAACCCAAAATTTAAACTAAATGTGTACGGTAACGTATTTTCCGCTTAAAAATAAAATTGTTCTGACTTCCAACCGGGACGAGAAACCGAATCGTTCTGCACAGGAAATTCATCGTGAAAAAGGTATCTTTTATCCGAAAGATGCTACCAAAAACGGAACGTGGTTTGCGGTTTCAGAAAACGGAAATGCCCTCATTTTATTAAACGTTGCTTTTGAAAATCATCTGGTAAAAAAGGAATACCGAAAAAGCCGTGGACTGATTGTTTTGGATCTGATAGCGGAAGAAGATATTTTCGAGTCGATAGAATTAATTGATTTGGAAAACATTGAACCTTTTACGCTGGTCATTTTTCAGGAAAAACAATTGGCAGAATTTCGCTGGGACGGAACTGAAAAACATTTTAAAAGATTAGACGCTCATCTTCCGTACATCTGGTCTTCCGCAACTTTGTACGATGCAAAAGCACAGGAAAAAAGAAGGGAAATTTTCAAAGAATTTCTGCAAACCAAGCCGATTTCCGAAAAAGATATTTTAGATTTCCACCATCAGAAAACCGATGATCTGGAAAACGGAATTACCATCAAAAGACAAAATACGATACAAACCATCAGTACGACACAGCTCGTTATTTCCGATGAAACGACACTGAAACATTACGACCGACTGAACCCAGATTCAAAACCCGAAAAAATTTCCCTCAAAAATGAAACTCAAACATCGCCTTCATAAAATTGTACATTGGGAATACTGGTCTACTTTTTCCATTTACCTGCCGCTTTTCCCGGTTTGGCTGTACTGCGCATATAAAGCAAGAACGCTTTTGTTCTTCCATGGTGCGAATCCTTCTATAAAATACGGAGGAATGGCAATGGAAAGCAAAAAAGAAATCTACGATCTGATTCCCGAAAACTGGATCCCGAAAACGGTTTTTGTATCCCCGGAAATTTCATTTCAGGACATTTTATCTGAATTAAAATCACAAACCATCAACTTCCCCGTTATTGTAAAACCCAATATCGGATTGAAAGGTTTGGGCGTTGTTCAGGTTGAAAATTTAAACGAACTGGAAGATTATCAAAAAAATAATGACTGTGATTTTTTAATTCAGGAAAAAATAAATTATCAGCATGAAGTCGGGATTTTTTATCACCGTTTTCCCGACGAAAAAAAAGGAAAGATCACAGGAATGGTGAAGAAAGAATTTCTTTCCGTACAAGGAAACGGCAGAAAAACGTTGAGAGAACTGGTGATGGAAAATCCCAGAAGTGCGTTCCAGATCAAAGCCATAGAACAGAAAATGGGAAGCGAAATGCAGAAAACAGTTCCTGAAAACGAAGAAATAATTCTGATCCCGTTCGGAAGCCATACGAGAGGCGCAAAATTTATTGATATTTCAAGTGAAGTTACAGAAAAGTTAGAACAAAAAATAGATGAAATCTGTACCAAAGTGAATGGCTTTTATTTCGGAAGACTGGATGTGATGTTTGAAAATTTGGAACTTCTAAAAGAGGGAATGAATTTAAAAATAATCGAAATAAACGGTGCTAAAAGCGAACCAACGCATATGTACGATCCGAAACACTCCCTGTTTTTTGCCTGGAAAGAAATTGCAAAACACTGGAATATCATGGCAGAAATCAGCAGAAAAAACCACGAAACCGGATTTCCTTATCTGGATATCAAAGAGGGATTTTCTGCGCTGAAAAACAATCTTGCCATAGAAAAAAGGCTGAGGAAGATTTCTTCGGTTGATTAATCTGCAAAAAACAGTTACTTTTGTAGTAAAGTATTTACATAAAATTACAATATGAAATTCTCTTCGATTTATAAAATCCCGTTGCTGCTTTTCTTTTTTATTACCCTTGCAGTTTCGGGACAAATCAAAAATCCTGTAAAATTTAAATTTACCATCAACGAACTAGGCGACAATCAATATGAAGCCGTCTTGAATGCCACCATGGAAAGCGGTTGGCATATTTACTCCAAAGACATTCCGGAAGATACGGGAATTCCTACCGATTATAAAGTTTCAGGGAAAAACATAGAACTGATCGGGAAATTTACTGAAGTGGGTAAAAAGCATGAAGAATTTTCTGAGGCTTTCGGCGGAAAAATCATTTTCTATTCCAATACCGCAGGTTTCAAGCAGAAATTTAAGCTGAAAGACGGAACAAAACCGGGAGATGTTGTTGCTGAAATCACATATCAGACTTGCGACGACAGAGTCTGTCTTGCTCCGAACACATTGGAATTCAACAAACAGGTTACGCCAAAAGGTGCGACTGAAGAAATTGTAACAACAGAACCTGCAAAAGATTCGGTGAAAAGTCCTGTAGCCATAGAAACTATTACCGAAACTTCTGCAAAAGCAGAAAACACAGCGAATGAAACCGCTAAACTTGATCCTAAACAACTTAAAATCTCCACAATAGATTTCAAAAAACCTTTAACGGATTGCGGAACAGCAGCCGTGGAAGCTTCTGAAAATTACTGGACTTATTTATTTTTAGGATTTATCGGAGGTTTAATTGCCTTACTTACACCATGCGTTTTCCCAATGATTCCGTTGACGGTTTCTTTCTTTACAAAAGGAATGAAAGACAAAGCAAAAGGGAAAAGAGATGCACTTCTTTACGGTTTTTTCATTCTCTTAATTTTCGTTTTACTAAGTATTCCGTTTCATATTATTGATGGAATTGCCGGAAATATTTTTAACGAAATCTCCACAAGTGTTTGGCTGAATATTGTATTTTTCATCATCTTTATTTTCTTCGCAGGAAGTTTCTTCGGATATTACGATATTACCTTACCAAGTTCGATTGCTAACAAATCTTCAAAAGCAGAAGAAGCAGGAGGAATAATCGGGATTTTCTTTATGGCTTTAACTTTAGTCATTGTTTCTTTCTCCTGTACAGGTCCTATTTTGGGAAGTTTACTGGGAAGTGCCGTTACAGGTTCCAGCAATGTTCCGATGTTGTTAACATTTGCTTTGGCAGGTTTTGGATTGGCTTGGGCGATTGTTTTCGGATTATTGGCACTATTTCCACAAGCATTGCAAAGCTTACCAAAATCTGGTGGCTGGATGAATACTGTGAAAGTGGTTTTAGGATTTGTAGAATTAGCTTTGGCTTTGAAATTCTTGTCAAAAGCAGATTTAGTTTCTAAAACATTTCTTATTAAAAGAGAACTTTTCATTGCGATATGGATCGTTATAGCAATTGGTTTAGCATTATATTTATTCGGATTAATCAGATTTCCACACGATGACAAAAAGCCAAAAATTTCTTGGACAAGAAAGATTATCGGAATTTTGGGAATTGGTTTTGTGATTTATCTAATACAAGGATTAGTTCCTGCAGAACGTCCGAAACTTCAATTGTTAAGCGGAATTTTACCTCCGCTAAATGTAAGTTACTTTCACAATGAAAAAGACGGCATTTTGGGTATGAAGCCTGAACATGATTTCTTTACCGCTATTGAATTAGCGAAAAAAGAAGGCAAACCGATTTTAATTGACTTCACAGGTTATGGTTGTGAAAACTGCCGTAAAATGGAAGAATTTGTATGGAGCGAACCGGATATTTTACCGATCCTTCAAAACGATGTAGTTCTTGCTTCACTTTATGTAGATGATAAAGAAGAGCTTCCTGAAGATCAAAAAACTAAAATTGATTTAGGAGAAGGACAAATAAAAAAAGTAAAAACCATTGGTGACAGATGGAGCTTATTTCAACAGGTAAATTTTAATAATAATTCTCAGCCGCATTATGTTTTAATAACTCCGGACGGAAAAGTAATTAACAATCCTGTTTCAGGATATATGCCGAAAGAAGATTTTAAAAAATTCTTGGAATGTGGGGTTAATTATTACAAACAGAATAAATAAAAATTAAATATTTAGTTTTTACCACTAAGTATTATTAATTACCCAGTTTGTCATGCTGAAAGCATCTTAATATTATTTAGATTCCTACAGAATGACAAACTTAACGTTACAAGACTCATGCTTTATAAGTGTGAGTTTTTTTATTTTAATTATTTTCCCGAAATCACATTAAACCCTTAAAAACTCTTAAAACATTACTAAAATAGTGTTTTTTAACACTTTTCTATGTCAAACATTTAAAAAAATTAGAAATTTATTACTATTAGCTGATTTTAGGTATAAACTTTGCATAGTTTCCTCCAAATAAATATCGATACTTTACTTTTTATCAAAAACCGTTTAACATTAAAAAATATTACTATGGCTGAAGTGATCGCACAAGAAAAACAAGGAGGAAGACAAAAAAAGAAACCAATAAGAGTTGATATGACTCCGATGGTAGATTTAGGTTTTTTACTGATTACCTTCTTTATGTTTACCACCAATTTTACAAAACCCAATGTGATGGATTTAGGATTGCCTGCAAAAGGACCAATTGAAAATCCAACTAATCACGTTATTGACGACAAGAACCAAGTAACCTTTATTTTAGGTAAAGACAATAGAGTTTTTTATCATCAAAGCAATGCAAAAGATCTCAATGAAGGAAATTTAAAAGAAACAGACTTCAGCGGAGTAAAAATATCGAACATCATTTCTGAAGCTTATAAAAAAGCTCCAAAAAAAGAAAACTTTACCATCATTGTAAAACCAACAGATGATGCAAACTATAAAAATTTCGTAGATGTTTTAGATAACATTGCCATTTCTAAAAAAGAACGGTACGGAATTACCGACATCAAACCTTGGGAAAAGAAAGTTTACGAAAACGCAGTAAAATAAACAGGAGAGCATTTTTATAATGCTCTTTTTTTATTTAATTTTGAAAGCATAATTTATTGAATTGATGAAAAAAACTTTAATCATAGCCATCGCAGGAATTCTTACATTCTCATGCTCGAAAAAAGAAGCTGAAAAAAATACAGAAAAAACTGACAGTACAAATACGGTAGATTCTATCAACGCAGCCAGAACAAAAATTAATGACAGTATAAAAGCTTTAAACAGCAAAAATCGTTTCAGAGATTTCAGCGGAAGTCACCAATTCGTTTATCAGAATGACAGTTCACCAAAGTATTCAGGATCAATAAACTTTACCAAAATAGATGGAGAAAGAGATAATTATACTTTGTCTGGAAACATTAAATCCGGTAAAAATTCGGTTACATTAAAAGGTTTTGCACAGGTTGTTTCGGCTAAACACATTAATTTTACAGGAGAAATCACACAAAGCATTATCGATAACGACAACGGAAAACCATACACAAGAAAAGGCACAAAAACGTTTATGTCTAAAGACGGCGGAAAAACATACCGACTTCAGGATATGGTAAATGGTTCGGGATTTGTTGATTATATTGATATTCATTTTTAATCTGAAATTATGCTGAACTTCGAGAAAAAGGGAAACGGAAAAGAAACTTTGGTTTTACTTCATGGTTTTATGGAGAATCTTTCCATTTGGAATGATATGGAATCTCATCTTTCCAAAGATTTCACGCTACTTAAAATTGATCTTCCAGGTCACGGAAAATCTGAAATATTATCCGAAGTTCACACCATGGAATTGATGGCAGATGAAGTAAAAAAAATTGTAGATCACGAAAATCTAGATAAAATTCATCTTCTCGGTCATTCTATGGGAGGATATACTTCTTTAGCATTTGCCGAAAAATTCCCTCAAAATCTTAAAACTTTAACGTTATTTTTTTCAACCTACTTTGCGGATGATGAAGAGAAAAAAGAGCAGCGTATCAAAAGTTACCGAATCATCAAAGATGCATTTGCACATTATGCAAGAGCCGGAGTTCCGAATTTATTCAATCAAAATGAAAGAGACGTTCTTGAAGGAAAAATAGAAATTGCTTTGGAAACGGCACTTTCCACCAATAATCTTGGAGCTTTAGCCTGTGTGAAAGGTATGGTTGCAAGAACCGACAAAAAGCATATTCTGGAAACTCTAGATGCAAAAATTTTAGTACTTTCCGGAAAATATGACAATGCCGTAAATACAGATAAAACCATTAAAAATCTTCCCGACAGAACCAATATTAAATCTTACGTTTTAGATTGCGGACATAATGGACATTGGGAAAAACCGAGCATCTGTGCAGAAATCATCAATACAGAATTGCTTCATCACCTTCCGAAAAAATTTCTTCTGTAAATGGGATTATTTTCTTTCAAAAAAAAGAAACCAATCATTGGTTTGACACTTTCAGGTGGTGGAATGCGAGGAATTGCCCACATTGCCGTTCTGAAAGCCTTGGAAGAGTATGATCTGAAGCCACAGATCATTTCCGGAACCAGCGCAGGTTCTATTGTTGCAGCCTTCTACTCTATCGGAACTTCTCCCGATGAGATGATGGAAATCGTTAAGAAAACCACTTTTTTTTCACGTTCTTATTTAAAACTTTCTAAAAACGGAATTTTCAGTTCAAAATTTATTTTAAAATTATTAATGGATTATTTTCCGGAAGACGATTTTAAAGTATTAAAGATTCCGGTATATGTTGCAGCTACCGAAATGACCCACGGAATTGTAGATTTCTTTTCCGAAGGAGAATTATTTGGCCCTCTTTTAGCCTCATCGAGTGTTCCCTTTGTACTGCCTCCTGTAAGAATGGGCGAAAAAGTGTATGTAGATGGTGGTGTTCTAGACAATCTCCCCATAGAGCCCATCATCGATAAATGTGATTTCCTGATTGGCTCTCATGTGAATTCTATAAGCTATGACGGACTTGAAAACATGAGCTTAATGAAAGAGTTTGACAGAATTCTGCATTTAGCTATTGCGAAATCTGTTTATTCTAAAGCTCAGTCTTGCGATATATTTTTAGATCCTCCAAAGATGACGAAATTCAGTTTATTCAATAAAAAATTTCTGGATGTAATGTTTTCAGAAGTTTATGAATATACTTGTAAAGAGCTTGAAGAAAAAGGGTATTCTAAGTTATAAATTTTGAGTTATAAGTGATGAGTCAAAAACTAACTATAAATTCTCTTCTTCCAATCTTTTTTTGAAGGTTTCAATAGTATCCGGTAAAGATTCATCAGATCTACCTCCCGCAGCGTTAATATGACCACCTCCGTTAAAATATTTTCTTGAAAACTGATTTACATCTACATTATCTTTACTTCTGAAAGAAATTTTTATAAAATCTTCATACAAATCTTCCATGAAAAACGCAGACATTTTTACACCAACAATACTCAATCCATAATTTACGAAGCCTTCCGTATCTCCTTTTTGGAAACCGTATTCCTGAAGTTCTTTTCTTGTTAAAGATAAAACTGCTACTGTACCATCATTCACAACTTCAATACGACCTAAAACTAAAGCCAATAAATGCAAACGCGAAACCGTATTCGTATCCCAAGTATTGGAAGTTATCACAGACGGATCTGCTCCTTTTTCAATTAAATTAGCAACTATTCTGTGCGTATCTGCACTTGTAGATCGAAAACGGAAACCACCTGTATCGGTCATAATTCCTGTATAAAGACACTCTGCAATTTCTTTATTCACCAAATTTTTATCACCCATTGCTTCAATGAAATGATAAATCATCTGACAGGTTGCAGGTATAATAGTATCTGAATAAACAAAATCAAAATCTTCCGGTTGTTGATGATGATCGATAAGAATTTTTTTCGCTCTTGATCTCATCAACCAATCACCGAGAAGCCCGATTCTTGAAGGAGAATTAAAGTCTAAACAGAAAATAACATCTGCGTCATTAATCAAATCAAAAGCAACTTTCCTTTTGTATTCTCCGATGATGTTTTTCTTTGCTTCGGGCATCCATTTAAGGAATTTTGGAAAATCATTGGGAGTAACTACTTCTGCTTCAATTCCTTTTGCCCGCAGATAATGTTTAAGTCCTAAACTGGAACCAATAGCATCACCATCCGGATTGTAATGGGTAATAATGACGATTTTATTCTCCGGAATAAGCAGTTGATTGATTTCTAAAAGTTCTGCAGGTGTAAACATCTTTTTAAATTTTGAGTCTCCAAAGATAAAGTTTTTTGCGGATGAATCTTTAAAAAGTATAAATCCCTCTTTTAAGATTATACTTATGCAACATTATATTCCATTAAAATAAATTAAGATTATATTTGCACTTAATAAAAATATACATATATTTGCAACCTGAAAATTAATAGATAATTACGACTAAAATATATAGTAATGAGTAAAAGAACGTTCCAGCCATCAGAAAGAAAGAAAAGAAACAAACACGGTTTCAGAGAAAGAATGTCTACGCCAAACGGAAGAAGAGTTTTGGCTGCGAGAAGAGCTAAAGGTAGAAAAAGCCTTACTGTTAGTTCTGCAAGAGCTAAGAGATAATTCTTATCTTACAATATACAGATTATGCTTGAAAAAACTTATTTTCAAGCATTTTTTGTTGTTAAATTTTCCTAAATTTTAGGTTTATAAAGCTTCTTTTTTCTATTTTTAAAATCTGAAAAAACATTTTAGAAAAAGCCTCTAAAAATTGAATTTATGCCACATACAAATATATCCGGAGACAATATCATCAACCTACAGCACGCAAAAATTACCCAGAAAAATTTTACCGTGCTTACTGATGTTAATTTAAATATCAAGAAAGGAAGATTCTGCTATCTTATCGGAAAAACCGGTTCCGGAAAAAGCTCACTCTTGAAAACTTTATATGGACATATTCCGTTGGTTGCAGGACACGGTGAAGTGGTAGGATTTAATCTTGTGAAATTAAAGGCTTCAGATGTTCCCAATCTTCGAAGAAAACTTGGTATTGTGTTTCAAGACTTCCAATTGCTTTCCGACAGAACGGTAGAAAAAAACCTGAAATTCGTCTTGGAAGCTACAGGATGGAGCGATAAAGCAAAGATGGATGAGCGCATCAACGAAGTGCTTTCCAGCGTAAATATGAAAGGAAAGAAGCACAAAATGCCTCACGAACTTTCTGGTGGAGAACAACAGCGTGTTGCGATTGCAAGAGCATTATTGAACCACCCTGATTTAATCTTGGCAGATGAGCCTACAGGAAATCTTGACCCCGAAACTTCAAATGAAATTATGACACTCTTAAAACAAGTTGCTGCTGATAACGGAGCTGCGGTGGTTATGGCGACGCATGATTATCACATGATTCAAAATTTCCCGGGAGAAGCTATAAGATGTGAAGACGGTAAAGTTTCTGTGTTAGATACATCAGAATTATTTGAATAAATTATTCTTTAAAAACATGAAACTCTTTGGTGAGTTCAAGATATTGGTCTGAGTATTTTCTCGGACTTTTTTCTATAATAAAGTCAGATTCATCCAGCGTTTTTTCGTTTAAAGAAAATTCTAAAATCAGTCTTTTTATTTTTGAGTTTTCAATTCCATAAATATTGATTTTTCGATTTAGGAATAATTGATTTTCTTTTGCAATTTCGATGAAACTTTCTCCTACTTCAAAAGGTATGATTACAGAGAAAATTCCATTCGCAGAAAGTAATTGCGATGATTTTGAAATCAATTGCTGAAAGCTGAGTTCAACGGTTTGTCGTGCAATTTTGTCTTTATCGGAACCAGATTCTTCAAAATAAGGCGGATTTGAAACAATACAATCAAATTTTTCTTCAGTTTCAAAAGTCTTAAAATCCTGAAAAATATTTTTTAGTCTTAATTTAAAAGGAGAGTTTTCAAAATTAATTTTTGTAAGATTTACAGCTTCTTCATTAATGTCAATTCCCAGAAAGTTTGCTTCTAGATTTCTCTGAGCCAACATTAAAGAAACCAAGCCTGTTCCTGTTCCAATTTCCAGAACATTTCCTGCAAGATCAATATTTACCAAAGCACCCAACAAAACCCCATCTGTTCCTACACGGAAAACAGTTGCAGACTGCTGAATTTCAAATTGTTTAAACGTAAAATGTTTCACTAAAGATTGGTAGGTAACGTAATAATAAATGTAGAGCCTTTTCCTAGTTCAGATTTTACGGTGATTTGACCTTTGTAGTCTTCCACCATTTTGCGAACCATTGATAGACCTAATCCCATTCCGCTGTTTTTTGAGGTAAAATTGGGTTCAAAAATTCTTTCAAACATATTTTCAGCGATTCCTACTCCATTATCCTGAACTGAAATCACTACTTTTCTCTGATGCTGTTCAATATCTACATTTACCAAAAGATTTCGTTCGTCACTTTGCGCCTGTTGTGCATTGGTTACAAGATTGGTAATGATTCTGGAAAGGTAAATCCTGTCCATATTGATCATAATATTGCTTTTATTAGAATGTACAAAAATCAGATCATCGTTGAAAACTCTTAGAATATCTTCAATCTCAGTGTTAAGATTGATGATTTCATTATTTTTTTCTGGAAGTTTAGCAAATTCGGAGAAAGCGGAAGCAACAGTGGCAATCAAATCAATCTGATCAACCATTGTTTTGCTGAGCTGTTTTACTTTTTCATTAACGTTAGGATCTTGAGGATCAAATTTTCTTTCAAAATTTTGAATGGTCAGTTTCATCGGAGTTAGAGGATTCTTCACCTCATGAGCAACCTGTTTTGCCATTTCGCGCCACGCTTCTTCAGAAGCTTTGAAACGTAGTCTTTCACGTTGATCCTGGATCTGCAGAATCATTCTGTTATAAGCTCTTGCCAAAGCATTAAGCTCATCGTTCTTATAATATTTTATAGGACGCATTTCATTCTCGAAAAGCGTAATTCTGGTAATCATATCAGAAAATTTGGTGATGTTTTTCGCCAGATTATTAGAAGTAACCCAACTTAACCAGATACTGAAAATTATAAGTAGAATATCTACAATTAAAATATAAATAACGTATTTATGGAGTACATCAAGATAAGCAGATTCGTCATGATACAAAGGAATATAAATAATACCAACTGGCTCCAACATATTATTTTTCAGCAACAAGTAAGATGACGTAAAAACAGTATCTTTTGATTCGTCAACTTCCCGAAAATCGTATCTCGCCTCAGTCGACAGAAGTTTATTGACTATCTTAATAGGAATTTTTTTCTTATCAACTAAATTTTTATCTCTGCTTGAGAGCAAGTAATTACCTTTAAGATCATAAATAATAATATCGTGTTGATTGATGTCCGCAATTTCAAAAATTTTATTTTTCAAAACTTTAGGAAGATCTTCTGTACGCACCGTCGACTGACTAACTGCGTAATCTAAAAACCTCATCACCGCATTGGTTTTTTCCTGCATATCAATTTTGCTCTGTTGTAAAGAATTATTTCTCAAAACAAAGTAAGGAACCAATGACGAAGCAGCAACACTCAAAAGACAAACGAGTAAGAAACCAAAAAAAACTCGGTTTCTTAAACTGTATCCTTTATATTTAATAAATGTCATTCTGCCTGTTAATTAATTTTGCGATGTATTTACCAACGATATCAAATTCAAGGTTAACTTTATCTCCTATTTTAACATTTTTCATATTGGTAAACTCCCATGTATAAGGGATGATCGCAACTGAAAACTGAAAATCGCCACTTTGGGCAACAGTAAGACTTATTCCGTTTACAGTGATAGAACCTTGCGGTACCGTCACAAAACCTCCTTCTGAATTATATTGTACAGTAACAAAATAGCTGCCATCTTTATTTTCGATGCCAATTATTTCACCTGTATGATCTACATGCCCCTGAACAATATGACCATCCAGTCTTCCGTTCATCATCATGCAACGTTCAAGATTCACCACACTTCCAACCTGCCATTTTCCAAGATTGGTTTTTACCAGCGTCTCATTGATCGCTGTAACAACGTATTGACTTCCGGAAATCTCTACTACCGTAAGACAACAACCATTGTGCGCAAGACTCTGATCGATTTTTAATTCATGGGTAAATGGGCAACTTAGAGTAAAATTAATATTGCTGCCATTTTCTTCAATTTTCTCAATAACTCCTACTGCTTCAATAATTCCTGTGAACATATTATTTTTTGCTAAATTTGTAAAATTATAATCTTCAAAGATAATCAAAATGAGCCCAAAAAACCATAAAATACGAGTAGGAATTTCAATTGGTGACTTCAACGGCATTGGTCCGGAAATCATCATGAAATCTCTGAAAGACAAAACCATTACAGATTTTTTTACCCCAATTATTTTCGGCTCAGGAAAATTATTCACTTATCAGAAGAATATTTTCAAATTAAATCTAAATTTCAACTACATCACCGAAGCATCTCAGGCTCAAAATGGAAAGCTTAACATGCTGAATCTTGTGAAAGATAATTCTAATGTAGAATTGGGGAAACCTTCAGAAGAATCTACCAAAATGGCGATTGATTCTCTGGAAGCCGCAACAGAAGCTTTAATGAAAGGTGAAATTGATGTTTTGGTAACTGCACCGATCAATAAAGATGAAATGGTGAAAATGGGCTTCAAACATGCAGGTCACACCGGTTATTTTGAAGAAAAATTTAATAAAAAAGGATTGATGTTTCTGGTAACGGAAGGTTTAAAAGTTGCTGTTTCTACGCATCACATTCCGATTTCTCAGGTTGCAGAAAATATTTCAAAAGAGAAAATAAAAAAACAGATCAAAGCTCTAAACCAAACTTTGATTGAAGATTTTTCTATTTCAAAACCAAAAATCGCGGTTTTAGGTTTAAATCCACACTCAGGAGACGGTGGCGTAATCGGAAATGAAGAAATTGAAATTATCTCTCCTGCTATAAAAGAACTTTCGGATCAGGGAATCTTGGCTTTCGGTCCATTTCCGGCAGACAGTTTCTTCCAACCGAGCAAATACAAAAGCTTCGATGCAGTTTTAGCCATGTATCACGATCAGGGTTTAGCCCCGTTCAAAACTTTAGCTTACGAAGAAGGTGTAAATTATACGGCAGGACTTCCTTTTATCAGAACTTCACCAGATCACGGTGTTGCGTATGATATTGCAGGAAAAAATATTGCCGATGAACAGAGCTTTATGGAAGCTATTTTTACAGCCATTAAAATCTTCAAAAACAGAAGCGAATACAAAGAAATGATGAGCAATCGTCTACAGCCTAGAAGAATGCCTTCAGATAACGGAATAGATGAAGATCTTCCGGTAGAAAGCGAAATATAAATCGCTGATCCAATTAAAATTAATTTTGTTACAGATTTTATTTGTAATATTAAAATAAATGCATATTTTTGCACACTCATTTTATGGACAAGTTAAGAAACTACGATATAAGCTTTTCCGGACTGAAAATCGGTAAGCACGAATTCAGGTTTGAGATCAATAAAGAGTTCTTTCAATTATTCGACACTGAACAGGAATTTACAAATCCTAAAATAGATGTAGAAGTTTTTTTAAATAAACACACTACGTTTTTAGAGTTTGAAGTAAAAGTAAATGGGACAGTAGAATTGGTTTGTGACATTACAAACGAAAATTTTGATTATCCTATTGAAAACCAGATCGGTATTTTAATGAAATTCGGAGAAGAATATGACGACAGCGAAGAAGATGTAATTACTATTCCCGCAAATGATCATGCCTTCAACGTGGCACATTTAATTTATGAAAATGTAGCACTATCAATACCTATGAAAAAAATATCACCGAATATAAGTGATGAAGATTTGGCAATTCTTGAAAAATTCAGCCCAAAAGAAGTTGAAGAAGAAAATGAAGAGCAGGAAGTTGACCCAAGATGGGAAGCTTTGAAGAAATTAAAAGATAAAAATTAAAAAT